>Ga0272441_10016794_pt1 | contig 10075 bp, 9 predicted proteins | sample SSMProp6N_FD_193582 | JGI IMG/M metagenome (GOLD analysis project Ga0272441, IMG submission 193582) | Marine sediment archaeal communities from Little Sippewissett salt marsh, Falmouth, MA, United States - SSM-Prop-6N | ecosystem: Environmental > Aquatic > Marine > Wetlands > Sediment ... | reverse complement strand
GGCCGGGAACGTCCATAACCGCGATCATGGTGCCAAGGAATGGAGGGATCACGCTGACCGTAAACGAGAATGGCCTGACCGCGCGCCACCAGAGCGAAAGTGTCGCCATATAACCGCTCCTTTTGTTTTAACTTAAAAATATATCCCTTTTAGCTTTTTTGTGCAACGATTAAATTGACCAGGCCGAAAAAGAAGCTGTGTCGATGCACGTCCGCGTATCCCGTTTCGCGCAGAATATTCTCGAATTCGGCGGCGCTGCGAAAACGGCGGATCGAAGCGCATAAATATCGGTAGGGTGCGCTGTTTCCGGTCAAAAGCCATCCGATTATGGGCACGATCGAGCTCTCGAGGGCGCGCAGCATGAGATGGGGAATGAGCCGTTCGGGCCGGTAAAAATCGAGCGCGTACAGCCTTCCGCCGCTCCGCAGCAACCGGTGCAGCTCCTCCAGGTCCGCCGGCAGCCGGGTGAAATTGCGGAACACGAACGCGCCGGTAATGGCGTCGAAACGGGCCGGCTGGAAGGGATAGGGATTGACGGCGCAGACCAGCGGCAGGGCGGCGCCGCGCCTTTTCATACTCAGGCGCTCCAGCATCTCAACCGAGGGATCGAGACCGACCGGAGTGACGCCGCTGGCCGCGCGGAGAACGGCCAGAGCCATATCTCCGGTGCCGCAGCCGACATCGAGCACGAGGGCCTCCCGCTTGAGGTGGCGGGCGACCCGGCGGGCCGTGGCCCGGCGCCACAGCAGATCGAGTCCGAGGCTGGTCAGGTGATTGAACGCATCGTAGTGGCGCACCACCCGGCCGTGAAAGTGATAGAGTGTGTAATCCGGTTTCCGTTTCATGGGTTTGGGCTGGAATGATCGTATCACAATCAGATCAACAAACTGGAGCAGTTGAATATTCTGCCGTCGAGCCGGAGCAGATTTCCCTTGCAAATCGCCTGGTCACAGGGTATATTGCAGCGGAACGGCTGTAAATTGGGGTATGAAACATGAAAATCGGAATCGTCGGACTGCCTTCATCGGGTAAAACCGTGACTTTCAACGCCCTCACCGGGGAGCAGGCAGAGGGCGGGCGCCGCGAATTGCATCAGGCCGTGGTGCCTCTGCCGGATCCGCGCCTGGATCGGCTGTTCGAAATTTTTCAGCGGCCGCGAAAAGTACCGGCCCATGTCGAGTACGTCGACCTGGCCGGGATCGCGCCGGACGAACACAAGAGGGCCGGTTTCAGCGATCAATTCCTGGGTCAAATCCGCACCGTGGATGCGCTGCTCGTGATCCTGCGCGGCTTCAGCGACGAGACGGTTCCGCATCCGCTCAATTCCATAGATCCGGTCCGCGATCTCGCGCAAGTGGAGGCCGAATTCATTATAAGTGATCTCGCCATCCTTGAAACCCGCCTCGACCGGCTCGAGCGTCAGCTGCGCACTCATCCGAACGACCATGATGCGCATGAACGGGAGATCCTGCTTCGCTGCCAGGCTCATCTGGAATCGGAGCGTCCCCTGCGTGATCTGGAATTCGACGCCGGGGAAGAGATCCTGATCCGCGGCTATCAGTTCATAACCCAAAAGCCGCAGATCGTTATGCTCAATATCGACGAATCGGATCTGCCGAGAGAATCCGAATGCCTGCGCCCTCTCGAGTCCGGGTGCGGTCCGAACTCTACCGCGATCGCGGTTTGCGCTCAGATCGAAATGGAGATCCGTGCGCTCTCCGAAGAAGAGGCCGAGCCCTTCCGGCGCGATCTCGGCATCACCGAGACGGTGCTGGCCCGCCTGATTAGCACCTCCTACCGGCTGCTGGGACTGATCTCTTTTTTCACTCTGGGGGATCAGGAGGTGCGCGCCTGGACCATCCGCAACGGCACCCGGGCCCCGGCCGCCGCGGGAGCGGTGCACTCGGACATGGAGCGGGGATTCATACGCGCCGAAGTGGTGAACTATGACGATTTCATCACCCGCGCTTCCATGGCGAGCTGCAGGAGCGACGGCGTGCTGCGGCTGGAGGGCAGGGACTATATTGTCCGCGATGGCGATATCGTCACGTTCCGCTTCGCAGTCTGACCTATTAATTCTTGCTTTTGGTGAGAATCTCTTCGATGGTCTGCATCAGCACACCGAATGAGTACGGTTTCTGCAGCCAGACCGCGCCCGTGCTCTGCATAACCTTTGAAAACGCCTCATAATGGTGACCGCTCGACAGGATGATGGGGGTATTCGGCGACAGGTCCAGCAGCCGGACCGCGCATTCGGAACCGGACATGTCCGGAAGCGTAACATCGAGGATGACGAGGTCGATTTCGTGGGCGTGCTCGCGCATCAGTTCCAGCCCTTTTTCAGCTGAAGTCGCCGCCAGAGTGGTATAACCGAAGTGCTTGAGCGCCAGAGAGTTGACCTCGATGATGCCCTTGTCGTCGTCGATGATGAGAATCGTTTTCACCCCGCCTTCGGTCTTGTCGACCGGCATCTCGGCTTCGGTTTCAAGTATGGGGAAGAGCAGAGAAAACGTCGTCCCCTCACCGCTCTCATTCTCCACGTCGATCCGGCCGCCGTTGGCGAGCACGATGCCGTACAGCGCCGCCAGATCGAGTGACTGGGTGCTTTCGGCCTCGGGCAGGAACGGTTCGAACAGGTGGTCGACGAGCTGCGGCGGCAGCCCCGCGCCGTCATCGCTGACCTGCAGCAGGAAGGACATTTTGCTGCGGTTCTCACGCTCACTGTCAAGGTCCAGCCATCCCCGGTAGGCCGTGCGCGTGCGGATTACCAGGGTGCTGATGCGCGAATCGGGCCGGGAGGCGCGATTGCACAGGATCTCCAGGGCCTCCTCCAGCTGGATGGGATCGACCAGTACGGTCTCCAGGTTTTCATCCAGATCGAGCTGTATGCTGAGACCGGCCGCGGTTTTCACATTGACAGCGTGACTGATGAGCTCGTTCAGGATCACGGGTTTGAGTTTCGGTGTGCGGATTCCGCTGAAATACCCGAGTTTGCGTCCGAGCTCAGCGGCCTGACGCCCGGCATCGTGGTCCGAGGCCATTTCCGCGATCCGGTCAAAACGCCTCGCGCACTCGGCCATAATGCCTTTCAAACGATCCAGAAAAGCCTGCTTCTCCGGTGCCAGTCCCGGCGCCCCTTCGCCGCCCCGGGCGGCGCGCTGCTGTTTTTCCCATTTGCTCAGCGTCACCGAGGTGAAATCGCGGCCCAGTATCCGGCTCTTGCTCAGGGCCGGCAGCGCGCGAATGAATTCCCCTTCCTTGTCGAGAAAAGTGATCTCCCGGTTAAAAAGAACATTCGTCTCCTCTGAGGAGCTGCGCAGTCGGCGGATGCCTTCTTCCCACTGGATCTGGTCTTCGTCCAGGATCAGCTGATTGAACTCGGTCTCGAGCACGGATAGGGCGGAGATGCCGAACAGCTCCTCAATGTCTCTGTTCCAGACGCAGATGCGTCCGCGCTCGTCGAGCACGGCGAGCGGATAGGGCAGGGAATCGAGCAGCTGGGAAACCCCTCGCGTCGAGCTGACCACGGCCGGCAGTTCGGGCATAGGGCGGCGCACGGGCTCGGATTGCCAGCCCTGAACCGGAGTGATCTGACACTCATAGCCGAATGTCTCTCCTCCATCACCTGCACATCGGGAGAGCGTCACATCGGCGCGCAGCGGCGAGCCGTCCTGGCGCACCAGGAGCAGCGAGGACCATTGAGCGGAGCGCCCGGCGGCCAGGGCTTCACGGCCGCGCTTTCTCGTTTCCGGGGTGGCGAAAAAGGTGTCGATTAGATTATGACCGCTGATATCGGCGGAACGCGAGTAGCCGAGCAGGTTCACGGCCTCGCCCTCTGCATCAAAAACACCGCCTTCCGCTGTGGTGAACAGCCATCCATGCTGATCGCTGCGGCGCAGGCGGGTTGCATCTCCGGGCGCCAGAGCGGCGTTGAGCAGCGCCTCGATGATGCCCTTGAAGTTTTCAATCAGAGTGAGATGTGTTTCAGGCGGCTGCTGCAGCTGCGCGTCCAGGGAGGCGAGAAAATCGGATTCACTCCGGATCTGTGCCAACCGGGTTCTAAGATCCTTCTGATCTTCGCGGCGTCGCACCTGAACGAGGCAGACCAGCCCGTGGGTGCTGTTTCCCGTCCTGAGCGGGCACATGACGCGAAGCACCATGCCGTTGAGATAGCTGGAGAAAGTCGTTTTGTGACGCGTGACCCTGACCTGATTTTCGTCGATATGGAAAAAGAACGGCAGCACCTCTTTCAATTCATTGGACCGGCCGATGTGCGAATGCGGGGTGGTGACGGTTTCGCCATGGGGACCGAAAAGGCCGAGCGCCACGCCGTGTTGCGCGCAGAATTTATCCTGCAGCGTCTGCAGGATGGAGATGTCCAGGATTTCGGCGAGGCTCATCTGTTATTTTCCCGTGGTGAAATCGATCATACGCTCGATCGCTTCACGGCAGACCGGGCAAAAGTCGACCAGGCTTTTTGAGAACATGCGGCAATCGATCGCCGGCCGGTAGAGGCCCTCGGTCTGATATCCCGCACCCTCGAAACAGCCGGCCTTGGCGCTCCATGGACTCTGCTCGCGGATGCGCCGGATTTGCTCGGCGATGCCGGAGTTGTTTTTCGACCTCCGCAACAGAGTGCTGAGCGAGTCGTAAGCGGCCTTGTTCCACGGTGTGGGTACAGGAGTGCCGGGATCGATCAGGCTGCGCCACTTGAGCTCATCGCGATTTATGGTGGTGGTTAGGTTGGGTTCCCAGGGCTCCACATCGAGCGGATAGAATTCATCGTAGCTCACGTTCGATGTATAGTATTCGTCGCCCAGGCCGGCGAAAAGATGGCCGAATTCGTGGACAAAGACATAATCCGACCACCAGGCCGGATCGTCATTCTCTCTGCCGGTATAGCAGGTGGCGAACCAGTTGAATATACCCCCTCCGCCGTATCGCGAGGAGTGCGTTAATATATAAATACAGTCATACGGCACCGCTGCAGAGATGTCCCGCAAGGTTTTGTTCTCCAGGGTCAGCACATAACGAGGCGAGTCAAAGCTGTTGTAGCTCGTACCGAGCGCCGTCCGCTGCCATCGGTTTTCACGCGGCTGATCAATTCCCGACTCTTCTGACACCGCCTCGATAATCCAGACGTTGAACTCCTTGCAGCGCTCTCTGAAGGGCGTCGTCTCGAACAGCAGCCGGGTGTAGTGTCTCGCATGCGCCCGGAACGTCTCCATTTCTTCAGCTCTGTAGCCGTCGCCGAGCAGCAGCAGATCGACTTTTTCCGCGGGCGGCCCATGGTCTATTATTTTTTCGCTCCGACAGGACCGGGTCACAGTCTCGCGCCGTATGCCCCGGTCATCCGGATCGATCACAAGAGAGAATGTATCTCGGAAAACATTGTCCCTGTCCCGCGAAGCGATGCAGAGCTGCACTTTCTCCCGCGGAAAAGGGAAGCGCACGGTTTCATGCATGCTTCGGCGGACGCCGCTTTTCGCTTCCGGCGTGGTTTGCCATTCTCCGAACACTGTGCAGAATCCCCGCGAAAAGACAAGGCGGTTGGTCGCGGTATCGTACACTTTGAACAGATATTTTCCCAGATTGAGCGTGTCCAGAAGAGCGTTCGGGCTGCCGGGCCATTCACCTTCAGCCAGGATCTGGTCGAGGCTGTAGATCTCCTCATCCGCGGTTCCGGTGTGAATCAGATCCACTCGCATGGTGCGGCCGGTGAAAAAGCGGTCGTATGTCGAATCCCCGGCAAAGGAGAACGTGCCACAGATCATCAGGGCAAGAATTATCCGCATCGATCCGGTTCCTCAGTATAAAGTCCTGTGAAATATAGCGCAAATCGGCTCAAAAGTCAAGCCTCCTTTGCCCGGGCCAGCATATGGCGCAGCACGGCTTCCATGGGGGGCATCAGGCCGATTTCTGCCAGTTCATCCCTTCGGGCGAAAATGTGCTGAGGCGGATCGTCCATGACAATGCGGCCGCGGTCGAAGACGATCAGACGGTCGGCATCGACGGTTTCTTCTGCGAACTGGGTGATGAGCACAGTGGCCATGGCGCGGCTCTTTTTCCTAAAACCGCGCACCAGCCGGACGATCTCCCGGCGGCCGCGCGGATCGAGAAGCGAAGTGGGCTCGTCGAGGATGAGATAGCGCGGCTGCATGGCCAGAACAGCGGCCAGGGCGACCCGCTGTTTTTCGCCGCCTGAGAGCTGGTGCGGCGATTTCAGTCGCAGCCCCTCGAGGTGGAACTGCCGCAGGGCGTAGTCCACTCTCGAATGCATTTGCCTGAAATCGATGCCAAGATTTTCCAGGCCAAAGGCGATCTCGCGCTCCACGGTCGCGGAGACGATCTGGTTGTCCGGATTCTGAAAAACCATGCCCACCCGGCGGCGGATTTCTCGCAGATGGGCGCTATCGGATGTGTTCAGGCCGTCGACCTCGACGCCTCCCTCGCGCGGCAGCAGAAGGCCGTTGAGACAGCGGGCAAAGGTGGATTTGCCGGATCCGTTCGCACCCATGACGGCGATCGTCTCGCCGGGCCGGATGGTGGCGGAGACGCCGCGCAGGGCCTGCCGGTCCTGGTACTGAACCCGTATATTCCGGACCCGTATCATATCCGCTTCACTCACCCATCATCTGCAGCAGTATCTCTCTCTGGCGCGGTCTGTTGTCGCAGTCGACCAGCACGACCTGCTGCCATGTTCCGAGCAGCAGGCGCCCGTCCCTGAACGGCACGGACAGGGATGGACCCAGAAAGGCGGCGCGAACATGGGCGCTGCCGTTGCCGTCCCCCCAGGTGTCGTCGTGGTGATAGCGCGATCCCGAGGGCGCGATTTTTTCGAGCGCTTCGGGCAGGTCGCGCCGCAGTCCGGGTTCGAATTCGATGGTCGTTATCGCCGCGGTCGATCCCGGGACAAAAAAGGTGATCACCCCGGCCTTCAAACCGGATCGGTTCAGCCGCTCGCCCGCACCGGCGGTGAGATCGATGATGTCGCTGTTTCCCCTGCTCTTCACCGGCAGGCTGTCGGTTACTATTTTCATCAATCCTCCTACTCAGTCGAGGGCCATCATTCTGCTCAGCCGCTCCACGCGCTGCTCCACGTCGGCGAGATCCGCTCCGCGCAGCCGCTCGACGCTGAACGTTTCGACGCAAAGCGAGGCCAGCGCGGTTCCGTAAAGCATGGCCCGGCGCACGCTGGCACGGTTGATCCCGCCCGCCCGTGCCAGATATCCCATGAAGCCGCCGGCAAAGGTGTCTCCCGCACCTGTGGGATCGAACAGCTGCTCTACGGGATAGGCCGGACAGATGAACAGCTCTCCTTCGTGCTTCAGTATGGCTCCGTGCTCGCCTTTTTTTACGATCACGATGCGGGGACCCATTTTTTGTATCTTCTCGATTCCCCGGAAGAGGCTGTTTTCACCGGACAGCAGGCGCGCTTCCGAATCGTTGATCAGCAGTCCGTCCACGGCCGCCAGAGTTTCCCGCAGCTGCGGCAGCGTGCCGTTGATCCAGTAATTCATCGTATCCATGGCGACGAACCGGGTCCCCCGGCTCTGGCGAATGACGTTGAGCTGGAGCTGGGGGTGGATGTTGGCGAGAAAGAGATAGGGACTGGTTCGGTAGGACTCGGGGAGGACGGGATCGAACGATTCGAAGACGTTGAGCTGCGTGTCCAGAGTCTCGCGCTCGTTCATGTCGGCGAGATATCGTCCTTTCCAGAAAAACGTCCTGCCCTTTTCCGAGGTCAATCCCGAGAGATCCACGCCCCGGGCTCGAAGGAATTCAATTTCGCTGCGGTCAAAATCCTCGCCCACCACGCCGACCAGATTGACCGGGATCAGCAGGCTTGCGGCGGCGGCGAAGTATACCGCGGATCCGCCCAGCGCACGGTCGATCTTCGCTTCGGGCGTCTCGACGGCGTCATAGGCCACGGAGCCGACCACGGTGAGACTCATGACTCCTCCTTTTGCAGGATCACATGTTGCGCGGCGCGCTGATATTGAGGATCGAAAGGCCGTTGGCCAGGACCTGCTGGGTGGCCCGAACCAGAAGAATTCGGGCGTGACTCAGCTCAACGTCCTCTGTGACCACGCGGTGATCGTGGTAGAAACGGTGCAGCAGTGTGGCGACCTCGTGGAGGTAAGCCGTTATCCGGTGCGGCTCCAGGAACTGCGCCGACTTGGCGATCACCTCGGGAAATTCGATCAGTTTTTTGATCAGATTGAGCTCGTGCGCCTCGACCAGAGCCGCCATCGGGACCTGCTCGGGCGGCTGCACTCCTTTTTCGCGCGCGAATTCCAGGATGTTGCAGATCCGCGCATGGGCGTATTGCACATAATAGACCGGATTCTCATCCGACTGCTTTATGGCCAGGTCGATGTCAAAGTCCAGAGGCTGCGACAGCCGGCGGTCGATGAAGAAATAGCGGGCCGCATCCACGCCGACCTCTTCGATCAGTTCATCCATTTCGACGATCTCACCGGCCCGTTTGGACATTTTCACCAGCTCGCCGCCGCGAAGAAGGTTGACCTGCTGGATGATGCTGACGTGAAAGCTCTCCCCCGGATGTCCGAGGGCGAGGAGGGCGGCCCGCATGCGCGGAATGTAGCCGTGATGGTCAGGTCCCCAGAAATCGTACAGCCTATGAAAACCGCGCTCGTATTTGTCCTGATGATAAGCGATATCAATGGCAAAGTAGGTCGGCTCGCCCTCGCGGGTGATCAGCACGCGGTCCTGGTCGTCGCCGAATTCTGTGGAGCGAAACCAGAGCGCGCCGTCCTTTTGATAGAGAAATCCTTTTTCTTGCAGCCGGTCGATGACACGCTGGTGTGCGCCGCGTTCGCGCAGCGCACTCTCCCTGAACCAGCGGTCGAAAACGAGGCCGTATTGCTCGAGACTCTTTTTTTGCCGCTCGATCATGTGCTTCAGCGCGATGCGGCTGAACTGCTCCACCCGCTGCTCCTGAGACAGGGCGGCGTAGTTCTGCTTCTGTTCGCTTATCAGTTTGAGTGCCAGCTGGCGCAGGTATTCCCCATGATAGCCTTCTTCGGGCAGCGGTTCGGACCTGCCGATTTCGGTCATATAACGCGCGCTAAGTGAGCGGCCGAGCAGCATGACCTGCCGGCCGGCGTCGTTGACATAAAATTCGGTCTCGACCGAGAATCCGCACGCTTTGAAGAGATTGGCCAGCACATCGCCCACAGCCGCGGCGCGCGCGCTGACCACATTGAGCGGACCGGTCGGGTTGGCGCTGACGAACTCGAGCTGCACCTTTTCGCCCCCGCCGTTATCGGAGTGCCCGAACTTCGGCCCGAGCTTCAGGATCTCTGCTACCATGAAGTGCAGCGATTCACGGGTCAGGTGGAAATTGAGAAATCCGGGACCGGCGATCTCGACGCGCTCGATCACCTTGGAGCCCTGCGGGAGGCGGCGCATGATGTTCTCCGCTATTTTCCGCGGCGGCTCTCCGGTCTTTTTCGCCAGCACCATGGCCACGGGCGACGAGATGTCGCCGAATCGGTCCTGTTTGGGTTTTTCGAGATTGAGGTGCTTCGGATCGTCGGCCGGGTAGCCGGCCGATTCCAGCGCCGATTTAATATCAGCCCGGATCTGGTCCTGCGGTGTCATTTTCCTCCTCTATGGTTTTTCTCGGGGCATCACCCCACAGCCTTTCCAGACCGTAAAAGCCGCGCGCCTCGGGTTTGAATATATGCACCACCACGTCGATAAAGTCGAGCAAAACCCAGCTGGATGACGTTTGACCCTCGATGTGCCACGGTTTGATGGTCTGCTGCAGCAGCCGGTCTCGGATATGTCCGGTGATGGCCCTGACCTGAGGATCGCTGTCCGCCGAACAGATCACGAAATAATCGGCCATTGAGGTCAATCCGCGCAGATCCAGGATCACCACCTCATGCCCCTTTTTCTCCTGAATCAGTCCGGCGATTCGAAGGGCGAGATCATCTCCTTTCACGATTCTCCTTGCCATGGTTCACGGCGCTTTTGTTGAGCAGCTCATCTGCGGCGGCCAGAACCTGCTCCGGTTCGAGCTCGAGCATGCAGCGGAAATGCTTCT
>Ga0272441_10016793_pt1 | contig 10075 bp, 7 predicted proteins | sample SSMProp6N_FD_193582 | JGI IMG/M metagenome (GOLD analysis project Ga0272441, IMG submission 193582) | Marine sediment archaeal communities from Little Sippewissett salt marsh, Falmouth, MA, United States - SSM-Prop-6N | ecosystem: Environmental > Aquatic > Marine > Wetlands > Sediment ... | reverse complement strand
CAGCGAGGAGGCGTTCGGCGAGTTCTTCAGCACCGATGGCCGCCGCGACCGCGTCTTCATCTCCACCAAAATCGACATTCGGCCCCAGATGAAGGCCGGCCGGGGCGTCCGCGACGCCGCCGTCAAGCAGGTCGAGACCAGCCTTCGACGCCTTCGGACGGAGTGTGTGGATATCCTCATGCTTCACGGCGTCGCCACGCTCACCGGTTACATCGACAGCGCCGAGTGGCTCGCGGCTGCCGACGACCTGAAGAAACAGGGCAAGATCCGGTTCGTCGGTTTCAGCGAGCACGCCAAACCGGCCGAGGTGCTCGCCAAGGCGGCCGCCTCCGGCGCGTACGACGTGGCTATGGTCGCCTTCTCGGTCGTCAAGGGTTCCTGGGGCGGCCTGGGCCGGGCCGACGTCACGTCCATGCGTCCCGCCCTCGACGCTGCCGCCAAGGCCGACATGGGCATCGTCGTCATGAAGGCCGCCGTCGAGGCCGACCGCATCGTCGAGAGCAGCCGGGACCCGCGCCTCCACAAGGAGGGCCACTCCGCCCACCAACTCTGCTATCGCTATGTGTTGGACGTGCCGGGCGTCCACTCGGTGGTCTGCGGCATGACGAGCATGGCCCACGTGGAGGCGAACCTGAAGGTGCCCGGCATCACGTTCGGCGCGGCCGACGCACGCCGCCTCCAGCGCCGCGCCGCCGAGGTCGGACTCTGCGGGTTCTGCGGCACGTGCCTCGACACGTGCCCCAACGGCGTGGCCGTCCAGGACGTCCTCCGCCTGCACACCTACTTCCGCAACGGGTACCGCGAGGCGGCGCGGGCGGGGTACGCCGATCTGCCTCGCGCCTGCCGCGCCGACGCCTGCCGCGAGTGCGGCGCGTGCGAGGCCGCATGCCCGGCCGGTCTGCCCATCCGCCGGCGGCTCCGCGAGGCCCACCAGGCCCTCGCCTGACCGCGCCGGCGCCGCGGCGCGCCGCGGCGCTTTCGGGTTGGCACGTGCGGCATTTTCGATTTATACTATGCGTGGGTCCGGTCGGGATGCCCGCCCGGTCCCGACATCGCGACGCACAACGCCAACCGCCACAGGCCTGGCCTGGCCACGGCCGGACGCCGGCCCGGTCAAAGGAGACGATCATGGCTGTGCGCACCTCGCTTGCGTGGCGTATCCTGCGGCACGCCGGACGCATCGGCCCGTGGGCCACCCTGTTGCTCCTGGCCGCCTTCGTCCCGTTCTGCATGGGCAGCGGCTGCTACGTGCCCCTCTCCCCCACCCCCAAGGCCGTCGCGGTCTACGACGACGACCGCAGCAAGGAGGAGGTCGAGCAGGAACTGGCGGACCTGCGACGGCGATACGCCGACGCCAAGGAAAAGCGGCGGCAGGCGAGCGAAAATGACGCACCGTACTGGGAATACGACATGTGGAACGAGCGCTGCGAGGACCTTCACGATCGGATCATCCACAACGAAAACGTGTTGGCGGCCTGGTTCGGTGTGAGGCCGGGCAGTGACGTGGCCCGCACCGCCGCCAACGCGGCCTCGCGTCCCACTCAAGCCCCTGTCGGGACGCACGCGCCGGTCCACCACCACCCATGCCCCCACAACCGGTAGACAACGCCGCGGTGATTACCCTGGCGACTCTCCTCCTCGCCCTCGTCGGCTGTGCGCCGGGTGCCACCCAGGCATGGGGAGGCCTCGCGCCGGGTGCCACTGGCGGCTTGCCCGCCAGTGCGCGTCGGCCGAGGGGGGCGCTTTTCGCCGCGATGCTTGCCGCCGCCTTCCTCGCCCTGGCCGGCTGCGCGCCGGCGCCGGAGGCCGATGCGCCCGACTTCCTGCCCGCCGCGCGCGGACCCTACCGCCGCGTCACCCCCGTCGCCAGGTACACCTCCTCGAATCTCTATGAGTACATCGACGGCCAGGCGCCGTACGTCGTCTCGTACGGCTTCGTCGGCCTCGCCACCGCCGACTACCGCCGGGCCGACGAGCCCGTCACCACCGTCGACGTCTACGACATGGGCTCCGTCCGCAGCGCCTTCGCTCTGTTCCGAAGCAACGCGAACCTGGAGTCCTCGCCGCTGGACATCGGCACGGAGGGGGCGGGCGGCGAGGGACGCATCGAGTTCTGGCAGGACCGCTACTACGTGGTCGTCTCGAGCCCCGCCGCCGAGGACGACACGCCCGTCCGCGACATCGCTCGCGCCGTGGCCGACGACCTGCCCCCCACCGGCCGGATGCCCGACTGCCTGGCGTGGCTGCCCGCCGAGGGACGCATCGAGGCCAGCCTCACGTTCACGCCGACGGCGTACCTCGGCTACGAGGTCCTGCAACACGCCGCCGCCGCCCGTTTCCGCCTCGGCGAGACGGAGGGCGCTGGCGGTGCCAAGGAAGCCGCCGGCGGCAAGCCCCCGCCCGAGGTCACCCTGTTCGCCTGCCGCTACGCGTCGCCGGACGCCGCAGTCGAGGCCCTGGCGGCCCTGCGGACGCAGTTGGCCGGACAGTCGGCCCCCATGTCGCTGGAGGAGGCGGAACTGGCGGACCTGGCCGCCGAGGGGGTCGTCGCCGACAAGTTCGTCATGGGCCGGCTGGTGGTCTTCCGCCAGGGCCGGTTCCTGGCCGGCATGTTGCCCTGGCCGGACCATCCCGCCGCCCGCCCGTGCCTGGCCGCCCTCGCCGCACACGTCAAAGGCCGACAACAGCCGTAACGCAGAGGACGCCGAGCACGCCGCGAACGGCTCCGTGCAGGTCAACGGGTGAACGGCGGTCCTTTGTCCTTGGTCCGTTGTCCCTTGTTGTTGCCGTGGACCAGTGTTCCCGCTGTTCTTTGCATCCTTCGCGTTCTTTCGACTTCGCCGAAGGCTTCGTCGGACAAGTGGCGGTTCAAGCCGTTGCCGTTACCCATCCTTCTGCCGTTGCCGTCTTTGCGGCTTGGCGCCCCGCCTCTGGCGGGTAAACTTTGCGTGAGGCGCGCCTTTGTTGTTCTCTGCGTTCTCCGCGTGCTCTGCGGTGAGCGTCGTTGCCGTCACCGCCGCGGAATGAACTGCCGGAGGAACGTCGCCGCCTGCCGCACCGCCGCCTTCCGGTCCGCCAGCGACCCCTCGTACGCCCGGTCCTCGATCTCGATGCACACCGGGCCCGTGTACCCGACGTCGGTCAGCACCGAGACGAAGTGCCCCCAATCGATGTCGCCCAGGCCGGGCACCTTCGGCGTGTGGAACTCGAGCGGCGTGGCCAGGATGCCCACGTCGTCCAGCCGCCCCACGTCCACCCGCACGTCCTTCGCATGCAGATGAAACAATCTGTCGGCGAACTCCTGTAGCGGGGCCGCCCAGTCCATCATCTGCCACACCAGGTGCGACGGATCGTAATTCAGCCCGAAGTGCGGCGCCGGGATCGCCTCGAACAGCCGGCGCCACACGGCCGGCGAATGGGCCAGGTTCTTCCCGCCCGGCCACTCGTCGTCGCTGAACAGCATCGGGCAGTTCTCGATGCCGATCGCCAGGCCCTTCTCCCCCGCCCGCTCGACGAGCGGCTCCCACACCTCGAGCATGCGCGGCCAATTGGCATCCACACTTTTCGACGGGTCCCGGCCGATGAACGTGTTCACCCCCGAAAGGCCCAGCACGGCGGCCGCATCGATCACCTTCGCCAGGTGCTCGACCGCCACCCGGGCCTCGTCCTCGTCCGGCGAGAGCGGGTTCGGATAGTACCCGAGCGCGCTGATCGCCACCCCCGCCGCCTCGCACTGCTCGTGGACGGCCTTCGCGTCGGCCTCGCTAAAGCCCTCCACGTCGATGTGCGTGACGCCGGCGTACCGCCGCTCGGCCTTGCCCTTCGGCCAGCACATGACCTCCACGCATTCCAGGTCGCACTCGGCCGCAAAGGCGAGTACCTCCTCCAATTCCAGGTCCGGCAAAATGGCACTGGCGACGCCGAGTTGCATGGTTGGCTCCTTTGGCTCAAAGGTCAAAGTTCAAGGTTTCACGTTCAAGGTTCCAGGTCTAAGGTTTCAGGCACAAGGTTCAACGTGTACGGCAAGGCTTGTCGATGGCCGCCCCTTGTGACTTCCCGCGCGGCGGGGCTCCCGGCCCGCCGCGCTGGGCGCGATGCCTGTTCGATGCGCCCATTATGCCGCGAATGCCCCGCGCCCCGCCAGCGGAAAGCGCGGGCGGCGAAGCGCGCGGCACGCCACATGTAGCCGCGGGCCTTGGCCGGCGCGTTTCATCGAACAGCAACGCGGCGGTGGGCGGCTCGCGACGGGCGCTGATCCCACGCCGTTGAGCCGGCGACGGCACGTCGCCGGTCGTTCCCCTCTCCCTTGCCGCGCCTTCGCCCGCCGTAGCGGGCTTCGTCCGCGCAGGCGGGAGAGGGTTGCTGGTGCTTCGCAGCGGAGCGCTGCTCCGCAGAGTAGTAGGGTGAGGGTGAATCGAAGCGCCGTGGCCGTCGGCCGCTTTGGAGTGCGGCCCGCTCGGCCTCGCTTTCCTTATGTCGTTGCGGTGCAGCCGCTTCCTTACGCCACGGAAGGCGGCGGGGCTCGCACTGCATAGGGGATAAACCTTGATAAATCCTACGAGGACTCATACGCTCTTGGTCGCGATACCCCTAACTTGAACGCTCCCCGCATTGATGGACGCGGGGTGCGAGCCTTTGCGACAAGGGGTTCCTCCTCATGGCTAGCAGGCGCTGGACTCGCGACGAAGTACTGGTCGCGTTTAATCTCTACTGCCGAACTCCTTTTGGCAAGCTGCATGCCCGAAATCCAGAGATAGTGCGGCTGGCTTCTGCCCTGAATCGCACGCCCGGCGCGCTCGCCATGAAGTGCTGCAATCTGGCGTCGCTTGACCCTGACTTGCGTAGAAGGGGCATAAAGGGCCTTCAGAAGGTATCCGCTCTGGACCGCGATATCTGGGAAGCCTTCCGCTCTGACCCCGAGCGGATTGGCTTCGAGTCAGAAAGGGCCATGGCAGAAATCAGAGCGGCCTCCCCCCGCGCCGTTCCAAATGTTGAGTGGGAGGACATACGGGGCTTAGACAGGGAGGCTTCGCTCAAGGTCAGAGTCAACCAACACCTTTTCCGGTCAATAGTACTGTCTGGTTATCGGGATGAATGTGCTGTTTGCGGCATGCCGATTCGCGCACTCTTGACGGCCTCGCATATTGTTGGTTGGGCGGATGACCCGGCGAACCGGATGAATCCGCGCAACGGGTTGTGTCTGTGCACGCTGCACCACGCGGCGTTTGACCGCGGCGTGCTACTTGTGGAGCCCAATTACCGCATCGTGATCGACGCGCTGGCAAAGCAGTTCTCCGATAACGAGGCAGTTGAGGTGTATCTTCTGCGCTACGAGGGCAGACAAATTCGCCTTCCGGATCGGTGGCACCCTGATCCCTCCTTGCTCAAACGCCGGAACACAATCGTGCTCCGCAATAACTAGCTTGCCCGGTTGTGAGGATAGTTGTCGGCAGGGCGTGTACCGGACACGAGACTGCCTATATGTGGGGGACTTCCGTGGCAAACCGAGAAGACTTAGAGCGCCTTGCCGTCGATATGCAGCGAGCCAAGACCTTCATGGAGATCAAGGACCTGCAGCGGTTTCATTGGGCCGCCTACGAATTACTCTCCCAGGCGATATATGCCCTTGAAGCCTCCGCTGGCCTGAGCGCTCCTGCTTTGCGGGACGCGCAGGATGGGGCCTGACACCCGAGCAGCGCCGCTATTGCATGTCCCGCATTCGCGGCAAGGACACGAAGCCCGAGATGATCGTGCGCCGGCTCGTCCATGCCGCGGGGTATCGCTACCGGCTCCATCGACGGGACCTGCCCGGTTGCCCGGACCTCGTCTTCCCCGGCCGCGGCAAGGTGATTTTCGTCCACGGGTGTTTCTGGCACCGCCATCGGTGCCGCTACGGGCGGTCGATGCCCAGCACGCGCAAGGCGTTCTGGAAGAGGAAACTGGAGGCGAACCGCGCGCGGGACAGGAAGAATCGCCGCGCCCTTCGCCGCCAGGGCTGGGACGTGTTCGTTGTCTGGGAATGCCAGACGAAACGCCCGGACTGGTTGCTACCCCGCCTGGTCAACTTTCTGGAACAGTGAAGCTCAACGCCGCCCGTTCCCCCATCCGCTTTCGCCCCTGCCTTCCCGATGTCGTTTGCGTTCTTCGCGGTTCAAGCCGTTCCTGGTCATTGGCCATTCCGCCGGCCCGAATTGCCTTTATGACGGCCGGGCGGCGCGGTATCATACGGGGCCGCAAACCCGCTCCTGGCGGGCGAAAAACGGCGATTCGAGCCTCAATCGGAGACCCCCGGGGCGGCGGGCGACCGGCGGGCCGCGCGCGGCCGTTGCCGCGGGCGATCCCCCGCAACCGCCGAACGCACAGGGTCCCCACGGAGAAGGAGTCCGATGGCCAAACGGAAGACGACCGCAAAGAAGAAACCGACGAAGGCGTCGGCGAAGGGCGGCAAGACGGCCGCCGAGACCGCCGCCGCGAAGACGGGCCGCAAGACGACGACGGCCGGCAAGACGACTGCCCGCAAACGGTCCGCCAAACGCAAGACGGCGAAGGCCAAGGGCGGCGACTATCGGGCCGACGCCATCCGCGTCATGAAGGGCCTCGAGGCCGTCCGGAAACGGCCCGATATGTACATCGGCGACCGCCAGCAGCGCGGCCTGCATCACCTCGTGAACGAGGTCGTCGATAATTCCATCGACGAGGCCATGGCCGGGTTCTGCCAGAACATCACCGTGACCGTCCACGCGGGCGGCAGCGTGAGCATCGCCGACGACGGCCGCGGGTTCCCCGTGGACCGGCATCCGACCGAGAAGAAGCCCGGTGTGGAGGTGGCCCTGACGATGCTCCACGCGGGCGGGAAGTTCGACCATACCACCTACAAGGTGAGCGGCGGGCTGCACGGCGTGGGCGTCAGTTGCGTGAACGCCCTGTCGGAATGGCTGGAGGTGGAGATCCATCGCGACGGGTACATCTGGCGCATGGCCTTCGCGCGGGGCAAGAAGACCCAGTCGCTGAAACGTGGACGGAAAACGAAGAAGACCGGTACGCGGATTACCTTCAAGCCGGATCCCGAAATCTTCGACGACCCGACCTTCAAGTTCGACGTGCTCGAAAGCCGCATGCGCGAACTGGCGTACCTGAACGAGGGGCTGCGCATCCGCCTGAAGGACGAACGCGACGATCGCGAGGCGGAGTTCCGGTTCAAGGAGGGGATCCGCGCGTTCGTCAAGCACCTGAACGAGGGGAAGGATACGCTCCACCGGAAGGTGATCTACTACCGCCGCGAGGACGCCGAGACGGGGATCGACCTGGAGGTGGCCATCCAATATAATGATGGATATAACGAGAATATTCTGTGTTTCGCGAACAACATCAACACGATCGAGGGCGGGACGCACCTGTCGGGGTTCAAGTCCGCCGTCACGAGGACGCTGAACTTCTACGCCAAGAAACAGAACCTGCTGAAGGGCAATACCCCGCCCGCCGGCGACGACCTGCGCGAAGGGATGACCGCGGTGCTCTCCGTCCGCGTGCCCGATCCCCAGTTCGAGGGACAGACCAAAACCAAACTCTCCAACAGCGAGGTGGGCACGTTCGTCGAGACCGTCACCAACGAGATGCTCGGCCAGTACCTCGAGGAAACGCCGTCCGACGCCAAGAAGATCATCCAGAAAGCCGTCCAGGCCATGACGGCCCGCCAAGCGGCCCGCAAAGCGCGCGACCTCGTCCGACGGAAGGGCGCCTTGGCCTCCGGAAATCTCCCAGGCAAACTCGCCGACTGCTCGGAGCGTGACCCCGCCCTCTCCGAACTTTTCCTCGTAGAGGGCGATAGCGCCGGCGGGTCGGCGAAGCAGGGGCGGGACCGTCGTACGCAGGCGATTCTGCCGTTGAGGGGGAAAATCCTGAACGTGGAGAAGGCGCGGATCGACAAGATGCTGGCCCACGAGGAGATCGCGACGATCATCTCGGCTATCGGGGCGGGCATCGGGGAGGAAGAGTTCGATTCCGAGCGGGCCCGCTACCACAAGATCATCATCATGACGGACGCCGACGTCGACGGCAGCCACATCCGCACGCTCCTGCTCACGTTCTTTTACCGTCACATGGCTGGGCTCATCGAGAAAGGGTGGGTCTACGTCGCGCAGCCGCCGCTCTATCGCGTCCGCCGGCGGAGCAAGGAGTACTACGTCCAGAGCGATCGCGAGATGCGCGAAATGCTGTTGCGTCTCGGCGTCGACGGGGCCGCCCTCCGTTTCAACGCGGACCCGAAATCCCGCGGCCGTCGCAAGAAGACCCCGAAGGAAATCGGCGGGTCGAAACTCGAGGAACTCGCCCGTCTTCTCATGCGGGCCGAGGAACTCATCCGCGGCATCGAACGCCGCGGCGTCCCGTGGGAGGTGCTGCTCGACGCCCGCGACGCCAAGGGCACCTTCCCCGGCTGGATGGTCCGCCTCGGCGCCCAGGTCCGCCTCTTCCACACCGAGACGGCTGCCAACAAGGCCATCCGCAAGGAGTTCGGTCTTCCCGCCCGCGGCCGCAAGAAACCCGCGAAGCAGGCCGAGGAGATCGACGAGGCCGACCTGCCCGAACCGGAGGAACTCTTCGGCGCCGGCGACCTCACGACCCTCGCGCGCGGCCTGAAGCGTCGCGGCCTCGATATCGCCGACTGGCACCTCGATGCCCGCCAGGAGGTCGGCGAGGACGAGGCCTGGCACAAGTTCGCCATCACCTCCAACGGCGACGTACTCGACGTGCCGGGCGTCTCGGGCATCCTGCCGGGCATCCGCCGGCTGGGCCAGCAAGGCATGGACATTCAACGATTCAAGGGCCTGGGCGAGATGAACGCCGATCAGTTGTGGGAAACCACGATGGACCCCGCCCGCCGCGTCCTGAAGCAGGTCCTCGTCGAACAGGCGTCCGAGGCCGACCACATGTTCAGCGTCCTGATGGGCTCCAGCGTCCAACCCCGCCGGGAGTTCATCGAGAAACACGCCCTCGAAGTCCGCAACCTGGACGTGTAGCGAATGCGGATTGCGGATTTCGGAATGCGGAATAGACGGCAACGGGTTTCACCGCGGAGCACGCCGAGAGCGCAAAGGGGCGGCAGGGAAGAGGGACGGAGGACGGCGAACGTCTGTCTTTCGTCCCTGGCCCTTTGTCCTTTGTGCCGGTGCGTCGTGGCCCGCCTCCGGCGGGTAAACTTGCGGCTTGGGGCTTGTGGCTGATCTGAATGCGGATTTCGGATTTCGGAATGCGGAATAGACGGCAACGGCTTTCACCGCAGGGCACGCCGAGAGCGCAGAGGACGGCAACGGCGTGCCTCACGCAAAGTTCAGCCGCCGGAAGCGGGCCGCCAAGACGGCAACGGCGGCGGGGGGCACGTAGGCCGCGGCGCGCCGCGGCAAAGGGTGTCATCTCGGCCGACCCGCGGAGGAGCGGAGCGATCTCGCCGTGGCCTTGCCTGCCGTGCCTCGCTGCTCGTGGTTCGCAGCCTGGTGCCTTCTGCTGTCACCCTGAGCGGAGCGAAGTTCACCCGCCACAGGCGGGCCGAGTCGAATGGGGGTTTGCCGTGGAGCGTGAGGCTGGAAGTCGGGAATCGCAGTTTCCACTTGCCCCTGGTGTCATCATGCGCCATAATGCTAACAGAAGCCGAACGCAATTCGTGTGAGTGACTACGGCTGGTATGGTTTCAGCCGCAGGGTCCAATAAATTGTAGTTTTCTGCTTGACGGTGCCGATACAAAGCAGCATAAAGGGGGTTGGTCCAAGAAACTCAGGGTATGCGCATGGCCGGTCTGAAAGAGCTCTGTCTTGAGCTGACTGATCGGTGCCCGCAACTCTGCTTGCACTGCTCTTCCAACTCCTGCCCCTCCTGCACGGCGTTTCTATCGCGGGATTTGGTATCGCGGCTGTTGCGCGAGGCGGCAAGCCTGGGCGCGCAGCAGATCAGCTTCGGCGGTGGGGAGCCCTTTGTCGCCCCACTCCTCGATGAGGCCCTGGAGATGGCATCGGGGCTCGGCATGCGCGCAGAGGTTTACGCCTGCGGCATACGCGCTTCCGGCGGCCAAGTGGTGCCGCTT
>Ga0272441_10016792_pt1 | contig 10075 bp, 19 predicted proteins | sample SSMProp6N_FD_193582 | JGI IMG/M metagenome (GOLD analysis project Ga0272441, IMG submission 193582) | Marine sediment archaeal communities from Little Sippewissett salt marsh, Falmouth, MA, United States - SSM-Prop-6N | ecosystem: Environmental > Aquatic > Marine > Wetlands > Sediment ... | reverse complement strand
GCAAGTGTACAAAGAATTAATAATATCATAGAAGTTAAAAATATAAGGTCTGCAATCATTTTATACCAAATCTCCTTTCAATATAATTTTCCCAAGAAATATTATCATAAAAATTAAACCATTTCCAAATTTCAAATGCAACAATTAAATAAGCAACAAAAGTCCAGTAAGATTCTTTTAATTTCATTTTAAAATCTCCTTTATTTGTTTTGCTATTCCTTCTCCTATTCCTTTAATTTCCATTAACTCTTCTATTGTTGCTTCCGATATTTTTTGTATGGAATTGTCAAACTTTTCTAAAAGTCTGTTTCCTTTTAACATGCCAACTTTTGGAAGTCTTGATATAATATCAAGTTTAACTTCTTTTGTTGTTGCATTTCTGCGTCTTGTTGTTCCTGTTCGGATAGGTGAATATTGTTTGGTTGGATTGTTTAAATCGTAAAATTTGTCGCATGTTCTTATTACTAAAGGTATGTAAAACTGTCCAACAAAACAAACTGTAACTTTATGTCTGGCAAGAATTGATGCCAACTTTCCGATTAAAACTTCTGGATTTGTTTTTGGGTTTTGTTCAATCATATCCATTAACCCTTCATATTCAATAAACAAATATGGGTGGTTGTAGTTTTCGGAAAGTTCTTTTAACTGTTTGTCAAGTTGTCCGTCATAAATAGATGGTATAAAATCTTCTGCTTTTCTTTCCCATCCGAGTTCTAAATCTGGAGTACAAGCATCGCCAGCCTTTAACGTTTGTATTTCTATATCTTTTATAATGTAAGAAGTATTTGCATTAACGTATTGTCGGAATGAATTTATTTTATATTTTTCTCTACTATCAACTTGTAGTTTCATTTTTTCCAACCTTCTAATTTATTATGTTGTTTATTTATTTGTTCTAATTCGCAATCAACACAAATTTTTGTTTTTGGATTAATCATTGCCAAAGTAAGTCCAAAGTATTCTTTACCACATTTTTTGCATTTCATTTTTTTCCTCCAAAAGAACATTCCTTACAGTTTTCGTCTCCCAACACATATCTTAATTTTTTACAGTTTGGAAGTCTTGGTTTCATTTGTCTAATTTTATAAGATGTTTTTTCTTTGTTCCAATCTCTCCATTTTAATGTTTTAAAGAATCCAATAATAGAAATATCTCTATATCCTAAAAACTTTAAGAAACAAGTTGTCTCCATCCTAACAAGTTCTGATGGTTCGTTAGATGTTATTTGTCGTTGCAGACAAGGTACACCTAATGCTTCTAATGTTGGAGTAAGTATTCCGCCTTGCGTAAGGTCGAAGTCCGTTTGTAAACCATTAAACTGTTGTTTTTCGGTATAGTTTGGTATAAGTTCACATATTTCATTTAATGTATGTTTTGGTTCTGGTTTTTTTGGAAGTTCGCCTGGTGTTTTTACAATCTCTAAAATATGTCTTAATCCTAATTCAAAATCCTCTTTTGGTATCCATCTGCAATAGTTTCCATTTGTTTGCATGTCTCCGTTAACATATACAGTTGTTGGTATACGAATAAGAAAACGAAGTCTGCCAATTGTTGGGTAATCTATTGCTTCAATTTTTAATGCTCTAACTAATGAGTCTTGTAAACTGTAAAGTTTTGTTTTAACTTCATCGTTTCCTTTTTCAGATTTAAAGAAAATATAAAAATGAAATCCCTTTCCTCCGCTAAATACTATACGATAAGGTATTTCATTTTTTTCTGCAAAATACTTTAACTTCTTTGTATCCTTATATGGTATACGAAGACTAAGTTTAGAGTCTAAATCAAAAGTTGCTCGGTCTACAATCATTTCTTGTTTGGAAGGAAATACAAAAGTAGATAGGAAACATGGAGTTTTGCCATTAAATTTATTAATTAAATTATCTCTGGCAAATTCCGATGTTACATAAATTTGATTTGGAAATCCTATCCACCTGGGTAATTCACTAAACATTTCCATTATTCTTCATTTTCTTCTTTTTCTTCAAACGTATCTTCTTCTGGTTGGTATGGTGGTAAAAGATAGCCAAGCCTGTAATCTTTGTCAACAGAACTAATCCATACAGGACAATTTGATTTAATGTTTAACTCTACTTTTTCAGAAGTTACTGTTTTTGCAATTTCATTAATTCCTTTTGTATAGATTGCCTCTATTTCTTCTTTTGTTTGTAAAGTTGCTTCTTTTGGTTTGTAGTTATCAAAGTCTGAAACATCATGTAAGTCTCCAACTCTAACAATAAAGTTTTTCTTTTTGTCTACAATAAACGAAAAGAATTCTGTTCCGTATGCAGTTGCTTTTTCTGCTGTTGCTTTAAACGATTGTAAAGACATTGTTATTTTATTGTCAAGTTTAACTGGATTATCGGTATCGGCTTTTAATATTGGTATGCCTTTTTCCATTTTAAAGATAAGTCCTTCTTTTGTTTCTCCTTCTTCTATTGTTTGAACTGTTATGTTGTTATCATCAATAGTTCCTTTAATGTTTAATTTGTTTTTTGATGTTGGTGATGGATATTGTACTGTTAGGTCTTCTTCTGGGTCTATGGTCTTTATAATTTTTAAAGTTTTCTCTACATCTATTTTTACAGAGTCGTTTTCGTCTGTTATAGATTTAAAAAACTTTGTGTCAAACAAAGCAAACCTAAACGCATAACCATATGCTTCAGTCTGAGATGAATACAGCTTCTTATCTTTTGTTGTTAAAATACATGTTGGAAATAAAGAATCCGTCTTCAAGTAATTTAACAAATCTTGTAGTTTCTTATTTTTTATTTCAAATTTCATAATATCACCTTTAATAAAGAAGGAAAGAATGGATTAAAAGTTCCATTCGTCTCCTTCCTCTTCTTTTGTTTCTTTGGTTTCCTTCTCTTCCTTTTTTGGAGTTTCATTAGTCGTCGATTCTTTTTTACTTTCAGGAGGTAAATTAGAATCCTTATTTTGTGTTAATTCCTTTTTGGATATTTTCTCATCTTTTGGTTGTCCATCTTTACCTTTTGATGTTGTTGTAATTGTTTTTTCTTCTTGTTTTTTTGGTTCTTCTTTAAAGTCAATACCGGCTTCTTTTTCTATGTCTTCTATTTTGCTTGTTCTTAGCCCTGCGTCTTCAAGTCTTTGTAATAACTGTTTATGAACTTCGTATCCGTTTTTGTTTGTAATATCAACGGTACTGTATATCTTTGAATATCCAGTTAATTTATAACAAGCCTGAGAAAATTTATTTCCTTTATGAGATAGATAGATAATAGTATCAACTCTATGTAAGTTTGATTTTTCTCCTGCGGGCCTAAGTCCTAAATCATAAAATATAGAATCTTTGTTTCCTTCTTCTTTAATTTCTGATGTAAACAAAACATTATAAGGCATTCTTTTAATTTTATCAATCCAGTTAAAGTTATGGAAAAACTTAATTACTGACCAATCTTTCCATCCTTCTAATGCCCTATATGCAGATGCGTCTTCTTTAACTGCTTTGGATAACTGTTTCTTTTCTGCAAAATATTCTGCAAGTCCTTCTCCGTATGCTTGTCTTGTATAATAGTCCTGTGCAAATACCCATGGTTCGCCTAATAATTCAACAATAAGCCAACCAAGTTTTCCTGTTTTCTTTTTATGTTCTTTAAGTCTTTCTTCCGCAATTGCTGTAGATGATATTAATTCCTCATAATTATTGATTGGAAATAATAATAGACTATCTACATATTCTTTTGGTATTGTATTAACAAGTTTTGTAATGCCTGTCGGTCTATCACTAAAAATAACGCACATTAATATTTCATCTGGTTTTAATCCTTTATTTTTTAACTGTTCTATTATTTTCATATACCAACGAGTTTTGCCAGTATTTGATTCTCCAAAAAGAATTATTTTTTCAGCGTCTTCTATTTCTTTTGCATATGTTCCAAGTTTTGTTGGCTCTACAAGTTTTTCTTTCCAAAGATCTGTTTCTTTCTTTTTAATATCTTCTTTCTTTACTGCCATCTAAATCACCTAAAGAGTTCCAAAATCGTCGTCAGAATCTCCTTCTGATGGTGGAGTAAGGTCTTCTGCATTAACAGATTCTTGTCCTGTAGATTCTGTTTTTGGTGCAAATATTTTTTCTTGAACGTCACCAACAGGTATTATAAATTGTGGGCTTAACTGTATTTTTTCGTTTCTAACTTCTATCTTTGTCCCAACTTTAATAAAACAGCCTGTTTCTAGTTTAACGTCCCTTGGGTCTATAAATATACGTTGACCTTGAACTCCTTTTTCGGTACTTATAAAAGAATCGTCATGTATATCATAATATCCATATTCTGAATGGTCTGGTCTTTCTTTAATGTCGCCATCAAGTATTGTAACATTTAATACTTTAACGTCTGTTGAATTTTGACTTTGATCCATGTCCATGTCTGCCAATACAACATCTCTGCCTTGAGGAGCAATTTCTTTTTCATAAAAATCTTTAAATTCTGGAAATTCAATTCCGTCAACTTCTGTAAAACCTGGATTGTTGCCTCCAAGTTCCCAACCCCAACTATTCTTTTCTGCAATAAAAGAACCTTTGTAAACTTTGTTTGGGTCTAACTTTATAAGTTGTTTTGCTCCATCTCTCCAAACAGTTCCGGCGCCATATTCAACTTCTCCTTCTACTAAGTTTCCGTCTTCATCCGTTTCTATCTTTTTAACCATACCTGCTAAATCTCCAACATACTTTGAGTCTGATTTAATTTCTCTGTAATTAAAATGTAATGCAGGTTTAAAATAAAAATCTGTTGTGCGTCCAGTTGAAACTCTTTCTTTTAAAAGTAATGCAACAGCATAACGAATTTTAAATTCAGGCTTTTTCATTACTTGTATTTTTTCGTCGGTATCTAATATTTCTCTCAAACGTTCCATTATTGCTGCAGGTTTCGTCTTACTTGCCTCAGCCAACTTTTTAAGTCGTGCCTTTAAGTCATCTGGAATGACTAATTTTTCCTCTGTCATAATATTTTCTCCATTATAGTTTTTCTTCAGAGGAGGAATCAATAATTTTTAATTTGCCTCCTGAAGTTTTTGTAAAAACAAGAGTAAGGTCGGTATCTTCTTCAATATATTCTATAAGTTTTTTTAATTCATCTGTTCGACCTTTTACAATAATTCCTAAAGATAAATAGATGTCAAAATCTGGATTTATAACCATCTCCATACCGTCCTTACATACATATTTTTATTCTCCTATCTTTACAAATTCCGTTTCAGTCACCACCAAAACGGCTCCCCTATGTTACAAACAAAAAGGTAAAATTCTATATGACAAAGCCAGTATTTAACATTAACGATTTTTTTAAGAGTTTTAAAAAATAAGGAGAGAATGTTGGTCTCTCTCATTTAAATAATTTACTTGGTTTACTATTATATTTGAAGCTAACAGATTTTACATCTTCTCTTGCCTCAAGATGTTGTGCAAGATTTAAGACGTTTGCTGTTTCAACTTCTATTTGCATTTTACACAAGTTTTTTTCACCACCTGTAAAAACTACAAATATTATTATTATATATAAAGGTTACTACAATTTTAATATTTTTACTCTGTAAAGGCTTTTGGTTAAATCATCATATACTTCGGAAAACTTGTATAATGGAAACTGCCAGGCTCTTTCTTTTTTATTCCACCAACCGTTATGGTCTCTCATTTTATCAACTAAATCATCGTTCCACATAAAATGAACTAAAAACTTTTTTTCTCCTTTTCTAATCTTTACTGTTTGTACCATTATTTATCACCATAAATCTCTTGTTGGATTTAATATCTGACTCGGAACTAATTCTTCGGTCAATTTATCAACAACAACAACTTTATTTTTAAACATTACCATTACTCTATTATCTTTGGATATTCTAAAACGTCCTCCAATTGGCAAATATTCTTTTAATGGATTTATTATTGGATTAAACTGAAAATATTCTCGTCCATACTTTTTAGTTTGGAATATTCTATGTTTGTAATCTAAACTATAAGTTTTTGATGCATAGTAAAGTTTTGTCAGTTCGTCAATAGGCATATCATACTTACCAGAAAAATTTCCTATAATATTATGTTTATACATGGTTTTAAACTTTAGAACTTTTTCGTCGGTAGTATCTTTAGCGAGTAAGATATAAATTGTCGCATCGTTGGGGATTCGTATTGCTCGTCCAATTGCTTGTATATGGTGGGCTTCTGTAAGTGCCGTTGATACAATTATTAAACAATCTATATCTCTTTTGTCAAATCCTTCTTTTAACATACCAACAGATATTAACTTTGTGTGTATTCCGTTTTTAAAATCTCTTAAAACTGCATCGTTTTGATTTTTACTATGATAAACAGGATATCCTGTTAAAGTTGCAAGCCAATCGGCTTGTTCTATACGTTGACAAATCATTAATACGTTTTTGTTTTTATAATGGTCTAATATCTTACAAGTCTTTGGAACTCTGTTTTTTGCACTGTAAACAATAGAACGTCTTTTAAAAACTATTGCATCTATTATTTCTTTTTGTTGTGGATGTATAGAACTTTCATCGCTTAACATAGACCTTAACTGTTGAGAAAGTCTTTCATATTCTAATTTTTCATTTGGTGTAAGTTCAATAGATACAAAATTAACTGTAAAGTCGGCAATGTTGGCTTCTTCCAAAGATACTTTAATTATTATCGGTCCGCAACGTTTTTGAGATAAAATATTCGGAGTTGCAGATAATCCTAAAATATGTTTGTAGTTAACCTCTCTATACATTTTAATAAACATTGGACTTGTTGAACGATGACATTCGTCTATAATAAAAAGGTCGCAGTTTATATTGTTTGGTTTGTATAACTTATGAAACGTTTCTACTCTGGCATTTACTTTAAATCTTTCAAGTTCTGTTTTCCATTGTCTTTTTAAAGGTAAGGTAGGAACAGCAATTAAAACATTTTTATAATTTTGTTTCTTTATAAGATTGATGGCTCCGATAGTTTTTCCACTTCCTGGGACTCCTTTAACTATTCCCTTTCCGTCATACTTTTTGGCTAACTGTTCTTGCCACTTATAAAGTTTCATAAAAATCAAATCTAATAGTTAGTATTTAAAGTTGTTGTAAATTTTAATAAAATAAAAGGAAGGAAATTCCTTCCAAGATTATTTCTTTTTAATGTATGCAAAACCTGTTTTTGGATTTTCGCATATCTTGTATCCTTCTGGTAGGTCACATGGTTCACCAGACTTTGGTGTTCCTTTACTAAAATAGTAAATTCTTTGTGGACGTCCACCACGAAGGTTTACCTCTCTTGTATACAACGTATAGTCTTTATATGTACAAGGCATTTCTTTTCCTCCTTTAACTTCCTTATAGTTTTTCTGATTTATTAAATTTATGTTTGTTTTTCCTTATTTCTGAAAGTTTAATAAGTTTCCTTTGCATTGTCCAATCATATTTTTTCTTATGATTTTTCATATGTTTTGGATATTTTAATCTATATTGATTATAACATTCTCTATTACAAAAATGATGTTTCCATGACCTTCTTTTAATGCCATGAATGTTTATTTTTTTACCACAATTTGAACATTTTGTTAACATCTTATAGTCCTTAAATTATAACTACCGCAGGATTTACAATAAGGTAATCCTTCGGGAGACATTCTTATTTCTTTTGAATTACAATCTTTACAATATGTTATATCCATTATAAACAACCTAATAAATATAAAGCAATACAAATTATAATTAAAATCGTTAGAGTTACTAACATAGCCAAAGACAAATAATATCTAATTTCTATTGCATCCATTAATTATTCCTCAAATATTCTACCAACTTCTTACTATCTGTTCCAATCTCTAATTTTCCTTTATCATTAAGAATTATAACTGTTTTTATCATTGTATCTATAAATTTATCGTTGTCTTTATACTCTTCATTATCTTTTAAAAATTCATAAAAATTTCTTAATGCTTTTTCAAAAAGACAATACTCTGTATATGTATGTTTTCTTTTAAAACATTCTGATTTTAAACTATTTGGAAGAATGTCTTCTGTCATAAATTGATTTTTTGTTGATTCAATTCCACATAACATAATCATAATTTGTCTTTTTAAGTTTTCGTAATCAGCTATTGCATCTGTTACTTTTGGAAGTTTTGGTTCTAATTCTGCATCTAAACAAGGTAAATTGTTTACGTTTGTTTTTCCTCTTGTAAAAGTACAAATATACTTTTTTTTGCAATCTCTACATGTATATACATAGTTGTCCGTAAATTCAAATCTTATCATATCCAGTCTCCTTTCAGTTTTGGTTCTCTTTTTTGTCCTATTTTCTTATATTCTTCTATTTTTGCTTGTATAGATTTAAGTCTATATTTATTTAATAGACTTTCTATTGTATGTTCTGTTTTTATTTCAAGTTTTTTTAGTTCGCATCCATAATTTAACTTTGTTAGTTTTTCGTTTAGTTTAATTTGTTCTTTATATTTTCTTAAAGAACAGTCTTTTTTATCTTCTTCATAAATATATTTTGCAGCCTTTTTTGGTCCTATTCCTTTAACTCCTATTATGTTATCTGCATCGTCTCCAACAATTGCTAAAAACTTTGGAATGTCTTCGGGCCAAACTCCAAACTTTTCTTTAACATCTTCGGATTTAAAAATTTGTTTTCCGTTATGTATATGAACAGATTCTCCAATTGTTTGCATAATATCTTTGTCTGGAGTATAAATTAATACAGGAAATTCTGTTTGTTTGTCTAATATAAGTCTGGCAATTACATCGTCGGCTTCGTTGCAAGGCGAATAATATTGTGTCACATTTAACAAATATAAAAGAACTTTAAGGTCTTCTTGGGACGATATAAACTGTTTGTTTAACTGCTTGCCAGGTTTATATGTAGATACTAATTCTCTTCTCCAACTCGGTGTTCCATGTGATTCCCAAGCAACTATAATTTTGTTTGGGTTAAACTCTTTACGTTTTGCGTTCAGGGTTCTTATAAATCCATGTATCATAGTTGCATCTAAATCACCAGTTGTCAATCTATATGGCGAAGAATATGACCGGTGAGCCAAATATGGTCCGTCAACAATTAATGTTTTGTATTGCATGTTTATTCCTGTAATTTATATTATAATATCAAAATATATAAAGGTATTGGATTTTTTAATATTTTTAACGGATGTAGATAAAAAACAAACACTAGGATGAAATGGAAATGACAAGTTTAATCTACATCTTTCGTCAGTATTTTTTATCCAATACCTCTTTTAATTGTTTATACAGTTGTAATATTATCATCATTGTAAGTCCGGCTCCAAAACCTATTAAAATACTACTTATTAAATTCATTTGCAAGGTTTGGTAAGTAACATTTGCTTTCTGGATCTAACTGGCTTCCATTATAGTGTCTGTATGTTCCTATGTCTTTTGCTTCTAAGGCTTTAAACTTTTTAACAGATAGTTCTTTGTCGTTTTTATTTCTTGAATACCCAATACATTTTGGTCTGGAAACTTTTCTTGTTCCGTCAAAGTCTTCAATGGCTATACATTGTTCTGCGCCTTGCACATAATGTTTTTTTATTGGACAATAGTCTTGTTTGTTCTTTGTAGTTAAATGCACACATTTGGTATAGTGTTTGCTCCTGTCTTTATTAAAAGAATACTTGCCGTATCCTTTGTCAATAATCTGTCTTTTCTTTTTTAACTGATATGTTGCTTGGGTTATACGATGGTTAAGTTGGTCTTCGGATTCGTTTGGTTGTCTAAGTTCATCTTTTAATTCATCAATTGTAACATATGGTAGTTTCATTACATTACAACTATAATCTATAATGCTTAATACTTGCTTCTGAATTCCTGTTCTGTATTTTTTCATTCTTTGTTCCTCCTGCTTAATTTTTTTAACATTTTTTGGTATCCTTCTTCATCTTGTCTTGTAATAAATTGAATATTTTCAAATGGAATTATCCATTCTTTTCCATATTCAAATTTTTTTGTTATTGCTATCCTCTTATTATAATCTAATTTTTCAATCGGATTTTTCTTTCCGTCTTTTGTTAATACTATATAGTGATATTTTTCCATCTTTTAATCCTCC
>Ga0272441_10016791_pt1 | contig 10076 bp, 7 predicted proteins | sample SSMProp6N_FD_193582 | JGI IMG/M metagenome (GOLD analysis project Ga0272441, IMG submission 193582) | Marine sediment archaeal communities from Little Sippewissett salt marsh, Falmouth, MA, United States - SSM-Prop-6N | ecosystem: Environmental > Aquatic > Marine > Wetlands > Sediment ... | reverse complement strand
GCGGCCCATCATCGGTCCGCGGCCTCGGCCCATCATCGGTCCGCGCTGGTGGCCCATCATCGGTCCGCGGCCTCGGCCCATCATCGGCCCGCGGCCTCGGCCCATCATCGGTCCGTGCCCCCGGCCCATCATCGGCCCGCGGCCTCGGCCCATCATCGGCCCGCGCTGGTGGCCTATCATCGGTCCGTGCCCCCGGCCCATCATCGGCCCCGGCCCCATGGAACGGCCACGCATCATGGGCGGGCGGCCCATCCTCGACTCGCCGCGTTCGGAGCGGGAACGGCGGCCCCAGTCCGGCTGTGCCCACGCCGTGCCCACCGCCACCAAGAGGGCGGCCGTCGTTGCAACCCATTGCTTTTTCATCGTCTCTCTCCTGTTGCTCACACCCATCGATTCGGTCTGTTCGCGCGTTCGCGCGCGAACCCAGTTTTACGTCCAAGGTCTCGTCGTCGGCTGCGTCTGGCGCGGCGGCCGGCGGTCGTGCTGCCGACGCGGGTCCCCCCGGCGGCTGGGATCGAACGGCATGCGGAACGGGCCGCCCCGCCCCTCCCGGCCGTCAAACGACTTGGGCCCGCCGCGGCGACGTCCCGGTCCCCCCGGCCGACCTGGGTGGTGTGGGCCGGCCGAGGGAGGACCGGGCTCGTATCTGCCGCGCCGACCGTGCTGGCGCATCCGTTCGTAGATCTTGATCTGCTCCGGGGTGAGGACCTCTCGCGTGCGCCGGACGGCCTCCTCGATCGCCCCCTGCCGCTCGCGCATCCGCTCCTCCATGCCCTGGCGGAATTCCTCGTTGATCTGGTCGTACCGCCGGCGCTGCTCGTCGGTCAGCTCGGCGAGGAAGGCGTCCATGGCCTCCTGCCGCTTCTGCCACAGCTCCCGCCCGCGGTCTCGTCCCGCCTCCCTCGGCCCGGGCCCGACCTGGGACCAGATCCGCCGCATCTGCTCCTGCTGCTCGGGCGTGAGGTCCAACTCGCGCAGCGGAGGCGGGCCGGGCTCCTGCCTCGGTGGCTCGGGGGGTTCGGGCCCGGCCAGCATGCCGATCGACCCGCCCGCGGCGAACGCCACAAGGAACCCGGCTATCAGGATGGCTGTGATCTTGTTCATGGTTGGTTCCCATCCTCGCCGTCGTCCAGGAGGTCCTCGAAGATCTCCACGTCCGCCTCGTTCTCCCCGTTGGTGGGCAGGCCGAAGTAGAGGACCAGGCCTTCCGTCGAGGACGGCGTGACGGCCAACGTCGCCCACGTCGCGTCGAAAGGCGTCGTCGTCTCCGCCGCCTGCCAGCGCTGCCACAGCAACGCCGAGCAGACGATCAACACCGCCGCTGCCGCCGCCGTCATCGAGGCCGCGATGCGGAACACGATCCGGTCCCGCCGCGGGCGAATCCGTTGGCGAATGCGGCTCAGCACGTCCGGCGGGGCCTCGGCTTCCGCCGCGGCGCCCAGCCATCGCGAGATCGCCCGCAGCCGCTCGAGCTCGGTCCGGCATTCGCTGCACTGCTCGACGTGCCGCGCCAACGACTCGGCCTCGGCGGCGGGCAACTCGTCGTCGTGGTACGCGCCAATCTGTTTGGTTCTCTCGCAACCCATGGCGAACTCCTGAGTACTCGTCCTCAGGGCAGATAGTCTCTCAACAGGTCCTTGAGCTTCTGGCGGGCCCGGTGCAGCCGGGATTCCACCGTGCCGCGGGGGATCGCCAGCGCAGCGGCCATCTCGTCGTAGCTCATCCGCTGCATCTCCCGCAGCACGATGATGTCCCGATGCTCCGGGGAAAGCTGCCGCAGCACGCTGGCCACGTCCATGCGGATGTCGGACCGCCCCGCCTGGCCCATCCGCCCGCGGTGGCCCGCCGCCGCGTCCCGTTCCGCGTCGATCGGTATCGTCCGGCGAACGCGACGGGACCTTCGAAATTTGGCGACCTTGTTCACCAGAATCCGCGTCATCCACGTCTTGACCGATGCCTCGCCCCGGAAGCCTCGCAGGCCTCGCAGGACGGCCGCGAACGTGTCCTGCACTACATCCTCGGCGTCGGCGCTGTGGCCCAGCAGCGACCGCGCCAGGCCGAACATCCTGCCGCCGTGCCGGTCCAGTAGCTGGCTGAACGCCGCGTTGTCGCCCTTGCGGGCCCGCCGGACCAGTTCGGCGTCGGTCTGTTGGCCATCGGGCTGCTGCGTCGGCAAAGTATTGCGCCTGTCGATAGGTATCGTCCCGTACGGCGCCGGTTTTCTTCCCCGCGACATGGATTTTCTGACAGGACTTCTCGCGTCCTGCGACGCTTGGATAAACTCCCGGTCCAACAATCTATTGCGGCGCCGGGCGATTGGTAGGATAAACGAACGCCCGGGTCCGGGCTGGACCCGGCGACTTCCCGCAATGCCAAGGGAGACAGAGAACATGGAGAATTCCATACAGGGCCGCCGACGCCCCCGTCTGCCGGCTCGCCATATCGCCGGGAGAAGCGCCCTGCTCGCGGGCCTGGTTCTCGGCCTGGCCGCCTCCGCGGGGCGCGGGGCGGCACAGGAAGCCAGGCCCGAGGACAAGCGCTCGATCGCCGAGCTGGTCGAGGCCCTCGCCGGCGAGCTGCCGTTCCAACGGAAGCAGGCCGCCGAAGCCCTGGCCGCCAAGGGCAAGGCCGCCCTGCCCGCCGTCCGCAGGGCCCTGAAGGACAGGGACTGGAAGGTCCGCCGCGGGGCCACCGACGCGCTGGCCGCCCTGGGCGCCGACGGGCTCGCCGCGGCCCCGCAACTCGCCGCCGCCCTGAAGGACAAGGACGCCTGGGTCCGCGCGGGGGCCGCCGCGGCGCTGGGAAAGATGGAAACGCTGCCGGCCGACGCGGTCCAGGCCCTCGCCGCCGCGTGCACCGACCCGGATAAGTGGGTCCGCGAGTCCGCCGTGCGGTCGCTGGGCTCGGCCACGAAGGACAAGAAGATCCTCCTGACCACCGCGGTCGCCGTGGTGCGGCTGCCCGACAGCGGCTGGGGCGTCCGCCGGCACGCGATGGGCATCCTCAACCGGCACGGCAAGGACTACAAGCCGGCCGTTCCCGCGCTGATCGAGATGCTCACCAGCCCCTCCGAGGGCATGTGGGATTGCTCCGGATCGGCCGTGCAGCTCCTGGCCGGCATGGGCGAAGGCAAGCGGGCCGTGCCGATCCTGATCAAGCGGCTGGACAGCAAGAACCGCGGCGTGCCGCGCAACGCGGCCGGGCTGCTGGGCAAGATCGGCGCCGACGCCGCGGCGGCCCTGCCGGCCCTGCGGAAGGTGGCCGCCACCCACGAGGACAAGAGCTACCGTTCGGCCGCCGCCCAGGCCGTCGAGACCATCGAGGCGGCGAGGAAGAAAGAAGGTGGGAAATGAGTTGCGGATGGCAGCAGACGCCAGCGGTGGGGCTCGTTCTGGCGGCGGTCCTCCTCGGGGCCGCGCCGGCCGGGTTCGCCGGCGACGAGCTTACGGTCACCTGGTCGCCGTTTGCCGGGTATAAGGGGCGGCACGTCTTCCTGGGCCCGACGGGTGCCCGCGGCTGGACGGACGGGCACCGGATTCACGTCGCCCACGTCCCCACGCGATGCCCCGCGGCGGGCGTCCTCCGCGTGGGGGACGTCCTCGTCGGCGCGAACGGCAAGGCGTTTGCCCAGGGCGAGGACCCCCGCGTGGCGCTGGGCGACGCGATCACGGCGAGCGAGACGCCCGCGGCCGGCGGGAAGCTGCGGCTGACCGTCGAGCGAGGCGGCCAGCGGATGCAGCTCACCGTGCCGCTCCGCGTGCTGCCCCCCTACGGGCCGAACTGGCCGTTCGATTGCCCCAAGTCCGCGAGGATCCTCGACGAGGCCTGCGCCCACGTCGCCCGCGCCCAGTACCCCGACGGCCACTACCCCGGCGAGCTGGGCATGGCGACGGCGTGGAACGGGCTGCTGCTGCTGGCCTCGGGCGAGGCGAAGTACCTGGACAACGCCCGCCGCGCCGCGTACTGGCTGACCGAGCAGGACTACGACACGGTCAGTCTGAACGCCTGGCCCAGCGGGTACGCCGGCATCTTCCTGGCCGAGTACTACCTCGCCACCGGCGACCGGGCCGTGCTGGGCAAGATCGAGCGCCTCGCCAAGCTCATGGCCGACGGGCAGATGGCCTGCGGGTCGTGGGGGCACAGCATTCCCTGGGGCGGCTACGGCGCGGTCAACCAGGTGGGGCTGACGTGCTGGATGGCCCTGCTGCTCGCCCGGGAGTGCGGCGTGGCGACCGACGCGGCCGCCATCCGCCGCTCCAACGAGTTCTTCCTGAAGTTCGTCGGCAAGGGCTGGGTGCCCTACGGCGACCACTTGCCCTGGGAGGGCGCGAGCGGCAACGGAAAGAACGCCCTGGCCGGCGTGGGCTTCGCGCTGCTCGGCAAGGAGCCCAAGGCCGTCCGCTACTACGGGCGGACCGTCGCGGCGGCCTGGCCCTACCGCGAGGAGGGGCACACGGGCAGCTTCTTCTCGTTCTACTGGGGGCCGATCGCCGCGTGGCACGCCGAGACGGACCGCTTCCGCACGTTCCTCGACAGGCAGCGATGGTATTACGACCTCGTCCGCACCCACGACGGCGGGTTGGCCAGCCAGCCGAACGCCGAGAACCTCTCGGGGCGCACGCCGGGGACGTACACGTGGTCCGGCACGGAGTACACCACGGGCGGGATGGCCCTGTTCTACGCCCTGCCGAAGCGCGCCGTCCGCGTGCTCGGCGCGCCCAAGAGCGTCTTCGGTGCGAAGCTCACCGGGCCCCTGGCCGAGGCGCGCAAGCTCTACGACCGGCGGGACTGGGGCGGCGTCTTCCAGCGGATCGAGAAGCTCATGGGCGAGGAGGACCTCTCCGCCGAGGACAAGCGCTTCGCCCGCCAGCTCGCCACGGCTGCGGCGCAAGAACGCGAGAGCGTCAAGCTCACGCTGGCGCGGTTCGCCAGCGTGATCGACGAAGGCGACGTCTATCGGGCGTCGGAGCTGCTCAAGTCCCTCCAGCGCCGCCTCGGCGACGACGCCCCGCAGCTCGCCGCCGCCCGAGAGCGGATGGCCAAGAACGAGCAGTGGGTCGACGTCGGCCGGGACTACTACAAGGCCTTCGCGGGCCTCAAGGAGATGGCCGAGCAATACTGGCACCAGTACGGCAAGCAGGCCGCCGCGGCGACCGAGGGCGTCCACCTGCCCGTGCCGCGCCTCTGGGAGCCCCTCGTGCCGGCCGCCGAGCAGGGCAAGGCCCCGTGGCGGGCCTCCTACGCCGGGCGTTTCGAGGACGGTGCGGCGGCGCCCCAGGCCGCGGCGAAGAGCACGGCCCCCCTTCGCGAGGCGGGCTTCGACGATACCGGCTGGGAGGAGGTCGTCCTGCCCGCCCGGCCCGGCCGGGGCAAGGGGCCCGGCTGGAACGGCCCCGACCTCCTGCTCCGCACGACGTTCCCGCTGAAAGAGACGGGCTTCCGGGACGTGCGCCTCCGCCTCAGCGCGCCGCGCGATAGCGTCACGCAGGTGTTCCTCAACGGCTCGCGCGTCCTGAACGCCGTCCGCGGGACCGGGCGCCGGGCCGCGATGATCGACCTGCCCGGCGCCGCCGGCCTGCTGAGAAAGGGCAGGAACCTCCTCGCCGTCCACTGCCGCCGCACCGAGCCCGCCCGCGACAGCCTGGACGTCGGCCTCGACGCCACCCGAGAGTAAGCCTCCCCAAGTGGCTGTCGGCCGTTGTTTGCTCGCTCTTGGCTGTTGACTGTTCGCTGTTGGTTGTTGTCTTTGTCTTGTCGTTTCCGTTTCCGCCCTTCATCATTCAACATTCAGAATTCGACATTCATCATTATGTCTTCCTTCCAGCCCAACGTTCTCTGGATCTTCGCCGACCAGCTCCGACACCAGGCCCTGGCGTGCAATGGCGATCCGAACTCTCGGACGCCGAACCTCGATCGAATCGCCGCCGAGGGGACGGTCTGCGAGACGGCCGTCAGCCAGTACCCCGTGTGCATGCCGTTCCGCGCCGGGCTGATGACCGGCCAGTACGCCCACGTCCACGGGCTGCGCGTTCACGGCGACCTGCTCGCCCCCGGCTGCCGCACCGTCGCCCACGCCTACCGGGCGGCGGGCTATCGCACGAGCTACGTCGGCAAGCTGCACCTGGCCAGCACGAACAGCCACTGGTTCAGCGGCGACGAGTACTGGGTGCACCCGCGGATGCGGGCGGGCTTCGAGGACTTCTCCGGGTTCGACATCTCCAACCACTACTACAACACCCATTACTGCACGGGCGAGGTCTGCCGGGGCATCGCCCTGGAAGGCCACCAGACCGACGGCCTGACCGACCTGAGCCTCGCCTACCTCGCCGAGCACGCCCTCCCGTCGGGGAGGCCCTGGTTCCACGTGATCGCCTACGAGGCGCCCCATCCGGGCGGCGGCAACGGGCAGAACCGCTTCGACCCCTTCCCCTCGCCGCCGGAGTACGAGGCCCAGTTCGACCCCGACCGCCTCGCGCTGCGCCCCAACGTCCCCGAGCCGCGCGACGAGAAGGTCCGCCGGTGCGCCGCCGGCTACTACGCCATGCTCGCCCAGCTCGACCACAACGTCGGGCGAATCCTCGACCTGCTGGCCGGGGCGGGGCAACTGGACAACACGCTGGTCGTCGTCCTGTCCGACCACGGCGAGATGCTCGGCAGCCAGGGACGGTTCCACAAGGAAACCGCCTACGACGAGGCCGTCCGCATCCCGCTGATCTTCCGCCTGCCCGGCGCGGTCCCGGCCGGGCGACGGTTCGACGAGGGCGTCGTCAGCGGCGTCGATATCTTCCCCACCTGCGCGGGCCTCTGCGGCGTGCGCCCCTTCCCGGACGTCCAGGGGCTGGACCTTTCCGCGGCGGTGTGCGGCCGGCCGGGGCCGAGGCGCAGCGAGGCCCTGATCCAGTGGCTGGGCGCGACGCGCTACGGCTGGGGCGATTACCCCTACCGGGCGATCCGCACGGCCACGCACACCTACTGCGTCAGCGCCGCCGACGTCAACGAGCGCCACGGCGGGCACTACCGCCTGCTGTTCGACAACGTCGCCGACCCCTACCAGCAGTCCAACCTCTTCGGCCTGCCCGCCGCCCGCGCCCTCCAGCGCGAGCTGCACGCCACGCTCTGCCGCACCGTTCTCGCCTCCGCCGAGCCCCTGCCGGACTTCGTCGCCGACCTGTCCGCCGAGCTGGGCGATACCGCCTGACCGCAGAAGCGCAGAGCCGCAGAGGCAGGAATCTCGCCGTTCCGGCCGCCGCCGGCCTGTGTCACTTATGTGGCGGTGTCGCGCGGAGCGTGCCGACACACTGATCTATATCTCTCTTTTTAAAATAGAGTTACAGAATGCACTGCCCGCCTGCCGCCGGGGGGATGACACAGAGCTGGTCTTCTTAAAGCACCCATTCCTCCCAATTATTCACTCTCGGAATAATGCCCTGTTGGCTTTGTTTTGCCGGATGCCGCTGACGGGCAACCGGGCCCGCCGTATGCGGCAGGGTCGGCCCGGGACTCCGATGGATTGGAGGTCTCCCGTCGCGGGGAGTATAGACACAACGGCCGGGCTGGTCCGGTCTACCTCGATACACACCGTCCCTGTAACTATAGCACCATGCATTAAAAAAATAAGATACTAACCGCATAATTTATCGTCTATACATCGAACCTCTGCGCCTCTGCCCAGCCCGGGTCCTCCGACAACCCCCGCTTCCGGTCCGCACCGGCCGCGTGGCGGTGAGGCAAGGGGTGGACGAACGACACGCCGGCCGCCGCGCCTTTGGCCTTTACACCGCCGACCGGGGGGGTGAAAATGAGCGCGCCGCTCGGCGGTGCGCGCGGGCGGCTCGGTTCGGCGCTGGCACACCTGGAGACAAGCGATGGGCGGACTCGACTGGGCGATGATCGGCCTGTACTTCCTGGGGATCGTGGCCATCGTGTGGTGGTCGTCGAGGAACCAGCGGTCCTCGGAAGACTACTTCCTCGCCGGGCGAAACGTCGGGTGGTTCGTCATCGGGGCGTCGCTGTTTGCGTCCAACATCGGCTCGGAGCACCTCGTGGGGCTCGCCGGGTCCGGGGCGTCGGACGGCATGGCCATGGCCCATTACGAGCTGCACGCCTGGTGCCTGCTCGTCCTCGGGTGGGTGTTCGTGCCCTTCTACAGCCGCTCGGCCGTGTTCACCATGCCGGAGTTCCTGGAGCGCCGCTACAACGCCGCCTCCCGGTGGATGCTCTCGCTGGTCAGCCTGGTGGCGTACGTCTTCACGAAGGTGAGCGTCTCGCTGTACGCCGCGGGGATCGTCTTCAAGGTCCTGCTGCCGGCGGAGATGTTCGGCGGCATGGACCCGTTCTGGGTCGGCGCGCTCAGCGTGGTGGTCCTGACGGGTATCTACACCGTCCTCGGCGGGCTCAAGGCCGTCGTCTACACCGATACCATGCAGGCCCTCGTCCTGATTGTCGGCTCGGTGTTCGTGACCGTCTACGGCCTGATCGAGCTGGGCGGCTGGGGGCAACTGCGCGAACTGTGCGGCAGTCAGCACTTCAACATGTGGCGGCCGTGGGACGACCCCCAGTTTCCCTGGGCGGGCATCCTGTTCGGCGCGCCGATCGTGGGCTTGTGGTACTGGTGCACCGATCAGTACATCGTCCAGCGGACGCTGGCGGCGCGGAACATGCAGAACGCCCGCCGCGGGACGATCTGGGGCGCGTACCTGAAGCTCACCCCGGTGTTCCTGTTCATCATCCCCGGCATGATCGCGACCGCGATGGTCAAGGCCGGCAAGCTGTCGCTGCCGGAGGGCGACCAGGCCTACCCGATGCTCGTTCAAACGCTGCTGCCGATGGGCCTGCGCGGGCTGGTCGTCGGGGCGCTGCTGGCGGCGCTGATGAGCTCGCTGTCCAGCGTGTTCAACTCGTGCTCGACGCTGTTCACCGTGGACATCTACCAGAAGATCCGCCGCCACGCCTCCGAGCGCGAGCTCGTGCGCGTCGGGCGGATCGCCACCGGCGTCGTCGTCCTGCTGGGCATCGTCTGGATCCCCTTCATGCGGTACGTCTCCAAGGGGCTGTACATCTACCTCCAGAGCGTTCAGGCGTACCTCGGCCCGCCGATCACGGCCGCGTTCTTCCTGGGCGTGTTCTTCAAGCGGATCAACGGCAAGGGCGCGCTGGCCGGATTGATCGTCGGCTTTCTGCTGGGCATTGCCAAGCTCGTCCTCCAGACGGTGTCCGGGCTGGACGGGGCGCAGGAGTTCATGCCCGCAGCCCTGTTCGCGATCGGGCAGTTCAACTTCCTGTACTTCTGCCTGATCCTCTTCGGCGCGAGCGTGCTGGTGGTCGTCGGCGTCAGCCTGATGACCGCCCCGCCGGCGCCCGAGAAGCTCGAGGGCCTGACCTACGCGACGACGACCGCCGACGGCAAGGAGGAGATCCGCCGAAGCTGGAACAAGTGGGACGTGATCAACACGGCCGTCATCCTCGGGATCATCCTCGCCGTCTACCTCTACTTCACCGGCTGACCGCCGTAGCGTGCAGGGCACAAACGTGGCATGGGCACCCCCCACTGAGTGCAAAGGGCGGGAGAATCAACGGCAATAACAGGACTTAGGGATGCCAGCCCTACGCGGGCACGCCTTGACGCCGACCACGGGCTTTACCCATTGCCAAGCCATGCCCACAACGCATTAGCCGCCAGGCCTCCTGCGAGACCAATCACGAATGCGATTGTGTGCGTTATGAGCTTCCGTTTTGTTTGCCGAGCCTTCGCCCATGCAACCTTCGGGTTCAAGAAGAACTCCCGCCGAAGTCGCACGCATTTGGGATAGACTGCCTCCCAGAGCTCAAACGCGCGGTCCCATTTGCCCGAAGTGCCAGAATCGCCTTCGGCGTGTCGAGCATCAAATGCTCCTGCACGGATTTCTGCCCATAGCTGACGCCTCCCTCAGAAGTCGACAGCCCCCTCACTTGTTCATAAGTCTGACGCCTCCCTCAGAAGTCGACAGCCCCCTCACTTGTTCATAAGTCTATCATATTTATTCGTTTATCCCAGTTTGTTCTTGCATGTTATGAGAGGTTCGCATAGGATGTGATTG
>Ga0272441_10016789_pt1 | contig 10077 bp, 9 predicted proteins | sample SSMProp6N_FD_193582 | JGI IMG/M metagenome (GOLD analysis project Ga0272441, IMG submission 193582) | Marine sediment archaeal communities from Little Sippewissett salt marsh, Falmouth, MA, United States - SSM-Prop-6N | ecosystem: Environmental > Aquatic > Marine > Wetlands > Sediment ... | reverse complement strand
CGGCCCCAGCATGGTCAGGCGTCGGGCGCGCCGACCATGGCGGCCATGGCGTCACGGTACCCGTCCGGCGTGCCGACGTCGAGGGTCCGCCAGTTGATCGGCCTGAGGAGCACCTCGTCGGGCCGGCGCGCCAACAGGGCTTGCTCGGCTTCGGTCAGGCCCACCTCGTCGCCTTCGGCGCATCCGGCCACGAGCGCCTCGAGGCAGTCGAAGATCTCCGGGCCGAAGACGTAAATGCCGGCGTGGGCGAGGTAGTTCCCGCGGGGCAGGCCCGGCGTCGCGAGGCTCTCAGCCGCCTCGGGGCCGGGTTTCTCAACGATCTGCCGGCAGCGGTACAGGTCCTCGCCGACCGGCTCGCCCCGGCAGATGCCCACCAGGGACGTCTGGGTCTCGGCGATGACCTGGACGCCGATCATGGCGGCGGGCGATTCGGCGGCGAAGGCGTCGGCCACTTCCGCCGCCGGGGCCGTGCCGGATGGCCCGGGCAGGTGAACGTGGTCACCCAGCAACACCATCGCCGCGGCCCCGCCCGCGGCGGCCCGGGCTGCCCACACGGCGTAGCCCAGCCCCAACGGCAGAACGTCCGTGACGTATTCGATCCGCCCGGACAGGTCCGCCTCGCCGTCAAAGTACGACCTGAGCAGCCCGTCCTGGCCGGGGGCGGTAACGAAGCAGATCCGCTCGATCCCCGCCGCCAGCGCCTCGCGGGCGATCAGGTCCGCCACCGGCCTGACCGACCCGTCCGGACCAACCAGCGGCAGCATCGCCTTAGGCACGGCGCGCGTGACGGGCCCCAAGCGAGTGCCCCGCCCGGCCACCGGGATGATCGCCACCGCGATGTCGCTCGCTGCGCTCATGACCGCCTTGCGTGTCAGGATCGAAAGGACTACAACACAAGTGGGGACGGTTTGCCAGGCGTTTTCGCCGCCTCGCCGCCGGATCGATCGGGGCGTGCTGGAGGACCTAAAGTTCGACCGCCAAATGGACGACACATGTACCCATGCGGTGTCGTTGCTGCGTCAGCCTCGCATCAACGCCCGCTCACCGGGGGTCGGCTCTCATGGAACGGCAGCAGCGAACGATCCACTTCTCGGGTCAGGTGCAGGGCGTCGGTTTCCGGTTCACGGCCAAGCGTCTTGCTGATTCCTACCACATCGCCGGCTATGTCCGGAATCTGCCCGACGGGCGTGTCGAGGTCATCGCCGACGGGCCGCGCGACGTGATCGACACATTCCTTGCGGACCTCCACAACCGCATGGTCGGGTACATTCGCGAGATGGTGCAGGAGCCCCGGACACACTGTCGGCAATTTGCGGATTTCAGCATCCGCCTCTGAAAAGCAGCGGATTTATCTGGCCGCCGGACTCGGTTAGAATGCCCTTCGCGCATGAACACCCGTTCTCACGAATCCGCCGGGGGTCTGACGGCGACCGGCGTGACGGTCCTGGGTTTAGCCGTCAACGCGGCCCTTGGCGTCGCTAAGGTGCTGGCGGGGATTCTGTGGCACAGCCAGACGATCTTCGCCGACGGGCTGCATTCGCTCAGCGACCTGGCGTCGGACGTGGCGGTGCTGGCGGGCTTGCGCGTCAGCGGCCGACCCGCCGATGAAGACCACCGCTACGGGCATCGCCGTGCGATGACGCTGGCGACGGCCGTGTTGGCACTGCTCCTGATGGGCGCGACGGCGTTCATCGGCTATCACGCGCTTCAGGATTTGCTGGCGCGCGTCAGCCCGCCGATCCAAGCGTCACTGCCGCTGGCGATAGCGGTGGTGTCGATCGTGTCGAAGGAGTGGCTGTATCGCCTGACGCTCCGCGTCGGGCGCCGGGCCGGGGACACCAGCGTCGTCGCCAACGCCTGGCACCATCGCGGCGACGCGTGGAGTTCGGTCGCCGCGGCCGCGGGGCTCGCGGCCGTGGCCTTCGGCGGGCAGCGCTGGCATTTCGTCGATCACGTCACGGCGCTGGTCCTGGGCGTCGTGCTGGCGGTCATCGCCTATCGCATCCTCGGCCAGGCAATCGCCGAACTGATGGACCGCGCGCCGTCGCGCGCGACGATCCGGCGGATCGAGCAGGCGGTCCTGGCCACCGACGGGGTGCGGGGCTTCCACGCCCTCCGCGCCCGGCGGCTGGGAGGGATGGTCGAGATGGACATCCACGTCCAGGTGGACCCGCTGTTGACGGTCCGCCGGGGGCACGACATCGCCAGGGACGTCCGCAGCCAGGTCGAGGCCGCGTGCCCCGACGTGGTCAGCGTGATCGTCCACGTCGAGCCGGCCGAGGCGTGACGTTCGTCCGGCGCCACGGACCCGGAGGTCCCTGGGGCGCACGGACAGGATGTCCGTGCCACTCGTTCCCTCAGGCCGTGCCCATCAGGGCGGCGATCTGCTCGTCCGGCGTGGCGATCTCGGCAAGGACCTTCGCCATCTTCCGGCGGAGGCGCGACGCCACCTCGGGGTACTTCCGGGCGAGGTTCCGGGTCTGAGTGCGGTCTTTGGCCATGTCGAACAGCAGCCCGCCGGCGCCCATCCGTTCGGTGCGCGGGCAGTACGCCCACTTGCCGGTGTAGAGCATCGTCAGGCCGGAGGGTTTCTCGCCCAGGCGCCCGAGGTGGGCCGACGAGATCGCGCCGTCGCGCCGCCATCCCTTTGCCCGCCCTCGGGCCAGGCCCATCACGCTGCGCCCGTGGGCCGACGGGTCGGACTTGGCGCCGGCGATGTCCAGGATGGTGGCGGTGGTGTCCACTGGCTGGACGAATTGGCGCGGGCGGCGCGGGCTCATCCCCGGCAGATAGACGATCAGCGGAATGTGCGCCAATTCCTCGAACATCAGCCACGCCCGCGGGTCGGTTGGGTGGATATTGCTCTTGCCGGTGCGGTTGTGCTCGCCCAGGGCGATGCCGTGGTCGGTGGTGAAGACCACGGCGGTCTCCCCGTCGATGCCGCAGTCTTCCAGTTGCCGCAGGACGCGCCCGACGGACTTGTCCAGCAGGGTGACCTCCCCGGCGTAGTGGGCGGCGAGATTGCGGAGTTCGGCGGCCGTGTAGTCTCTCGCCGGGCCGTAGTTCGGGTGGCGCATGTCGATGCCGCTGTAGCCCGGGTCGTACAACCGCCAGAGATACTCCGGCACGTCCCACGGCTCGTGGACGTCGAAGAACTCCAGCCAGAGGACCCACCGGTCGTGCTTGTAGTTGTCCTGGACCCACCGACAGGCCATCTCGGCCGTCCGGCAGCAGAAGCGGTCCTGCTCGTACCGCGGCTCGTTGAGCCATTCGTGGAAGTTCACCAGGGTCATGCCCATGGGGGTTGGGCGGTGGCGCGTCTTGACCGTCGGCTGGATGGCGACGGGCGGCTTGTTCAGGCGGGTGAAGAACAGGTCGCCCTCCTGCCCGCGGACCTGGACGGCGGCGGTGAAGCCGCGGTGGTAGAAGGCGTTCCGCCCCATCAGGTGGGGGTTGTCGCCGATCCACTGGGTGACGTAGCCGGCCTCAGTGAGGCGCTCGGCGAGGGTCGTTTCGTCGGTCGGCAGGGGCGCCCAGTCGCTGCGGGGGAACCAGAACTTGCCGGTGTACACGTCGGCGCGGTTGGGCGCGGTGGGGAACGAGCCGGTGTAGCACCGCTGGAAGTCGGCCCCCTTCCGGGCCAGCGCGTCTAGGTGCGGCGTCCGGACGGACTTCAGGCCGTGGGCGGCGACGTGATCGAAACGAAACGTGTCCGACGTGATGACGACCATCCGCATGGCGGGCTCCTTCAATCGGGCAGGCAGAGCGGGGAGCATACCACATGGTCGGCAGGCCCGCCACATCGCGATGGTCACAACGCCGCCAGCACGCTAGACTGGCGTTCGTGGCGATGTGGCCAGTCGGGGAGGACGCCTCATGACGATGACACGCAGGCCGAACGCGACCTTCATTGCCCTGCTGGCGGCGGTCCTCGCGACGCCATATGCGGCGGCGCGGGCGGCCGACTATCCACGGGAGTTCATCTACGACACGGCTGCGGGAACAGACGAGGCGCTCGTCAACGTCTCGCTGGTCAACCACCGCTGGCCGGACTGCACCACGCTGGAATCCGCCATCCGCGACATCTTCCGAATTGAGGGCGTCACCAGGAAGCCCGACCAGGACAAGGCCCTGGCCCTGTGGAAGTGGTTCCGCATCCTGGTCAGTTCCACCGGAGGGGGTTACGCCTACGAGGGCCCCCGCGGGCGCGAGCGAATCGTCTACGACCCGCACAAGATTCTCACCGTCTACGGCCACCACCAGTGCGACGGGCTGAGTTGGGCGATGGCGCCCCTGTGGCGCGCGGCAGGATACATGGCCTTCGACGAGTGCACGCACGGGCACACCACGGCCGCCCTGCGCTACCGGGACGCCGACCGCCATTGGCGATACCACAGTTTCGACCCTCAGGGGCGGTTCTACTACTGGGACCCCAAGGCCGAGCGCGTCGCCACGCGGACCGTCCCGGTGATGACGGCAATGGTGTATCGTCACGTGACCGCCCCCCAGCGCCTCCACAGTCTGCGGACGAGTCTGCGGATCGGCGAGGCGATCGAGCGGCGCTGGTCCAACGGAGCCTGCGTCGTCCCCAGCGGCCGGCCGGGCAAGCCGGTGCACCCCAAGTACTACGAATTCCGGTACGGGCGGACCGACGGCATCTACGCCGTCGCCGGCCAGGAGAGCCAGCACTTCGGGCCCTGGCCCGACCCGAAGGTCCTTCGCGGGCAACTGGCCGAAGGCTCCGCCAACGTCAACTGCACGGGCAGCGGCAAGACGCTCTACGGACCGGCCGAGGCCGGTAAGCCGGCGATCTTTATCTTCCGCTTGCCCCCACCGTACGTTGCCGTCGAGGCCCATTTCAAGGCCACGCTGCACAAGGCCCGCGACGGCGACGTCTGCAACGTGTACCTGTCTCGTGACGGACGGCCGTGGCAGCGCGTCTTCGAGAAGACCAGAACCGGCCCGGAGGGCGTGAGGATCGACATGGGCCGCAAGGCCCGCACCAGCGGCAAACCCAACGCCTACACCGCATACGACATTCGCATCAAGGTCGAGATGGTCGCCGCCGGCAAGCCAGGCGACGTCGGCATGTCCAGCCCATCGATCGCCGTCCGGCGCATGCTGAACAAGCGAACGCTGCCCAACCTGATGCCCGGCGAGAATGTCTTCCGGGTCGCCGCCGACCGGATCGCCCCCGGCTGGGCGCTGCGCCTCCGCCTCTCCTACAGACTGAAGGGCAAGGTGGCGGCCTGCGAGCACGTGATCGGCCGGTTCCCGTACTACTTCCGCATCGACGCGCCGGGCGTGAAACTCCGCACGATTGGCAACTACGACCAGGACTTCGGCAACGAGGCCGTGCGGATGCTGCGCTATCGGATGGAACTCGTCCCGACCCGCGGCGCGAAACTCACCCGATCTCTGCCGGCCGAGAAGGCCGACGCCGCGTTCGCCAAGGCCTGCCCCCACCCCGCCGACATGACGAAGCGCAGGACGCCCAAGGTTCTCGAAGCCGATCCCATGCAGACGTCAGGCTTCTTCCCGCAAAGCCGGGCCGTTCTCAAAGATACCGACAGGATGAACGCCCTCATCCGCCAACTTAATAGCAGCGGCGACAGCAGTTACAAGGCATGGGCGGCGGCCCAGGAACTCGGGGCCTATCCCGAATCGGTGGACCACCTGTGCAATCGCCTGGGCAACGCCAACATCGACCTGACGCTGTTCCTCTGCAAGGCCCTGGCGCAGATCGGCGACCGGCGGGCGGTCGAGCCGCTGCTGGCCCGCTGGGCCGAGGTCCCCAAGGGCGCCCCCGGCACGCGCTACATCCCCGACGCCCTGGCGGCCATCGGCGACCGGCGGGTGGTGCCGGCGCTGGTCCGCCCGCTGAAGCGGGTGCGGTTCGACTTCCGCTTCCACGTCGCCCGCGCGCTCGGCATCCTCGGCGGCCCGGAGGCCGCAGCCGCCCTGCGGGACCTGGCTGCCAACGACCCGTTCCCGGCCGTCCGCGCCGAGGCCAAAGCCGCGCTGGAGAAACTCAAAGGCCGATCGAAGTGAGCCCCCGGCCGCCCGGACACGCCCTCCGGACCCGGCCCGATCAGATCCGACGCAGCCACCAGTACAGCGCCGCCATGAGGACCACCCAGACCACGATCACGGGCGTGGGATTCAGGTACATCAGTCCCACGGCGCCGGCGCAGATCAGGCAGGCCCACGCCATCGGGCGGACATAGGGCCGCCAGCCGCGATGTCGGGCGCCGCCGAATTCGGCGTCCTGGACCTCCTGGCGCTCGTACACCCGCGCCATCGAACGCTTCTCGCGTTCAGCCTGGCGGATCGCCTCCACGAACGGGCCGGACTGCTCGTGGTCTTCCAGGAGACGCAGCATGGCGCCCGCCTGGGCGTGCTGACCCCTGCTGCGCAGGAACATGGCCATGTACATCTTGGCCAAGGCGTTGTCGGGGTCGATCTGAAGGGCGCGTTGGAGGCTAAACTCGGCCTCGGTGAAGCGGTGCAAGCGGAACTGCGTCAGGCCCAGCGCCGCCCAGGCATCCGGCGACTCGGGCGCCGCCTGGATGGCGTCCATGGCGGCCTCCTCGGCCGGGCGGGGCCCGCGGTGGCAGGCCATGAACACCGCGTACGCCACCAGGATGTCCGCCTCCTGCCCGCTCAGTTCCAGCGCCCGCTCGAACGCCTGCTGGGCTTGACCGTAATGGCCCAGTTCGCGCGCGGCCTCGGCCTGGACCCAGTGGGCCTCGTACAGGTCCGGACCGGTCCGCAGGGCCTCGCGGGCCTCCTTCAGCGCCTCGCGGGCGCTGCCCAGCCCCAGCAGGGCGTTGGCGCGCCAGTAGCGGAAGATGGGGTTGTCCGGCTCGGCGGCGACGCACTGGTCCGCCAGGGCCAGGCCCCGTTTCAGGTCGCCGGCGGCCAGGGCGTCGCGGGCCTGCTGGGGCAGATCGGGTTGGTCCATGTCGGCGTCCCTCTCGGGCTGCGGGTCCGGCCCGGTGCGCCTTGCGTCAGTCGGCCAGGTCCAGGGGCATCATCGTGCCCAGGTCGGCGATCGCCAGCAGTTGCTCCAGGCGCTCGGCGCAGTGGGCCAGCGACTCAGCGACCTTCTCGGCCCCGACGATGGGCAGGGCGTGCCCCGGCAGCATCACCTCGGCCTGGCAAGCCGCCAAGCGCCGGATGGTCCGCACGTAATGTTTGGGGTTGGAGCCCCAGTGCCCGTCGAGCCATCCGACGATCCCGCGGGCATCGCCCTGGTCACCGATGGCCGTGTCGGAGGAGATCAGGACCTTGTGCCCGGCGACCTCGCCGAGCAGGCAGACCGCGTCCGGGATGTGCCCCGGCGTCGCCATCACCTCAAATGTCAGCGGTCCGAGGCGGACCGTGTCGCCGTCGGAGAGGATCTCCTCGGCCTGGACGATCCTGTCGTGACGGATGAACAGGGCCTTCCGCAACGTCGCGTCGCCGGCGAGCGCCTTGGCGGCCATGGCCGACGCGGCCAGCCGCGCGCCCGTCCGCGCCTTCAGGGCGGGGGCGCCCATCACGTGGTCGCTGTGGGAGTGGGTCAGGACGATCCTCGTGATCGTCTCCGGCTGGGCGCCGACGCCGGCGGCGTTGGCCAGAACCGCCTCGACCCCGTCGGGCATGCCCGCGTCGATCAAGGCGTACTCGCCGTCGCCGCCGACCAGAAAGACGTTGCCGCTGCCCTCGCCCGACAGGGCTTCGGCCAGTTCGCCCCAACTGCCCCCGCCGACTCGCCACAGGCCGGGGATAATCTCCTTCACTCGGCTCATCATGCGCCTTTCCAATGCGTTCTGTCCGGGCCCGCGTCGGTCCGCGCCGCGCGGCGGCTCAGCGCAGGCCTTGGGTCTTGAGGACATCCAGAAGCAAGTCGGGCCGATCGGACGTGATGGCGTCCACCTCCAGTGCGATCATCGCCCGCATGTCGGTCGGTTCGTTAACGGTCCACGCCCCCACGGCGGCGCCGGCCGAGGACGCCCGCCCGACGATCTCCGCGTCGACCGACCGCCAATACACGCCGATCTGCTCGACGGACATCGCCAACGCCCGATCCATGTCCTTCAATTCTCTCTCACCCAGCAGCGCCCCCAGGCGAAAGCCCCCGCGGCGCCGGAGGTTCTCCAGGCGATGCAGGCCGAAGGAGATCAGCAGCACCTCGTCGGCCATGCCCGCGGCGACAACCGCCTCGGCGGCCGGGGCCTCCGTCCCGTCGGCCTTGAGTTCGCAGAACAGCCCGCACCGCCCACGGACCGCGGCGAGCACCTCGTCCAGCACGGGGACCTTCTGGCCTCCGCCGGCGTCCAAGGCGCGGATGTCCGCCAGCGTCATGTCGGCGATCCTGCCGGCCCCGTCGGTCGTGCGCCCGACGGTGTCGTCGTGCATCACGATCAGACGCCCGTCGCGCGACAGGTGCACGTCGCACTCGACCGCGTCGCAGCCCAATTCGATCGCGCGGGCGAAGCCCGCGAGCGTGTTTTCGGGCACCAGGCCCGCCGCTCCGCGGTGTCCGACAGCCTGGATCATCGGGAACCTCCCGTCGCGGGGTTCGGTCGTTGTGCGCCTCAGACCTCGACGCGCTCGATGCGGGCGCCGAGGGGGTTGAGTTTGGCTTCGATCCGCTCGTAGCCGCGGTCGATGTGATAGACCCGGCTGACCTTGGTGCGTCCTTCGGCGACCAGCCCCGCCAGCACCAGCGCCGCCGACGCCCGCAGGTCCGACGCCATCACCGGCGCCCCCACCAGACGCTTCGTGCCGGCGACGATGGCGGTCGGGCCTTCCTTGCGGATCTTCGCGCCCATCCGCCCGAGTTCGGCGACGTGCATGAAGCGGTCAGGGTAGACCTTCTCCGTGATGATGCTGTTCCCGTCGGCCAGGCACAGCAGCGTCATGACCTGCGCCTGGAGGTCGGTGGGGAAGCCGGGATACGGCAGCGTGGTCAGGTCGGTGGCGTGGATGTGGCGGTTGGAACTGACGCAAAGCCCGTCCGCGTCGGGATCGACGATCGCGCCGATCTGGCGGAGTTTGTCGATGACCGCCATCAGGTGGTCCTGGCGAGCGCCGCGGACGTGGATTTCCCCGTTGGTCAGGACGGCGGCGACCATAAAGGTGCCGGCCTCGATGCGGTCGGGGATGATGCGGTGCTCGGCGCCTTCGAGGCTCTCGACGCCGTCGATGACCAGACGGGGTGTGCCGGCCCCGGCGATCCGGGCGCCCATGGCGTTGAGGAAATCCACCAAGTCCACAATTTCCGGCTCGCAGGCGGCCGACTCGATCACGGTGCGGCCTTCGGCCAGCGTGGCCGCCATCAGGACGTTGGCGGTGCCCGTGACGGTCGAGCCGAAGGGCCCCCCGAGAAACACCTCCGCGCCCCGGAGGCGCTTGGCCTTGGCGACAATGTCACCCTCGTCCAGTTCGATCTCGGCGCCCAGCGCCGCCAGCCCGCGCAGGTGGATGTCGATCGGTCGTGGGCCGAACGAGCATCCGCCGGGCATCGCCACACGCGCGCGCCCGCGCTTCGCCAGCAGCGGGCCCAGCACGCAGACGCTGGCGCGCATCTTCCGCACCAGGTCGTAGTCGGCGTGCACGTCCCCGTCGTCGGCGACGCCGATCGTCAGCGCGTCGCCGTCGCGCCGTACGGCGCCGCCGAGGGTCTCCAGCAGTACCGACAAGTGCCGCACGTCGGCCAGGTCCGGCACGCCGCCGATCCGGCACTCCTGCCCGGTCAGCAGGCACGCCGCCATGATCGGCAGCGCCGCGTTCTTGGCCCCGCTGACGGTCACCTCGCCGCGCAGGCGGCTTCCGCCTTGAATAATGAATGCGTCCATGGGCGCTCCGTTTCAGATGCGTCCCAGCATCCGTGCCGCCATGACAGCATCGCAGATTCGCGCCGAAACGCAAGGGGCTGCCCCGCTGCGCGGCGGTAGCCGGTAGCCCGCGGTCAGTAGGACAGGCCCGGCCTGAAGAACGGGGGCGGCCCGCGGCCCGGCGTCTGGCTCCTGCCTAGCGGCTCCTGGCTACTGGCCGCCCCGCCGGCGTGCTACGGCCGTTCGCTCGATG
>Ga0272441_10016788_pt1 | contig 10078 bp, 9 predicted proteins | sample SSMProp6N_FD_193582 | JGI IMG/M metagenome (GOLD analysis project Ga0272441, IMG submission 193582) | Marine sediment archaeal communities from Little Sippewissett salt marsh, Falmouth, MA, United States - SSM-Prop-6N | ecosystem: Environmental > Aquatic > Marine > Wetlands > Sediment ... | reverse complement strand
AATACGGATTAATTGAGCACTTTTTTCAGGAACCCAGGTCCTGCTGCTGTCCGGAAGCTCGATATAATACCATCCCGGCCTGGTATCAACAAGAACAAATTCGACTCCTTCATGAAGGGGTTCCGTAAAACTCGACTCATAGGTTTCATTGTCTCCTTTCCGGGCAGTAACTTCCTGGACAGTGATAACCCCGCCAGGGCTCTGCTTTTCCAGAAGAGAATCTACAGTAATTGATATGAAAAAGATCATCCCGATACACGCAGAAACAAGCATTACCGCCAGACCTTTCCTCTTCCAAAGATAATAACTTGCCGCTGTCCAGGCGGCCGCGGCGCCAATGCAGAAAAGAATAACACGGATAGAATGGGGGATCTTATAATGAAAAAAGAGAATTGTCCGAAGAAGTCTTGAAACCTCTTTTTCTTCCAGACTGTCTATACGGAGAGACCGGACAAAGGCAAGATTATCTCTGATATTTACATCCCGGGGTGCAAGCATTTGGGCTTTCCTGTACCAGAGGATAGCCTCTCCTATCTCCCCAAGCTTATAATAGGTATTTCCTATATTATAAAAAAGCTTGCTGTTTTTCCCTTTTCCCTCTTCTGCAATACGGAGAAAACGTACGAGAGCATCTTTATAAAGTGCTCTGCCTGCTGCTTCATCTTTCTCCTCTTTTTCAGCTCCCTCCTGAAAAAGGCGTATACCTTCTGAAAAAAGATGGACAGCCTCATCTTTAGTAAGAGAAAACCCGGGGATAAGGAAAACAAATATGAAAATACCTATACAAACTATCCTCCGGTATTTCATTTCAGGCCTCCTGCTTCCAATTCCTGAACTCCCGCACGGAGTTTCCGAATAAATTCAAGACAGCTCTCTCTTTCAGCTCTGCTTCCCGCATACTTCAGCCTGTCTAAAATTTCCAAAGCTGATATAAGGGCAGGATAATTCTCCTCTCTTCCCCCTTTTTCCCGGATTAGATTCTGCATATCAACCAGGGCGATAGTGCCAAGATTTTTTCCGAACCGGTTCCTGCAGTATTCCTGAAATGCCTTTACCGACTCAGACAGAAAATCCTGGTTTGAAAAGTATTTTTCATTTTCTATGCTGCGGCAGCGCTTTTCAAAATCAGTAAAAGCCCGTCTTCGAAGACGCGCTGAATCAGCATTCTTTCCGGACCTGAGAAATTTTACTGCAAGATTTACTAGAAAAAAGAGGGGGGGCACTAAAATAAGAAAAAGAAAGGGTGAACGGATTATATCCTGCCAGCCGTATACCTGATTTTCAAGGGCATCAATAGTTTCATAATTAAAAGCAATTCCTTCTTCTCTCTGCTCTACTATTTTTTTAACAGACGGCCCTCCGGAAGGTCCCTGAAAACTTTCAACAGCGATTCCCTGAGCTTCTTCAACGACAATTGATATAGCCTCACTCTGTGCTGTTCTGTAGGTACCTGTGTCAGTATCAAAATAGGGCAATTCCAAAGGAGGGATTCTGGAAACAGATGCATTCTCAGGCCTGATTGACTGGGTGAAAACAACAGCATCCCCCTCTTTTTTCCCTGCCGACATTTCCGAGGGTATGCGGAAGTTTTTCCCAAGTTCCTGGTTCTGTAGGAGATCCGGGGGGACTGTATCTGCAGTAAGAAAGGATCCGTGAAGGGTTATCGTCAGGGTAATGGGATCGCCGACATATACGGAAAGGGGGTCAGCAGATGTTTCGATACGAAAATGACCGATACGCCCGTTAATTTCTCCGATGTTATTATTCGGCGGAAGCGGCAGTACCCGCAGATTGAGGCTGTTTGATGGGATCACATAGTGCTGATATTCAGGGGAATCTCCGAAAAAGAAACTGTCAAAGGGATCATCGGAACGGGTCACTCCTGTTTGCGCTTCCAGGGAGATAACAGCCTTAGGGATGTAAAAATTCCCCGAAGTTTTCGGTATGATAATCTTAGTAAAAGTAAACGTTGTGTACTCTTTATTGTACATGCGCCCTCTGCCCCTTTTGGCAAGAACTTCTGAATCCTGTACAGGCAGACGTACATAATCACTTGTCCGGGTTAACGGAGGCTCAGGGTCAATGACTGCAAAATCATTGGTTTTAAGGAAGGGAATAGAAAAGGTGAAGCTTTTTACATCGTAACCTATATACCAGACAAATTTCATTTCCAGAGGTTCACCGACATAAGCCCGCTTCTGAGGCAGGGATATCCTCAGGATAAAATCCTCGGATTCTTCGGGTTCCTTCGCCTGGATGATTAAAGGTCTTGTAGTATATACTTCTCCTTCAACTTTCAGGGAGAAACCTGGAATTACCAGGTCTCCCGGTCTCAGGGGGGTAAGCCTGTAGGAGAGCACGTGGGTAAGATTTACAGTTCTTGTAGTTTTACCGTTGACTGTTGAAATCATAGTACTGGAGTTTGTGCTTCCTCCGAGAAAATCAGCTGAAAAATCTGAAGATATGCCTCTGCTTCTCCAGTTCCCCTCTGGGAATCCCTCAACCTGGTCGCTTCCCTTTATCTGTATCTGATAGAGAAAACTTTCGCCTACAAAGACCTCATTTTTCTCCAGGACTGTGTGAACCTGAATGTCTCCGTCGGCAAATGCAGGGCCCGGGAAAAAAATTATCAAAGTAAAAACTGCAATAAATATATTTTTTACACCGCTCCGATTTACCAATTTTTTTCAACCTCCCGGGATGGTGCTGTTCTGTTTAAAGCTCTGTACTGTTTCTTCAATTCTTCCTGTCTCAGGATCTCCTCGGGTGTAATCTGCTGCTCCTGAGACGGGGGTTCCTCAGATTGGGACTCCTGGGTTTGTGACTGCTGTTTTTCCCGCTCCTGTGACTGCGGCTGCTCAGGCTGAAGCTGCTGAGATTGAGATTTCTCCTCTTCCCCCTTCTCTCCCTTTTCCCTGTTTTCATTTTTCTGTTCCTGGGGATTTTGACTTATTTTATTCTCCAGTTCCTGTATTTTTCTTCTTGTAAACTCAAGGTTAACAGGAGCCCGGGAATGATCAGTGTCAATTTCCAGGGTGCGTTCAAAAAAAGAAGCAGCTGTTTCATAATTTTTTAGAGCAGTTCCCGGATCGGTTTTTTCTGCTTCTTCCCCTAATCGGTAACTTGCGGTTCCTGCATTGAAAACGGAATCGCTCTGATCTTTTTCTGAATCTGCATATACAGCTGCATCCTGGAAATCTTTTACAGCATCAGCATACTTCCCCTGCTGATAGCGTGCAGAACCCCTGCTGAAGAAAAGATTATAATCTGAAGTCTCATTTAATGCCTTGGAATAGGACTCTTCCGCTGAAGCGAAGTCCCCGTCCTGATATGCTTTATTTCCACGGCGGATTTCTTCAGCTGAACCTGAAGGATAAACTGACCAGGTAGAAAACAAGAAAAGGACCGCTGTAAGGAAAATTCGAACTAGTGCCGTACTCACGGATTCCTCCCTCCCTGGCCAAGGGCAAATGATATAATCAGCAGGATAAATGCAATAAGAAGAAACAGCTGAAATCCTTCCTGATATTTCATTATTGTCTCTCCGCCGATTTCGGTTTTTTCCGCCGCGGCGATAAGTTTATAATAGATCTCACCAAGATCAAAACCCCCGGTTCCCGCATTAATATAGGTACCTCCCGGGGTCTGCCTGACCATCTCCCTCAGAGTATCCCCATCCAACTGCGACCATACTTCCCTCCCCTCATAAGTGAGAAAGTACCTTTTACCGTCTTCTCCGGTTAATGGTATCCTCTGGCCCTGTTTTTCATCTCCGATGCCTATGGCAATCAGCCTTATACCCTGCTCGCCTGCCAGTTTCGCTGCTTCTAAAGGAAAACTTTCCTGATCTTCCCCGTCAGTAATAAGGACAATATCCTTAAACCGTTTTTCCTCTGAATCAAAAACTTCATTAACTGTTTTCCGCACAGCATCGCCAAGTTTAGTTCCGCCGAGGGGAGAAGAACCTGCTGAAAGGTTTCGAACCTGCGACTGAAAAAAAGAATAATCCCAGGTGAGGGGACATTTTATCACCGAGGCTCCGGCAAAGGCGACCAGAGCTGTTCTGCTGCCCTGAATCCTTGGAACTGTATCAAGAAGCTCAATTTTTGCCCGTTCAAGCCTGCTTGGCGGCAGGTCCTCCGCCAGCATGCTTTGAGAAACATCAACAAGGAAAACAACATCCCTTCCCTTCTGGCGGATATCAACAGGCTGGGGATTCCATGAAGGACGGGCAAGGGCCACAGAAATGAATCCTACTGCAATAATGATCAGAACTGCTGCCGGATATCGATACCGCGGTTCCTCCCATGGAGCCATAGAAAAAGCATGGGCAGACTGTTTCCTTTTATATCGGGAATAGAAGAAAAGCCCTGTAAGAAGAGGCAGTATCCAGAGAAGATTCAGCATTTCGATGTTATGAAACCTGAAATCCACGGTTAAGGGCTCCTTCTGAAAACAGTTGCGGATAAAAGAGTAAACAAGCTCAACAGGAAAATTCCTGCTGCGGCAAAAGGGATAAATGCTTCTTTATAATCCACGTAGATTGCTGACTCAATTTCACTTTTTTCCAGTTGATCAATAGCTTTGTATATTTCTCTGAGGTCTCCCGCACTTTCAGCTTCAAAATAAATTCCTCCTGACAGATCGGCTAATTCCTGCAGAGTTTTCCTGTCCAGGGATGCTCCGGCAGGTATCTTCCGTTTTCCCAAAGGAGTATTAATTGTAATGAAATCCCCTTCTCCGCCGATTCCGATGGTATAGATTTTTATCCCCCATGCCGCGGCAAGCTCGGCGGCTTCCTTAGGGGTCCTCTCTCCCGTATTATTCCGGCCGTCCGTTAATAAAATAATAATTTTACTCTTAACTGTATACTCGGCACTGGCGTCTATTTCAGCAAGCCTTGCTGATGCCAATGCTAAAGCATCTCCGACTGCAGTACCGTCTTCCCCTTTTTCGGACACAATGCTTACAGAATCAAGAAATGAAGAGATGCTTTTATGTGTTACTGATAAGGGATACAGTGTGTCCGAATAGCGGGCAAATACAATTACCCCAATCAGATCATCCAGTCTGCCGGTGAGGGACTTTCCGTCGCCGTAAACAAAATCAGTAAATACTTCCTTAACAGCCTCCAAACGGTTGACTGTTTTACCTGCATATCTAATCTCAGCGCCCATACTCCCTGATCTATCGATAACCATTTCTATGGCTATTCCCCTATTTTTTTCGCGGATCTCCTCCCGGCCGAACTGGGGTCTGGCTATTGCAATAGTTATACAGAAAAGAGCCGCAATAAAAAGTACAGGCTGGATAATAAGAAGCCGCTGACGAAAGGATATTCCTGATTTTTTTATAAACCGTATATCTGAGAACAGGGCCCCTTGTTTACCTCCCTTTTTCCGATAGCGGAAATACCAGGCAGGAAGAATACAAATTAACAGAAGAAAAGCCGCAGGATCCCTGAAAACCATATTTATGCTCCCCCGTTAAGGTCCTTTAAATGTCTTTCAGCTTCCTGTCCGGTAGTCCTTATGAAACGGTAACAGGAATCCACTGTCCCCTGTATTTCATCACTCATGGGCAGATAAGCAGCGAATTTCACCAAATCACAATGACGCAGGAAATCCATCAATAAATCTGTATAATCTCTCAAATGTTCCTTTGACCGGGTGAGGCTCTGGAGAAACTCCTCCGTAGTCTGTTCAGGAGCTCTTATGCCGAATTGCTCTTCTATATAGATCCTTACGATGCCGCTTATCCTGATATAAAAATCCTTTATCAAGCCGTTCTCCGGAAGATGCTCCTTTAAAAGCAGTGACAGTTCCTTTTCCGCCTTTTTATAAGCGGACAACACTGGTCCGGTTTCTTCTTTTTTTTCGCGGGGGAAGAGACGGATTATCAGCATAACGACAGCTGCTGCTGATGCAGCAATAATGATTCCATAAATTATCCACAGGGTTAATCTCCTCTCCGGCTCAATAATGTCATAAATATCCTTATTATCTTCCGTAATTACGGAGGAAACGGATACGGTAACAGGATCAGTTTCCATTATTTCTTCCTGATCATTTCCTGAATACGCTACAGAAAAGGATGGAACCTGATATTCTCCGGGGAGAAAAGGTTTAAGAATAATTTCCTTTTTATAAACTACAGTGGAGTCTTCAAGGAGACGGGGAAAGGATTCGTTTTCACTCACCTCAGAAAATGAGCCGTAATCCAGCTGATCCACCGGGAAAATCAGTTTCCACTCTTTTGGTAAACTTCCCTCCAGAGTTATTTTAACAGTATCCGCAGTGGTAATTTCCAATTTGTCAATTGTTTCAGTGAGAGTTAAAAGGCCCCGGGCATAATTCTTTTCATAAATATTCTTTCCTGATTCCGGGCCGCTCTGATTCAGGCTGCATGAAAAAAACATAACAATAGGAATAAAATACAAAAAACGTTTCATATCCTAAGGCGCCTCTCCCTGGACAAAAAGAACTGGACAATATTTTTTACGTAATCCGCATCAGACTGAATGTAAATATGATCAATACCGCTGGACGTAAAAAAACGGATAAGAGAACCTCTTCTTTCCGAAGCATAGGAAAAATATGATCGCCGTATTCCCGAATTGTCTGTATCCACAATAATATGTTCTCCGGTTTCCGCGTCTATTATATCAAGGAGTCCGGATACCGGGATTTCTTTCTCCGCAGGATCTTCTATGATAATGCTGATGCAGTCATGACGCTTCCCAAGGGTCTTCAATCTATGTTCATACCCGGAATCATAAAAATCAGAAATAAGGAAGATTACCGCTTTTTTTGTGGTGACTCTCCCCATATAATCAAGAACTGCGGTAATTTTTGTGCCTGATCCGGAGGGCTGAAAATTCAAAATCTCTTCTATAAGGCGCAGTACATGACGGTTCCCTTTCTTCGGGGGGACATAATGCTCAACTGAATCGGTGAACACAATAAGCCCTACCCTGTCATTGTTCTGAATCGCTGAAAATGCAAGAAGAGCGCAAATCTCAGCTGCTATTTCGTTCTTAGTTTTTCCTGTACTGCCGAAGGACCCTGAAGCGCTTAAATCAACACAGAGGAGGACCGTAAGTTCCCGCTCCTCAGTAAACCGCTTAACATGAGGCACTCCTGTCCTGGCAGTTACATTCCAGTCGATTGCCCGGATATCATCTCCCGGGAGATATTCCCGAACTTCCTCAAACTCAATTCCCTGGCCCTTGAAAACACTCTCATATTCACCGGCCAGGGTGGAATTTACAGCTCTCTTTGTAGTAAATTGAATATACTGGATTTTTTTTGCTAATTCCCTGGATATCATGGCACCTGAACAGTATCAAAAATCTGACTGCAGAGATCTTCAGCGGAAATACCGTCAGCTTCAGCCTCATATGAGATAATCAGCCTGTGGCGAAGGACATCCATGCCGACGGATTTTATGTCCTGGGGTGTTGTATATCCCCTGCCACGGAGCAGGGCATGGGCTTTTGCTGCCATGGTCAGATAGATTGATGCTCTCGGAGATGCACCGTACTGGACATAATGCTTGATATCCAATCCATAATTTTCCGGATTCCTGGTGGCGTCAATAAGATTTACAATGTACTCTTCGATTTTCTCATCCATATAGATAAAATCCACAAGTTTTCTGATTCGCAGGATGTCCTCCAGGGTAATAACAGGTTTAGCCTCAATATCCGGAGAAGTAACCGCCATTTTCCTGAGGATCTTCAACTCTTCCTCTTTAGAGGGATAGGTAATTTTGAGTTTGAGCATAAAACGGTCTACCTGGGCTTCGGGCAGAGGATAGGTGCCGCCCTGCTCTATGGGATTCTGGGTGGCCATTACCATGAAGATACCGCCCAGCCTGTGAGTTTCATCCCCGATGGTTACCTGCCGCTCCTGCATGGATTCAAGCAGGGCGCTCTGGACCTTTGCCGGGGCTCTGTTGATCTCATCAGCAAGAATGAAATTCGCAAAGATGGGGCCTTTCTTGGGGGTAAAATCTCCGGTTTTCGGGTTATAAACAAGGGTTCCTATTAAATCAGCGGGAAGGAGATCAGGAGTAAACTGGATCCTGTGAAAAACAGCGCTGACAGTTTTTGCCAGGGTTGTAATGGAAAGGGTTTTTGCCAAGCCCGGCACACCCTCCAGGAGGATATGATTATTGCAGAGCAGAGCGATCAAAAGACGCTCTATCATATATTCCTGCCCGATAATGACCTTTTCAATTTCCCGGCGTACGGTCTTGATAACTTCAGCTTCCTGGTCAATCTTAAGGGTAATTCCCTGAACATCAACAGGAGGCCTGGATGCCTGATTTTCCATTTATCTCCCCTTAGCTAATACTTAATTTTTCAAAATTATTGAGAAGCAGCGAAAAAATGTCAAGGATAGCACCTCCCTTTATGGAAGGGTTTCCACCTTTTTTCTATGTTTTTCATTGAGGTACCGCAATTCAAAATACAAAGCCCCATGGACACAGTCCCTGACAGTATCATTACCAGCAGAGAATGCTTAACCCGCTTGTATTGCCGGGCTCCTTAGTTATACCCTGCTATGGACTGGAATCCGCTGGTCAACCCCGTAAGAGGCGTTATAAGGAAAGAAAGTGAACTAAAATACCGGACTATTGTACAGGCGAATATAGACGGATTTTGGTTATTAGATCAAAAAGGAAATCTGTTATATGTTAATGAAGCATATTGCCGAATGAGTGGATATACAAAGGAAGAATTACTTGCTATGTCTATCACAGAAATAAAGATAAACAAAACATCTGAAGAAATAAAATACCATCTAGAAAAAGTAAGGCTGAAAGGCAGTGATTACTTAGAAAGAACACATATTTACCTTCCGATAAAAAAGGACATTTCATCGTTTTCCTCTGTGATTGTACAGATTGAACAGGATCATGCTTCTCTCATAGATGTGTCTAATCGCACTTTGGGAGATGAAAGATTGTAAAACACGCTAACATTTATTAATGGAACAACATGTCATTTCACAGCCCTGCCGAAATATGATGAAAGTGGAGTAATTGCAGGAACATTCGGTATAGCCAGGGATATAACCGAGCGAATGAAAACAGAAAAAGAACTGGAAGAACAAAGGAAGATACTTCAATCCATCATCGATAAAGCACATACTCAGCTTGTCTATCTGGATACTGATTTTAATTTTGTAGCTGTAGACTCCAATTACGCGGAAGCCTGCCGCCTCTCACCTGAAGAACTTATTGGGAAAAATCATTTTTTCTTGTTTCCTCACAAAGAGAATGAGAAGATATTCAGACAAGTAAGAGATACCGGCCGTCCTGTTTCATACAAGGACAAACCCTTTGTATTTCCGGCCCAGCCGGAACGGGGAGTTACTTACTGGGACTGGACACTTTCCCCTGTATTCAACGATGCACAGGAGATAAAAAGCCTAGTCTTCTCTCTTGTAGAAACAACAGAACGGAAACGTTCTGAAGAACAAAAAGATTTTCTTATGAAGGAACTCAATCACAGAGTAAAAAATAATCTTGCCATGATATCTTCACTGATCTCTTTGAAAGGAGCTTCCCTAGGTCCCGATTTTGATCTATCTGATATATCTAATCAAATAAATGCTATTGAGAAAATCACCATTCAATTAAAAATAGCGGTTCCTATCGGTCTCATTATAAATGAATTTGCCACAAATGATGTAAAATACGGATTCACTGCTGAAGAAGCACGGTTTTTTGTAGGCTTAAAAGAGGATAACCCCGGGGAACAATATAAGCTGACCGTTTTCAATACCGGAAATCCATTCCCTGTAAAAATCAATCTCGATAATCCAAAACCTATGGGGTTACGATTAATTTCCGCACTTGTTGATCAACTGAACGGTTCTATTGAAATACAGCGGAAACCCCCATTCGATATTCACAATACTGTTTCCAAAGGAATAATATTTTTCCTTCATATTATTTGACAAGTATCATTCATAATCTTATAATTCTTTTACCTCAGTTTCAGCAGCCTAAAACTGCATCATATTTGTTATTTCTGTTTATATACTGATTCAGCTTTTACAAAATATTT
>Ga0272441_10016787_pt1 | contig 10078 bp, 7 predicted proteins | sample SSMProp6N_FD_193582 | JGI IMG/M metagenome (GOLD analysis project Ga0272441, IMG submission 193582) | Marine sediment archaeal communities from Little Sippewissett salt marsh, Falmouth, MA, United States - SSM-Prop-6N | ecosystem: Environmental > Aquatic > Marine > Wetlands > Sediment ... | reverse complement strand
GCTCTCGCCTGGAACGCCTGCTGCGTGCCGGAGAATTCGTCGTTACTGGTGAGTTAGGACCACCGCAGGGTGCCGATGATGAGGTCATCCGCAAGAAAGCCGCCCTGTTGAAGGGCGTGGTCGATGCGGCCAACATCACCGATAATCAGACCGCCATCGTGCGCATGTCCTCGATCGGCGCCGGTACGATCGTAGTGCAGGAGGGTGTGGAACCGATCATCCAGATGACCTGCCGCGATCGCAACCGTCTGGCGATCCAATCCGATCTCCTGGGCGCCTACGCTCTGGGCATGCGCAATGTGCTCTGCCTGACCGGCGATCACCAATCCTTCGGCAACCATCCCACCGCCAAGAACGTACACGACCTGGATTCCCTGCAATTAATTCAGATGGTGGTGAAGATGCGTGATGATGGAGAGTTTGAATGTGGCGATGCGATGAAAGGGATAGAACCGCGCTTCTTCGTCGGTGCGGCGGCCAATCCCTTTGGCGATCCCTTCGAATTCCGCCCTCTCCGTTTAGCGAAAAAAGTCGCCGCCGGCGTGGATTTTATCCAGACACAGTTGATCTACAACGTCGAGCGCTTCGCCGAATACATGCAGAAAGTGCGCGATCTCGGTCTGCATGAGAAAACCTTCATTTTAGCCGGCCTGGGCCCGCTGAAATCCCCCGGCATGGCGCGTTACATGCGCGATCAGGTGCCGGGCCTGGACGTGCCCGACATTTACGTCGACCGCATGACCGAAGCCGCCAAGGGCGTCGACAAAGACGACAAGAAAGCCCGTTCCCAAGCCTGGCGCAATGAAGGCATGAAAATCACCGTCGAACAAATCAAGCAGATGCGCGAGATCGAAGGTGTCGCTGGTGTGCACGTGATGGCCATTGAATGGGAAGAAGCAGTCAAACCGATCGTCGAAGGCGCCGGACTGCTGCCGCGTCCGGAACCGGCGGCGTAGGGAGATGCCTATGAAGACAAAACTCAGTACCGATCTGGCCGACCGCATCCGGGAAGCCACCGGCGAGAATGTATTCCTCTGTTATCACTGCGTGAAGTGTACTTCCGGCTGCCCCCTGATGGAGCATTTCGATTTAGGACCCAATCAGGTGATGCGCGCCGCACAATTGGGCATGGAAGACCTGATCTTCGAAAGTAAATCCCCCTGGTTATGCGCCTCCTGCCAGACCTGTACCACACGCTGCCCGCAGGGAATCGACATCGCCCGAGTGATGGATTTCATCGTAAGTGAGGCGATGGCCAAAGGCATCAAGCCAAAGGTGCCCGAAGTAGCCTTGTTTAACAAGGTCTTTCTGCGCGACATCGACCTGCTGGGCCGCTCCTACGAATTGGGTCTGATGGTCGAGATGAACATGCGCACCAGGCAACCCTTCAAGGACGTCGGCCTCGGGCTGGACATGATTAAGCACGGCAAGATCGCCTTCCTGCCCTCCGTGATCCGCAAACGCAAAACGAAATCGGAAAAACCACCGCCGGAGCGGGAGGCCAACGAGGTCGGGTATTATCCTGGCTGTTCGTTACATTCGTTGGCCAGGGAGTTTAACCTCTCGGCATTAGCGACATTGGAAGCACTCGATCGTAAACCCGTGGAGCCGAAAAACTGGATTTGCTGCGGCTCTTCGCCCGCCCACCGTGTGGATCACAAGCTTTCGGTGCAGATGCCGCTCGAAAGCCTGGCGCTTTACGAAATGGAAGGCGTCAGCGAGGTTACCCTTCCCTGCGCCATGTGCTTCAACCGCTTCAAGGCCGCGGCGAGAGAAGTGCATCTCGATCCTGAATTGAAACAGGAAATGGACCAGGAATTGGGCTATGCGTATCAAAACAGCCTGGCGATATCATCGCTTCTGGATTACGTCGTCGAGAACGTTGGCCTGGATGCCGTAGCCGAGAAGGTCAAAAATCCCCTCGCAGGGTTGAAAATCGCCTGTTATTACGGCTGTCTGCTCACCCGTCCACCCGAAATCACCGGATCGAAAGAACCGGAATACCCCATGGCCATGGATCGTTTGATGAAAGCGCTGGGCGCAGAACCAGTCGACTGGGACCGCAAGGTGGCATGCTGTGGTGCTTCACTTTCACTTACCGCGACCGATATCGTGCTCGAGATGAGCTCTGAAATTCTCGAAAACGCACGCGCCCGGGGCGCCGATCTGGTGGCCGTGGCCTGTCCGATGTGCCACGCCAACATCGACGGCCGTCAGGTGCAAATGGACATCACAGAACCCCTCCCGGCGCTGTATTTCACCCAGCTGATGGCCCTGGCCTTCGGCATACCGGAGGAAGCTGCGCTGAAATTCAACATGGTTGACGCACGACCACTGCTGAAGGAACGAGGTTTGCTATAAATCACCTGCGTACGACAGAACGTTCCTTGCGCAAAGCCCGTATTCGAATGGTACAGGTAGCGAGGAAGCGTAAGACGCATGTCTACTCACGCTTTCAGGAATTTCGCGCCAATCACCCGCTGAGAGGTCGTGAGTTGCCAGCGATTCGCGAGACCATCTGGCATTGGGTCGACCGCAGGCAGTTAACCAATTTCATCCAGCGCATATCGCCGTTTCAATCCGAAGCTGTCGAGCGCGGCCCGCTGCCGTTCATCATCCTGGCCGAGACCGGCCAGGACGTGCGCACCTGCGCCAATTGCCGTAATTGTGAAGACTGGATGACCCCTGGGATGGATCTCGACTTCGGGGAAATCCTGCGCGCTGCTGGGCGGAATGATCCCCGGGCGTTGCAAAATCGATCCCTGTGGAATTGCGATGATGCCTTCGCCGATACCATCCTCTGCCAGGAAGGTTTCGACATCACCGCCGTGATCCGCACGCTGCGCCACGAAGCCAAACTGCGAGGCTATCACAAACGTTTCTACCGCTTGCGCGCCCTGCGTTCGCGCATCCGTACTATTCCAAAGTGGCGTCCAGCAACGCCATCCTGGAATATCCCCAGCTTCGACCGAGAACGGATAGAATCCCTAAGAAAGAAATTGGAAATATTGAATCGCTTCAAATCATAGATCGACCCGAGGAAAATGATGAAAATCGCCATCACCGGAAAAGGCGGTGTGGGCAAGACCACACTCACTTCACTGCTGGCCTACGCTTACGCTGAAAAGGGATTTCAAGTACTGGCCATCGATGCCGATCCTGCGCCCTGCCTGGCCGGCGCCCTGGCCTTCCCGCAAGAACTGCTGGATGCCCTGACGCCCATCGCCCGCATGGATGACCTGATTTACGAACGCACTGGTGCGCAGCCCGGCGCCACTGGCGGATACTTCAAGATCAACCCACGCGTGGACGATATCCCAGAGCGTTTCTCGGCCGTGCACCGCGGCATCCGATTGCTGGAAATGGGCGCCGTCGAACTGGGGGGCTCGGGCTGCATCTGCCCCGAAAGCGCCATCCTGCGCTCGCTGACCACGCATGTCTTGCTACGCCGCGATGAAGTCGTGCTGCTCGACATGTATGCTGGCGTCGAACACCTCGGCCGTGCCACAGCCGCCGCCGTCAACGCCATGCTGATTGTGGTTGAACCCACCAAACGCAGCCTGGGCACCGCCACGCAGATCAAATCGCTGGCGGAGGATATTAAGCTAAAGGATCTCTACATTGTGGGCAGCAAAGTGCAGGGTGAAGAGGACGAGGCTTTCGTTGAAGAAAACAGCCCCGGTTTGCCCGTGATCGGGCATTTACCCTACGATCCCCATGTGCGCCAGGCCGATCGGGAAGGCGTGTCGCTATATGATCTATCGTCCGATCTGGCACAAGCCACACAGGCCATCATGGACGTACTGGAGACGAAACGGGGGGACTAGAAGCCATTGGCCTCGATGATGGCCAACATCCAGATGATTTCGAGGCTCGAACGGATACCCAGGTATTGTTATTCACGCCAGTATTCCGACCTGTCAAGCGCCTGCGCACAAACCACTTTCCCACTCACACGACCGATCAGGCCAGGATGAAGCTCTTGGACCATCCATGCTTCCGCGACCTCCTCGGGGATCGGATACGGCGCTTCAAACCCGAGTGCGCCCGCGGGTCGAAACCCAAAGCGGGGATAGTACTTTGGATGGCCCAGGACGAACACCAAGGCGACGCCCGATTCTGACAGCAACCGTAGTCCCTCACGAACAAGTTGACTGCCAACCCCCCGGGACTGGAACTCAGGAATGACTGCCAGCGGGGCGAGAATCGATACCGAGAAAGATACATCTGAACCTAAAAGATGCGCCTTTGTGAAGAGGACATGCCCAACTGCTTTTTCCTCACGAAACGCCAGCAACGATAACACCGGCTTTGCGCTCGGATCGTTTAATAGTGCAGTCACGAGTTCTACAATCTCGCCTCCCTCTTCCTCACCAAAAGCTTGTTCCTCAATGTGAAGTAAAGCATCTAGATCGGCCTTGCTCGATGGCTTGATTATCAAGGGCTGTCTCCTCACAGGAAAAATCATCTCCACTTCTTCGCTTTCGATAAGGAAGTCTATCGAGAGCGATATTCGAAAGCTTTATTGTAAAACCACCAGGCCTTGGGGCCTTCGAATTACAGAATGATCAAAAAAGTGCGCAAGCAGAAGTACAACCTCAGCAAATCACGTATGGCAACTGGTTGAGAATTATATTGGATATGCTAAGTCTGTGGTTTTCGCACATCGACTCGTCGCCATTACAGAAAAAACTGTAGTACAAAGAGCACATTTGCCATACCGATTTTAATAGTAGTATCAACATGTTGTTTGCTTATAGCCCAAGGTTGAGCTATTTTGTCAATCCGCTATTTTGCAATCCTGTTTGAAATAGATCCACTCACATAAGGAACAAAAAACATGATAAATCGTTACGATAAAAGAATGCTCGCACTCGCAATACTGGCGCTTTGCCTGATGGGATGCACAACGGGTACACCAATCGTCGCTGAAGAACAAACAGACCCCCAACCAACAGCCACAACCAAACCATCAGATACGCCGGCACCCAGTGGCGGTCAATTGACGGGCAAATTGGTATGGAAAGCCAGTGGCAATTCGATTGAAGGCGCGGAAATAATTTTATGCCAATTTAATGGTGAAATATGCCAGACTGCAGTAGATTTGTCAACAGTGACGCAAGCGGGGGGTGAATTTGAATTCCAAAACCTTGAAGCAGGCAAATACGTGATTCTCTACAATCCTGACGGCACGGTAAATCAGGCCAGCAATCTCGAACTCGACCTGAGCGAGGAAGCTCTGCAATGTCTTGCAGAAGGATTTTTTGGCCCTGTTTCAGTATCCTGTCGGGACATGGGATCACTCTTTGGTGAAGGCGAAGTGATCATGCTGAAGAATTCCAAGATCGGCGTATCGGGCTCAGGATTTACCCTCGACGAAGCATCACTTGTTTCAGGCGAGTACGGAGTGCATCTGGATTTCACCAATAGTGAACCCTTATTCGCCACAATTCGAGATGGACAGACTACCGAGATTACAATCGAGGCGTGGGAAGAGTGATTGGCCTGGAAACGGAGGCGATTCCTGGAATATCGAGTTAAAGTCGCCCACATCTCGATCTGGGCCAGAACGGTTAATTCCCGCACAACCGATTAAAAGAAACAAGACGCCCAGGTTGGGCGTCTTGTGGTTCCTTATCTAAAATCTATTTGCGCTTCTTAATCAATGCCACCACGTCTGGGAAATTGATCCCCAATTTCTTGACGGTCTCCATCGTCGGCACACCGTCCTTGTCCCAGCCGCGGCGCTCGTAGACGGCATCCATCAGCTTTTCATAATTTTCCAGACGATCGGCGCGCAGTTTGGCCATCTTCTCCTCCGTGGAGAGACTTTCGATGTCGATACCCTGTTCCTGCAACTGCTCGTCGTAGCGTTCAGTGCGCGACTCGTACTCCTCGACGGTTACCGGTCCCATGGCGCGATAAGGTGGATAGTCGTGCTGGCGTGTCCCGAAGCCCAGCTTGAGATTGAAGACACGCTGGAAGTTGTATACCCGCTCGGATTGCGCAATCAGATCATCTGCCGTCACCGGTGTGCCGGTGAGACCCTCATAAAGCCAGGTGTAATTCTCGACGTGCTCGGGGACTTTTCCGGGCTCGTCCGCTTCAGCGTTGCTTTCCGGGATGATGTCGTTCCAGGGCAGCTTGCATAAGCCATGCAGGCTGAACCAGGTGCGCCACATGGGGAAATAATGCAGCGCTTCGGCTTTATCCTCGAATGTCGGGAACAGTTTGTGAATCTGGTCCATGAAGATCAACCAGGCTTCGTCATGCTGGGCGCCTTTCAGCGTCATGGCGTAACCACCCTGCTGTACCAGTGATTCTTTGGTCATATACTCCGAGAATTCCAGGCCTTTGTTCTCCATCCCGATGTCCTGCAGGTAATCGGGGTCAGCGCCGAAGTTCTCAGCGAAATACTGCTTCATGTAGCGTACGCCCTGGCCGATGATGGTACCAAATCCTTCCCCGTTGGCCATCTGGTGGATCAACTCCAGCGACACTTCTGCATCGCCCCACTCCAGAGCCAAACCGCCAGTGTGTTCGCGGGTAAGAACGCCCGCTTCGTAACACTCCATGGCAAAGGCGATCGAATTGGCCAGACTGATGGTATCCACACCGTAAGTGTCGGCGTAAAAATTCATCTCGATGATCGCCAGCGGATCGAAAACTCCCATATTGGAGCCCAATCCAGCGACAGTTTCGTACTCCGGGCCATCCACCATCACTACTTCACCGGCGTAAGGTCCCGTGCGTAGATGGAAATGATCCACAGCATGTGCGCAGGACATGGTACAGCCCACCCAACAGCCATCGAACATATCCTGGGTGAACTTGGATTTCCAGACGCTGGAATCGATCTTTGGCGAATCGGGATGTGCACCGAAACGAAAATTGTTTACCGGCAGCAGATCGAAATGGTCCATGATCTCCATCAGGTAAGGTGTGCCGATCTTGCGCATCTGGTTCTGGGAATCATCCAGCTCGATGATCTCTTTATTGATGCGTTTGCCTGCCTTCCGGAGTAGTTTAATATCTGCCGGGTTGTTGCTGTCGGCTTTTAATTTACTGTATCGGACGAGAATACCTTTCAGCTTCTTATCGCGAAAGACACGCCCTGTACCGCCACGCCCGGCCTGTTTGATACGCATCGCTTTACGCTGCGGATCGTACCAGCTGACGTTGAGGCAGGCGTAACGCACATGATCGGCAGCCTGGCCTGCTGAAGCGACGGAAAGTGATTTTTTATCTTTCTCATCTTTCGCATACATCGCAGCCAATTGCTCTCCCAGGATATGGGTATTCAGCTCTTCGAGAGGCGCTTCCTCAATCGTCACCGTCCCGTCATCGCCGTCAATGATTACGATGACATCCCGCTCCGCTTTACCCTGGATCTCCAATGCGTCGAAACCAGAAAACTTTAGAAACGGTCCGAAATGCCCCCCGACGTTACTGTCGATCACCGAGTGAGTCAGTGGAGAAATTGTAACAACCGTCGATTTCCCAGAGCCTGGATATGTCGTGATACCACCGATCGGGCCGCCAGCGATAACCAGCGCGTTTTCGGGATCATCCCAGCGCGTAGTCCCTTCAACCGCGTTCCACAACAACCAAAGTGCAAAGCCGCGTCCACCCGTAAATACATCCTTCATTTGCTGTGTCACAGGTTTCTCGGCGATGGTGTTGTCCGTGAGATTGATCGCCAATGTTCGATTGGCATAGCCCCGTTCTACCGGTTGCTTTTCATACTCATATACGGCCAACGTACGATGTGCTGCCTTGACCTTTTGTAAGTCCTTTACCGACTCCATTGCTGCCTCCTGAGGGTGTTGGTCTTCCTACCCTATTTTACTTTGAATTTTCGTGTCTTGGGCTGAAGAGTCTGGTGCCAATGCGTACGATATTCGCACCTTCTTCCAGCGCTACTTCGTAACTATTGCTCATTCCCATGGAGAGGTAACGCATGGTGATATTGGGCAGCCGCATGGATGAAACGCGATAGAAAATTTCTCGGGCTTGCTGAAAGTACGGTCGCGCGTTTTCAGGGTTTCCAAAACGCGGTCCCATGGTCATCAGACCGAGCACACGTACATGCGCCAATTGCGACATTCCCTTGATAAGTTTATCGACATTCTCAGGCATGACACCGGATTTATTGCTCTCGCGTCCGATATTGACCTCAACCAAAACCTGCATGATCTTGTCGTGATTGACGCAATACCGGTCGAGTGCTTTTGCCAATTTCAGTGAATCGACCGTCTCGATGAGATCGAAAGCGGCAACCGCTTTCTTGGCTTTATTACGCTGCAGGTGTCCGATCATATGCCATGTTGCGCTGGACCCCAATGCTTCGATCATGGGTTCGGCTTCCTGCACGTAATTATGACCAACATGAGTCACGCCAGCTTGGAGGACTGCTTCAACTTCCGCATTGCTTCTACCCTTCGCCGCGGCGACCAGAATCACATGCGGGGGAATCGTCTCAAGCAGACGGCGTGCACTTGCGGTGATCTTGTCGAACTCTGTTTGCATACGACACTGCCAACGTGTTAATCAGAATGAAACTACAGGGTTTTTACCGGTCCAGAAACTCAGCCTATCTCTTCGCGGAAGGAGATTGGATCATTCTCTCTACACCGATGAAACCCGTTTTGAACAATGTACCGATCGGGTCTCGCCTATTATAGTCCTGAGTTCAAAATCCATGCGACTCAATACAAATCCAGGCCCAGGTTCATACCAAACTGTGATTTAATAAGCTGCGAGTACCAGACGGGAAAAATGTTCCTTTATTCCTCACGGTGACATTACACACAAGGACAGCATGATGAGCGAAGAACCACAGGATTCGAGAACGAATGGAAAACAGCGCTGGCGTGAAATCCTCCACGCTTTCAATCGCAGGATTGCCAATCGGAATATCTCTCCAGTCGCCATCTTGTTCATTTTAAACCTGGTCTTGATATACCCACTCATGTTGATCAGTTTGAAAGATCTCGGTCCTTTCGATGAAATGATCTACATCGATAGGGGCAGACAACTCGCGGAAGGGACGCTGCCCGAATTTGCTGGGAACCCATTCCTTGCGTTGCTGTATGCCGTCACCTATCTCCCCTTCCGAAGCTCCCCCTTTTGGATCGTTCACAGCGCCTGCGTGGCCCGTTTGATCCTCTTTGCGCTGACCTGGCTGGCATGTTATCTCGTCGCCAAGGAATACCAACGCTTCGCTTCCCCCTTCATCGCCGCAGGCTTACTCGTGGTCTCCCCACTGCTCACGGATTTGTTCTTGAACCCGAGCGACGCTTTATTCGCCGGCCTGTCGGGTCTAACCTTCTGGCAAGTGCTGAAATACTACAATGCCAGAGACCTCCGGCATGTCTGGCAATCGTCTGCGTTACTCGGCCTGGCCGCACTCTCGCGCAACGACGGCCTCGTACTGATTCCAATTGTGCTCTTCTCATCGCTTCTGATCGCACACAACAGCGAACGCTCCATGAAACAATACCTGCGAGTGTTCGCGGCAAGCGTTATTCCCTGCCTGATTCTCATCGGAGGCTACGTACTTCTCTATGGCGGCCTCACGGGTGATTTCAAACTGGGAACGGCAAGACGAACCTACATGGCATTTGAACAGGGGCAACCACTGCAGACCCAACCCGAAGCCGGGAGTCTAACCATCGAAGCCCAACTCCAGGCACGTGAAGCTTTCGGAACGCCGGAAGAAAATGAGTATTCCATCATCCAGGCCATCCGAGGTAATCCCCAGGCGTATTTCGAGCGCCTGAAGAGAATGATTTCCAGGCTGCCATCCACGCTGTTGCATGCCTACCATCTCCGCCTCGGCGCGCTCATTTTCTTGTTCGCACTGATTGGTATTACCGAGTTGCTCAGGAAGAGGGCATTCTTACTTACCACCATCACGCTCCTATGGCCTGCACACCTGGCCGTTTACTTTCTGACCTTCTTCCGCGGCGGATACATGTTGTTGCCCTTCTTCATACCGATCAGCCTGGCTGCCATCGGCTTACAAGTCACGGTTACCAAATTTGACAGCAACCGACACAAGTGGTTGATATCTCTT
>Ga0272441_10016786_pt1 | contig 10078 bp, 3 predicted proteins | sample SSMProp6N_FD_193582 | JGI IMG/M metagenome (GOLD analysis project Ga0272441, IMG submission 193582) | Marine sediment archaeal communities from Little Sippewissett salt marsh, Falmouth, MA, United States - SSM-Prop-6N | ecosystem: Environmental > Aquatic > Marine > Wetlands > Sediment ... | reverse complement strand
GAGGATTAACAGATCGGCGGTATCAACAAGGCCATCGTCGTTGAAGTCGGCCGGGCAATCCGGGCCCTGGAATTCGTAGGCGCCCATGTCCACGATGGGCGGCTGGCCGTAGCCGGTGTCTTCGGTATCGGGATCATCGACGAAGCGCCCGTTGCCATCGAGGTCGGTAAGAACGTCCTCCGGAACGGCGGTGTTGTCGCCGGCATCGATGCAGGGCGAACCCGGCGAGAGGTGGAGGTCGCCGTTCTCCGCATCGACGAAGAGGGGATCGGCATCAATGTTGCCCAGTCCCTCGTAGCCACCCTGAACATCGCAGTAGGTGACCACGGAGGAGCTGGCATCGTCGTGGATCTCGCCGCCTTGGTTGTTCCAGAGGATGCAGTTGGCCACGGTGGGGGCGCCGCCCCAGTTCGACATTCCGCCGCCATTTCGAATCGCGGAGTTCCCGCTGAAGGTGCAGTTGGTGACCGTGGGGCCGCTCTCGCCGCCGACGTTGCACATCCCGCCGCCGTCGAGCAGAGTCGAGTTTCCCCGGAACGTGCAGTTCGTCAGGGTGGGACTGCAATCATAATCATTGAACATCCCGCCTCCGAAGTGCGAGGCGTGATTCTCGGTGAACGTGCAGTCGATGAGCACGGCGGTGCAAGAGTCAACATTCCGCATGCCGCCGCCGAGGCTGGCGGTGTTGCCGGCAAATGTGCATCCCCTGAGCGTGGCGCCGGCCAGACTCTTGTTGGACATTCCGCTCGAGGCGTTCTGGGTGAAGGCACAACCCTCCAGCCCCGGGCCGCTGGCCATGCTGTACAGCCCGCAGCCGCCGTTCAGCGCAAACCGGCACTTGGTCAGGATCGGGTCGCCGGCATCGCAGTACATTCCGTCGCCGTCGTTTTCGGTAAAGACGCAGTTGGCCACGGTCGGTGCACTGTCCTCGATCAGCATGCCGACGGTGCCCCCGGTGACGGTGAAGCCCACGAGCCGCGTGTCCGGGCCTTCCTGGTTGGTGCAGGTCACGGCGGCCTGGTTCAAGCCCGTGGCATCGATGACGGTGAGATCAGGGCCGCCGGAACTGCGGATGGTGATGGCCTTGCTCAAAAGGTGGATGCGCTCGAAGAAGGTTCCCGGCGCGACGATGATCTCATCGCCATCCTGGGCGGCGTTGATGGCCTGCTGGATCGTCTCGTACTCATCGGGGACGTTCAGGATCTCCGCCCAAGCCGGCCGGGCCCCCCACGCGGCCAGCCACCCCAGCGCAACGAGAGCACGTGAGAGCGACCCCGAATTGCATCTGGACAACATGATTCCACCCCTTCGCCATCCATTCCCTCGCCAGGCCCGCCGTCGGATTGACCGCCGTTGGAGAAAACGGCCGCCGAGCGGGCCAGCACGTGCACCATAGTCGCCGCGTTCCCTCCGCTCAAGAACAATTCAGCGCGTTGACCAGCGGGGATCGACCGGAAGATCGTCGCCGGGCGCTCGCTTCCGTCTCGCCACGGCCGTCCGGATCGCGCCAGGGGCGGCCCGGGCCGGCGAGCAGGCCCGGCAAGGGTCCGGCGCTCACAAGGCCTTCGCGTTCGAGAATTGTCCGAGAGAACTCACCGATCTCAGGATCGAGAAGAGCACCAAACCGCCGCTCCGAGAGCCGGGAAAGCGGGGGGTCATACCGTCGTATGCAGCCGGACCGTTCGTGACTGTAAAGCCTTGTCAAATAGTGGCTTAAAAGTCAAATCGTGTTGGCGGCCACCCCGGGGGCGCCTCTTTGGCGCTGGAGTTGCTAGACGACAGGGAGTCCAGGGTTGATTCCGATCCCGGAGCGAGTGGCCCTTGTGGACTGTGGGTTGTCAAACACTGGAGGTTGCGCCCCGTGGGAAGGTGGAGAAACGACACGACTGCTCTGACATCAATCCGACGATCGGGAACGTGCCAGGCGGGTGAAGTCGATCCATCGTGTGTGCTCCGCCCCGACCTGGAGGTTGGCCCCGACCGCGGGTAATCCAGACGCGTTTGAATCCCTCCACAAGAGCGGCTCGACGAGAGCGGAACGCAGAACTGGGCGCCACGGCGCCTGGGGTATCGGTGCGCCGAAACAACGGAGGAGCGACATCACTGCTCCCGCCTTCTCAGAACGATCGGAAAGGAGTACACCAAATATGAGAGCCCTTCTGACATTCAGCTTGACAGTTGCACTGTCAGCCGCGACCGCCTTTGCCGGGGACTGTCCGGGCGACGTCAACGGCGATGGCGTCACCAATACCGTCGATCTTCTGCAACTCCTCGCCGAATGGGGCTGCCCTGACTGCGATTCCGACATCAATTCGGACGGCATCGTGAACGTCGAATACCTGCTGGCGCTCCTCGCGGACTGGGGATGCGAAGAGACCCAGGGCAACAAGGTCCTGCTCTCGGGAACCGTGACCAATCTCTGGACGGACGACCCGATCGCGGGCGCCAGCGTGTGGGTGGGACCTGACGAGGTTCTCACGAACGAGGACGGGTTCTACTCCGAGGAGTTCCCCCCCGGCCAATACACCGTGGTCTTCGAGGCCGAACATTTCATCGCTCACGAAGAGGCAATCATCCTCTTTCCGGACCTTCCGCTCGTCCTGGATGCGGCCCTGGAGCCCGCCGGAGCCGTGTTCGTGACCGTGGAAGTCTCCGGTGACGCCGAGCCGGACGGGACGGTCCAGGCGACCGCCATCGTCGACATTCTGGACGGCTCGACGCTCGTCGGCTTTTCCTGGATGCAGACCGGCGGCGTGGAGGCGGCCATGAGCGGCGCCGACACGGACACCATCACCCTGGAACTGGGCACCAGCGGCGAATACAGGGCCGAGCTCATCCACGTGCTCACCGAGCCCCCGATCGGCGAGGAGGCCCCGGGCGGCCTGCAGAATCGGTTTGAGCTCGTCGGTATCTACCCCTTCGCCCTGGAGGAAGCCGGCCTGGTCAGCCTCGAAGTCGAGGTGGCCACCAGCTCCGGCGAGTACTACGGCGACGGCGAGGTCCACACCCACGTGCCCTGGAAGCCCACCCTCGGCATCCGCAACGTGCCCTACGGGATTCCCGTCGTTCTGCACGGAAAGGACCAGGCCAGTTACGACTGGATCCTCGACGCTCCGCCGTATTCCGACGCCGAGCTCGTCGATCCCACCTCCCAGAATCCCGAGTTCACGCCCGATTGGCCGGGAATCTATGAAGTGACGGTCACGGACATCGACGCGGGAAGCCCGGTCACGCTGGAGATCTTCGCCGGCAACTGGGATGGCGTCATCGTCGGCCAGGATGAAGACGGGCGACCGGTCGCCGACCAGACCTGCCTGAACTGCCACGAGAACCTGATGGTGGGCAACACCTTCGAGCCGTGGGCCCAGACGGGTCACGCGGAGATCTTCTCCACCCAGCTCGACACGAGCACGCACTACGGCCCCAACTGCTTCTCGTGCCACACGGTCGGCTTCGATCCCGACTTCGACAACAACGGCTTCGATGATGCCCCCGATTACTTCGACTTCCTTGACGCCGGCCTGCTGAACAACCCCGGCGACAACTGGACCACAATGCTGGACCTGTTCCCCGCCGCGGCCCGGCTGGCCAATATCCAGTGCGAGAACTGCCACGGCCCGCAGGACGAGTACCCCGGCGACTACACGGCGGCCCACACCGAGGGCGCGCCGCGCATCAGCCTCTCGTCCGACCTCTGCGGTTCCTGCCATGGTGAGCCCATGCGCCATGCCCGCTTCCAGCAGTGGCAGACGAGCGGCCACGCCAATTACGCGCTGGCCATCGACGAAAGCCAGAGCGGCGGCTGCGCCAAGTGCCACACCGCCAACGGCTTCCTGGCCTGGATGCCCGCTCTCCTCGGCGAGGGCGATGTGAACGATCCTGTGGAGGTGACCTGGACGGAAGATGAGGCCCATCCCCTGACCTGCGTGACCTGCCACGATCCGCACAGCATCGGCACGACCTCCGGCGACGGGACGAACGCGACCATGCGGATCACCGGCCACACCCCGCCGCTCCTGGCCGGCTTCACGGCCTACGGCGTGGGCAAGGGCGCCATCTGCATGACGTGCCACAACTCGCGCCGCGGTTTGCGCAACGACAGCAACTTCGATGAGATCTACGGCACAGGCGAGGCGGCCCGAGCGCCCCACGGTCCCACCCAGACCGACATCCTCATGGGAGAAAACGCCTACCACGTGGCCGTCGGCTATCGAGGCAATCACTCCTTCCTGAGCGACAGTTGTGTCAAGTGCCACCTGCAGGAAACGCCTCCGCCTGAGGAGCTTTCCTACAACCTCGGCGGCACGAACCACACCTTCGGCGCCAGCCCGGAAATCTGTGCCGACTGCCACGGCGACGGCTACGAGGCCGAGTCCATCCAGGAAGGCGTCGAGGAGACCCTCCACATCCTCCAGGACGAGCTCGAAATCGCTCTGCTCGAACTCATCACGGAGCAGACGGATCTCGGAAACACGATCGACCTCAACGGCGAGGCGCAGATCACCGATCCGGCTGACGTGGATGAGATCATCTTCGGCGAGTCGCACGGACGTCAGGCCTTGACCGTCGTCTTCACGGACCAGTCCACCTTCGGGCCGTACCGGATGACGGACATCGACGTGCTCGATCCCAACATGGAGGTGCTTGGTCAGCTCTACGATTTCGCCGACCCGAATCTCATCAAGGGCGGGTGGAACTGGCTGCTCGTGCACAGCGACGGCAGCCTGGGCGTTCACAACCCCACCTACTCGTACCTGGTTCTGAGCTCGGCCATCGCGGCCCTGAACCCCGGAGCCGCCCCGCTCGAGTGGCCGTCATGGCTCGAAGGCTGGGAAATCAAGGAGAAACAGGTTTCGCGACCCATGATCAAACGCTGAGGTGCACACCGCACCCGGAGAAACCCAAATGGAGAGCCGCCGGCAGACTGCCGGCGGCTCTTCTTTCATCTTCCGCTGAGTTGGTCAGCGCTACTTGATCGATGCGGCTTGCTCGCCCCGCCGCCCCTCATCGTTTCGGGGCCTTGGGGCGATTGCCCGCGCTATGGGCACTCACCCCACGCGGCCAGCAGGGCCAGCAGGTCGGCGGTGTCGGTGTCGCCGTCGCCATCCACATCACCGTCCGGCGTGCCCCACGCGCCGAGAAGGAACAGCAGGTCGGCGGTATCGACATCACCGTCGCCGTCAAAGTCGGCCGGACATTCCTCGGCCGGGCAGTCCGGGTTCAGGTCGTGGACCGTGTCGTTCGCGTCGGGATCGTAAGGATCGAACACGCCGATCGTCCACGTGCCGTCCGGCTCGCAACGATAGACGTGGCCCGGCGCATACGACCCGTCCGGACCGACGGTCACATCGCCATACCACCATTCGGTGTCCGTGGGAGGCTCATCAAGGTTCTTGACGAGGGCGACCATGTCGATGGTGTAAAGCCAAGGCACAAAGTCGTCGTCGAACTGGCCGTCATCATCCGCATCGAGGTCCTGTCCCTTCCGCCCGAAGAAGTTGGCCACGAGCACGTGCGTGACGTTGTCATCGTTCTCGAAGTTCAGCTCATTGTCAGAGCCGCTGAGAATCAGGTCCACATCGTCGATGATGTTGCCCAAGCTGTACGTGTCCTCGGCGCAGACGAAGTAGCCGTCCGCCTGGACGGTCCGGTTGTCGAGGCTGACGATCGCCTCGATCACACCGCTGCCGTCCTCCTCGGCACCATCACCGATGACGAGATAGCGCATCATGTGCAGCGAGGTGAGCGGATCGCCCTTGAGCTCGAAGTACTCGTTGTCGTCGTCGCCGCCGGGCTCATCGGTCCGAATCTCGTTGATAAGGAGGTTCGCGGGCGGCTCGATCTCGCACTCATCGGGATAGCCGTTTCCGTTGTCATCGTGGAGGACGCCGTTCTCCAGATCGCACTCATCAGGGATGCTGTTCTCGTTGCAGTCCTGGCTGAAGCCGTCGTCGAGGTCGCAGCCATCGGGGATGCCGTTGAGGTTGCAGTCGCTGCACCAGGGGCTTCCGTCGCATTCGATGATGGTGCACACATCGCCCACGCCGTCGCCATCGCAGTCGGCCTGATCGGGGTTGTAGTGGTCGGGGCAGTTGTCGAAGTCATCGGGGATGCCGTCCTCGTCGGAATCCGGCCCGATGTCGCAGCCGGGGAAATAGGAGCCATCCACGAGCGTGCCGGGGGAGTAGATGCCCACCGCGCCCTGGGCGGTGCTGTGCTTGACAAGCGGCTCGGGTCCCACGACATCGGGATCGCGGGTCAACGACTGATCATCGTTGCCCTCGGCGCCGTAAACGTAGCTGGCGATCTCCACGCCCTGGTCGTCATAGACCGTGACGGTGTCGCCAGTGTTGTTGAGAACGAAGTGGCCGGTCGAAGCTGTCTGGACGACGGCCCCGCCGAAGAAGCCGGTGGGGGTGCCGCCGCCAAAGACCACCACGACGCACTGGTACGGCACGATCGTGGCCTCGGGGAAGACGTGTCGCACGCCGTCAAGGTCGTGGATCTCCCAGCCGCTGATGTCCATGGCCGCGCCGGAGTCGTTATAGATCTCGATGAACTCATCATCGTAGGCATCACGGACGCCGTCGCCGTTGGCGTCACCGGGCAGGTCGGGCGCCGGGTCGGCGTGGATCTCGTTGATGACCCAGAAGGTGTCGCAGGCGTCACCAATGCCGTCGCCATCGCTGTCTTCCTGGCCCGGGTTGTAGACGTACGGGCAATTGTCCTCCTCGTTGAGCCAGCCATCACCGTCGATGTCGGGATCACAGACATCGCCGAGGCCGTCCTCGTCCATGTCCTCCTGATCGGGGTTGTAATCCTCCGGGCAGTTGTCCTCATCGTTGGGAATGCCATCGCCGTCAATGTCGTCGGGATCGGCGAACGGGCTGTAGGTCGCGGTGGGGAAGGGGACCGCCGCTGTTTCGTTGCTTGTTTCGCCGTCGAGGGCGTTAGGGCCGCTGAAGTACCAGTTCTCCAGGATGAACGTGGAGCCGTCGGGTCCGGTCCCGTCCACGCGGTAGGCCCAGCCGTCCAGGTACTCCCAGGGTTGGCCGGTGCCATCCACATCGATCTCGCCGAAGACGTCGATGACCGCTCCGCTCATGAACAGCTCGATGGCGTCATCGCCGTTGACATTGGCGGCTCCTGAGGTGAAGTCCGGCTCAAACCCGAACCAGTCAAAGAACCCCGCCGATTCGTAGGCGACATAGAGGAACTGCCCGGCGGCGGCGGTCTGAGCGGGGAAGGTGAACTCCTCGCCGTCCGACCCTTCGCCGTTGTTGGCCGAACCGAGCCCGTACAGACTGAGGTCGGGGATGTCATTGATGACGTACAGCTCGACGGCCTTGGGCAGACCGCCGGTCAGCGGGCCATCGATCACACCCGTGATCACCATGCCGGCCGGGGCGCTGGCGGTGATTCCCAGCGCGAACGCTGCTCCGAAAGTGATTGCCAGTCGCATGTCTTCCTACTCCTTCTTCGCCTGATTTGTCCGTCGTTTCCTCACCGGCTGCCTGACGTCAGCCGCGGGCCTGATTACGTTGATGACAAAAGCTCCCTCGATTCTGCGAGATGCCCAAGCGTAACGCCGGAGGCGCGCCAGACACAGGCCGGAACCGTGGTTTCACGGAGCCTTCGCGCATCTGGGCCGACAACCAGGCACCGCGACGCAGGCTCTGCCCGGCCCGACCGCCGAACGCGGCCGGCGCGGGGCGAACGATCGCGCCCAATCGACGCCAAGTGCCCGGACTCCCCTCGATCGGCCGTCATGTCCCGCTTCCCCTCGGCGGCCGCCATCGGCGACAGACGGCTGCCTTTACTTCATGGGCTCTTCGGTTGCAGGTTCCGCCGAGACGCTGGAGGAGTCGGTGGACGGCTCGGCGGGCGAGGCGGAAAGCCGCACATCCAGCGCGGGCATCGCCGCCAGGTAGATCTCCACGCGCCGGTTCTCCGCCGCTCCCCTCGCCTCGTTGGGCACGATGGGCCGGAACTCGCCGTACCCGGCCACCTGGAAGCGGACCGGATCCACCCCGGCTGCCGTCAGGGCGTCTCGCACGGCGATGGCGCGATGGACCGACAGGTGCATGTTCGTGGGGTGATTGCGCCTCGTCTCGGGCCGCCCGATCCGCACGTTGTCCGTGTGGCCGACGACGTGCGCCTCCAGGCCCCGCGCCGCCGACTCATTGAGAATCGCCGCCAGCGCCTGAATCGTGGCTGCGGCATCCTCCTTCAGCTCCACGGAACCGAGATCAAAGGTGAAGTCGCTGGCGAAACGCACCATGCCCCGCCGGGCGTCGAACGTCAGCACATCCGGATGCGCCGCGGCCAGCTCCTCCAGGGCCGACTCGACATCGGGCGGCAGAGGGCCGATCTCCAGTTGGGCGATCCGCCTCAGGTAGCCGTCGTTTTCCGCCTCGAGCTGGTCGAAGGCGGAATTGAGCTCGTTGTACCGGCCCTGCAGCGAATCGTAGGAGCGGTTGACGCGAGCCAACTGGTCCTGCACCGCCTGGATGCTCGTGCGGGCCTCATCGCGCTCATCCTCCGCCGCCACGAGCTGCTCCTGAAGCGACCGGTTGGCGGTCAGCAGGCTGTCATACCTCTCCTGCGGCACGCAGCCGACGGCGAGAATCGGCAGGGAGAGAAGAACGGCGCATCGGGTCAGGCACGCGGCACGTCGCATCGGAATGCTCCTCCACACTGGAAACGCGAAGCTGGGCAGTACTACGGATCGGCTAGTGTATCGGGCGGTGGCGGGTATGCTAACGCTCCCGCCGCCATTGCGGATGACTGGTGGAGAAGTTGACGCTCCCTGGCGCTGCCTGTCGCTTCCTGGAGCCGTTGAGGCAATGAAGAGCTCCTCGCTGCTGATCAGAGCCGCCATGATTGCTGACGGAGAGAGCGTTCTCGCCGCTCCCGGGGCGCTTCTGGTGGACGGCCGTCGAATCGTCGCCGCGGGGACGCCGCAGGCGCTGGGCGTGCCCGAAGGGGCCTCGGTCGTCGATCTGCCGGAGGCCGTGCTGCTCCCGCCCCTGGTCAACGCTCACTGCCACCTGGATCTGAGCCACATCAGCCCCACGCCGTTCCCCGGCGATTTCGTCAGTTGGGCCGAGAGTCTCCGCCGCCGGCGGGCCGAGGACGATGCGGCGATTGCCGCCTCCGTCCGCCGGGGCATCGAGCTCTCGCAGGCGGGGGGGACCGCGATCCTCGGGGATATCGCCGGGGTGGGCTCTCGCGTCCCCCTGGGCGAGATGCGGCGGGCCCGAATGCCGGGCGTGAGCTTCCTGGAGGTCTTCGGCATCGGCAGGCGGCAGGGCAAGGCGATCGAGGCGCTGCGCCGGGCCGTGGAGGAGATCGGCGCCGAGGAGAATGGCGTGCGGCTCGGCCTCCAGCCCCATGCTCCCTATTCATGCGGCCCGGAGGTCTACAGCGCCGCCGCCGGCTTGGGACGGCCCCTGGCAACGCATCTCGCCGAGACGCTCCAGGAGTTGCGCTTCGTCCGGACTGCCGACGGCCCGCTGGCCGATCTGCTCAGACGAATCGGGGTCTGGGACGACAGTATTACCGGGCTGGGTCGCCATCCGATCGACGCCCTGGCCGAAGCGCTGGCCGCGGCGCCGATCGTGGCGGCCCACCTGAATTACATCGAGCCGGCGCACATTGAGCGGATGCGCCGGTGGGAAATCACCGTAGCCTATTGCCCGCGCGCCAGCGCCTACTTCGGCCATCCGCACGAGGGCCGCCCGCCGCACCAGTACCGGGCGATGATCGAGGCGGGCATCAGCGTCGCCCTCGGAACCGACAGCCTGCTCTGTCTGGACACGCCCGACCGGATCAGCGTGCTCGACGAGATGCGATTCCTCTTCCGCCGCGATGGGGTCGATCCGCGAATGCTCCTTCGCATGGCGACGGTCAACGGCGCGGCGGCCCTCGGATTCGATCAGCGCCTCGTGACGCTGGCGCCGGGACCGACGCTGGGCGTGCTGGCGCTGGCAATCGATTCCACCGGCAGCGATGATCCGCTCCGGCAGGTGATGCGGGGCCGGGAAGCTCCCCGCTGGCTGATCGGACCGTTCACGGT
>Ga0272441_10016785_pt1 | contig 10079 bp, 10 predicted proteins | sample SSMProp6N_FD_193582 | JGI IMG/M metagenome (GOLD analysis project Ga0272441, IMG submission 193582) | Marine sediment archaeal communities from Little Sippewissett salt marsh, Falmouth, MA, United States - SSM-Prop-6N | ecosystem: Environmental > Aquatic > Marine > Wetlands > Sediment ... | reverse complement strand
GTTCTCTGGTGCTCGACGCGATCGCTGATGCGTACGAGACGGGATTGGTGGTCGCCGCGCAGTGTTCGGGACCGCGTGTCCTCGGCGAGGCCGGCATCCTGGCAGGCAAGTCCGTCGTCGCTCGCGATCGCTTCGCCACGTATCTGGAGAATCTCGGGGCAGAGTACCTGGGCGCCGAGCACCCTCCGGTCGTCGACGGAAATGTCATCACGGCCGTCAAGGGACTCTACTACAGCCGCGAGTACACCGACGCGATCTCCTCGCAGGTGCAAGCGGTTGCCTTTCCGCGCGATGCGGATCGAGGGCTCGAAGTCGGCACGCCCGATCTTGAAGCGTCCTCCATTCAGGAGACGGACGACGGCCTGTTCGCTTGGACGTTCGGCGGTCCGCAGGCGGACGGCGCCCGATCGGTGTCCGCTTGCAGCGACGGTGCAAGCTATGTCGCCGGCTATACGTATTCGTGTGGGAGCGGCTCGTCCGATGTCCTGTTGATCAAGCTCGACGCCGACGGGAGCATCGTGTGGGCCAGAACGCTCGGTGGGGCCGCCCAAGACGAAGCCAACGGCGTCGTGACGATGCCGGACGGTGGATGCGTGATTGCTGGGCTGACCCGATCCGAAGGACGCGGAGGGAGCGACATCCTTCTCGCGCGGTTCGACTCGGAGGGCCAACTGATCTGGGTTCGAACGCTCGGCGGATCAGGAGACGAAGTCGGTGCCGCCATTTGCCGCGCACACAGCTCCGGCGTCGTCGTCGCCGGTCACGTTCAGGCGCGCCACAGCACGGAATCCGATCTGTGGCTGGTGAAGATCTCCGCGACCGGCGATGTGGTCTGGGAGCACGCCTACGGGAACGATGAGCCGGAGCGCGGTCATGACGTGATCGCCACGCGGGACGGAGGCTACATCGTGGCGGGTTTCGCGGGCAACGGCCCGCCGGACAAGCAGATGTACGTCGTCAAGACGAACAGTGCCGGGATCCTCCAGTGGGAGCAACGCATCGGAACGGACGTGTTCGATGCTGCGAATGCCGTCGCGGAAGCCCCGGACGCAGGCTACGTTCTGGTCGGATCCAACGACGAGCTGAAGCAAGAGCTGATGGAACTCACGGTGGTGGGGGTCGACGGCGCCGGCGCCGTTCGGTGGCGAGAGGAATACGGGCGCCGCAACACATACGACTTCGCCTCCGACATCACCGCATGGACCGACGAGGGCTACGTCATCGCGGGTGTCACCAACGGGGCGATGACGGGCGAGAACCAAGCGTGGCTGCAGATCGCGGATCTTCACGGACACATGCTTGAGTCGTACGTGCATGGGGACGCTGGGGCGGAGTGGCTCCGGGCCTTGTGCGTCTTCTCAGACGGGCGCACCGTCTCTGTCGGCCACACCGATTCCTCGGGCGCAGGGAGCTTCGACGTGCTCGTGCTGCAGTATCCGGGGAGCTGATCGGTCGGAGCGTCGACTCTCACCGCAGGACTCCTGTCCAGCGCAGGACCATCAGAATGAGGCCGAGGACCGTCAGCGTGCCGAAGAACCGGAACGTGTGGCGCGTGACCCGCTCGGGCAAGAGCGTATCGAACGCGTACCCCTTCTCCGCACCGTAGCGCACGGCGAGTGCCGTCAACGGACATCGCATCCGGTTTCCGAAGAACACGATCGATTCGACCGCCAGTAAGCCGAGCGCCGTCCAAAACCAGAGACCGGTGTGCCCTGTGATCCCTGCGTAGAGCAGAATGCCGATCGCTGCGACCATCACGACATAGATGATCGTGTGAATCCAACGCACCAGCAGCAACCCACGAGCTTCGTTCAACGCGCCATCCTTCCCGTGTCATTCCCGTCGATGTTCAATGACTTGGCGAACCATATCGTAGCCCACTCCACGCGGAATCCGACTGCCTCCGCGGTGGCCAGCATCGCCGCGTTGTCACTCCTCGTTCCCAATACGGCACGATCCATCCCTTGCGACTTCAACGCCCGTAGTCCAGCGAGCAACAGCGCCTTCGCGAGGCCGCATCGTCTCCAGTCGGGGTGCGTCGCCAGCGGGTCGGTACTGCCCTCATTTCGCCCCGTTCGTTCGTTCTCCTCCGAACAGACCGAGCACAAGCAGTAGGCGGCCAGGCGCCCGTCGGGTGCCACCGCAACCAGATCCAGGGCAGGATCGTAGGTGGGAACTCGCATCATTGCGAGGCGCTCGTCCACCGTCATGTGCTCCGTCCCGAATGCGGAGCGATGCAACGCGGTGAGCGCATCCGCTTCATGCTCGCCGGTGACGGATCGAAGGACGAACCCTGGCGGCAGCTGGGGAGGGGAAATCGGTTCGTTCAATGGACGCTCCAAGTGCAAGGAGCGGAGCGGCTGCTGAATGAAGCCATGGCGTTCCAGAAAAGCGATGCGTTCGATGTCGTCCTCTCGACAACTGGCATCGAGCGTGCGAGATTTCCCGTCATCCACCGGCATGCGTCGCCGGCACGCGACGCCCCACGTCACCATCTCGGACTCCAAACCGCAACTTGCTGCACGCGGATCGATCTCCCACCGTAGATTGTTGTAAGGATCGACCAGCGCGAATGCGATAAGCCGGTTGTCTGCATTCACCCACAAACGCGTGGCATTCCGCACCAGTTTCATCATCAGGAGTTCACGTAGATCCGCACTGCTGGGGTAGTCGGTGACACGATCGGGTGCCCGTAGCGTGAGCAGCAGGTCGATCATGGACTGCAGATCGGTGTCCCCTAGGTAGCCTCGACCGATCACCGCTGACATGTTTCCTCCCGTTTAATCCTCGGTCTCATCGACGCTCGTATGCGATGGTCCCGTCTAGAATTCCACGCGCACGTAACGCGTTCGCGATGCCATGCCCGCGCGTTCGAGCGATCGCTTGGAGGCGTGGTTTCCGACCCAACAGCCGGCAATAGGCTGAAGACCGGCCGCATGCGCTTCGCCGATCAGCTGGAGGAGGGTGGACACCGCGATGCCCTTCCCGCGATGGGCTGGCATCGTGTACATGCCAATGCTCACACAATCGCGCAGGATACGTCCCCGCTCGAAGACGCCGAAGGCCACCGGCGTTTGCTCGACGAGGCCGATCGCGATCTGCCCGGCGGTGAGCTGTTGCTCCACGCCTTCGTCGAAGAAGTCGCCGCTGCTATTGCGAACAAGCGCGAGATCCTTCGGCGTCGCCCACCGGTATGAGATGGTCTCGCGTTCTTCGGTGACATCTCGCACGTGTTGGAAGAAGTACGCCTGTACCTTGACCGTCGAGCAGGCGTCGAGCGCATGGGAGAGGAAGAACTCATCGCACGTCGGGACGAGCGATTCCTGCACGGATTCGAGACTCTTCGCCCGGGCAAAGAGCGATTGGCCGAGATGACTATGCGCCGGGTCGAGGGAGAACTGCGTCAGCGTCCTGCCCTGATGGACGCAGCAGTACCCGATCGTTCCATCCGAATCAACGATGGCGTACGGCGTCGCCTCGAGAATGTGGTCTTCCGCAAATGAGTCAATCGGCGAAGGCAGTCCCGCATTGCGGGCAACAATCCTCGCCTCAATCTCTCCGTATTCACACGCGCGGAACCTGGCGTCCACCGCTCCCTCCTGCCACGTCATCGTATGTGACGCCCTAGGGCCTCACCCTTCTCAGCATCCGCAGGAATTCGTATTCCCCGCCGTTGGTTTGGTTCATGGTCGTCCCTGCATCCGTGAACCCCGCCTTGCGGTACAGCCTGATCGCACGCTCGTTGAACGTCGCCACGCTGAGCGTGAATGCAGCCGGGCGAAAGCGCCCTTCGGCGAGCGACAATCCCGCCTCGAGAAACGCCCGCCCCAGTCCCCGTCCCGTCAGATCGGGGCGCAGTCCGAGGCCGACGGCAACGCTGTCGCCGTCGCGTTCGAAGCAGAAGAAGCCGACCAACTCCTCCCTCTTGTCGGTTACCGCGAAGTACGAGTCGGGCCAGTTCTCCGGATCGAGCAACTCTTCGAGATCTTCCGGATCCTGGTCCATGTCGTAGAACGCGTAGACCCCGTCGTAGTGCCAGTCGGCGAACGCCCGCGCTGCCTGTTCATCCATCGGTTGGATCCGGAACGTCATCCTGTCGTCTCCTCACTCGTTGCAATCCACGATCGCCGACAATCACGGTACACAGCGACTAGAACTCGGGCTTGCGCACCAGCGACAGCGGATTCCGTTCGTCTCGTTCGACGTACGTCTGTCCGTATCCGTGGCCCACGATCCGCTCGTGGACGATCTCGAACCCCGCCTTCTCCAGCAGTTCGATGGATTCATCAGACGCCAGCGAACTCCAGTACATGTCCGTTCCGAAGAAGTCGTGCCGGACGCGCGCGGGGCTCCCGTCTTGCGTCAACGTGACCAGGAAGGTGCCACCCGGCCGCAGCCACGACCAGACGCGCTCGAACAGGCGGCCGTGTTCCTCGCACGGGACGTGAAACAACATGAAGATGGCGACGGCTGCATCGAACGAGGACTCGTCCAGTGGGACTTCAAGGACGTCTCCCTGGAGGAACCGGGCTTCAGGAATGTTGGACCTGGCCAGCCGAATCATTGCCTGCGAGATGTCGACACCCGTGACGTGATGGTGCTCCGACAGTGCGCGCGCAATCGGCGCGCCGGCTCCACAGCCGAGATCGAGAATCGACGATCCTTCGGGCAGCACGGCAAGCAGCGGCCGGAGCTGATCGGCATCATCGGTGGCTCTGGCCGCAGCATAGGCGTCCGCGCACGCGTCGTACCCAGCGCGCACGATCTCCTTGGGATCCATTCGGGGAGCGCCCTGCGGCCCTCGGCTCATGCTCGCACGTCTTTCCGACGGAGAACGTAGGACGGGTGTTGAAGGCCGGTGGGCGCGTAGGTTTCGTCGTGCGTGTAGGCGAATCCGAGCTTGCCGAGCAACGATCGTGACGCTGCGTTCTCGGGATTGTGCCCCGCAAACAGTTCCTTGACCCGGAGCACGGTGAACGCGTAGTCGATCACCGCACGCGACGCTTCCAGCCCGTAGCCGTGCCGCCAGTGCGTTGGGCGAAGGTGAACGCCGAGTTCGAACACTCCGTCGCCAGCCTCACGCGGATGCAGCCCGCAGCACCCGACGTGTTCTCCGCCCTCGAGAAGGAAGATCGGCCAGTACTGCACACCGTGCTCGGCCTGTGACGCACGTTCCGAGGTCAAGCGCCCGCGAACCTGCGTATCGGTGAGTTGGCCCCGCGCGTCGATCAGTCTCGTGACGTCCGGGTCTCCCCACAATGCGATGGCCAACGGGAGGTCGCGCTCCGCCCAGACGCGGAATCCTAGGCGCTCGCTGGTCAGGAAATAGTCCATCGTCAGCCTCCCGGGTTCTAGGCAACGCGTCGTATCATCCCTCGTGCGTCCTTCCCCGGCAATGGGAATACAGCTCGCGGGCTCTTCGGGCCATGAAGCCGTCATCGCGCTCGGCCTTGGTACACGCTCGGCTCGAACCCAACGGCAGTCCGGTAGACTCAGCGAGATCGTTCCGGACTCGGCAGCAATCGTGACGGCTTCCAAGCTTGGAGGCAGACGGTCTCTCAGCCTTCGTGCGGGTTGAGCTGCCGATCCACCGAAACGGATGCGCATTGCAGCTGGATGAAGCCCCGTTGCGCGGGGACCTTCGGCCCGTGTCCGAGTTCACTCACCGCGTCCTTGCGCCAGCGGAGATCTCCCGGCATCGATGGCTTGCTGCCACTTCTCATTGGCAACCTTCACGAATGCTTCCAGCGGCATCAGTGGTCGCCCGATCGTATCAAGAACGTCCGCGGCGATCTTGCCGTTCGTCACGAGCTCCCGACCTGCCGACCGTGCGGCCTCGAGGATGTCGTCGACGGGCTTCCCCGTCTTGACCATTCCCATGAACGGCATGCTGTGGGGTCGAAGCAGGGCCCCCACGTACTCCCTCTCCGCATGCTGGCAGAACGTCTTCATGTAGTCGATCAGCGGATCGAAGTTGTCCAACTCCCAGAATCCGCATGTAGCAACCAGTACAGCCATTCCTCGCTTCACCTCGTCACGTAGACTGTGATAGCTATGTCCGTTGCGAATCCCGAATTCGGGGTTCCCAAAGGGAGTCATCCGGTCGATCAGATTCTTCATCGCAGCCGCCGCCCCGCCCCAGTAGACCGGCGTGGCGAACACCCAGACGTCTGCATCCTGCAGCTTGGGCAGCACCATCTGCATGTCGTCCTGCTGGATGCACGCGCCGCGGACGAAGCACTCCAGCCGACCAAGGCAAGGGCGGATATCGAGCGTCTTCGTGTGGAGGAGCTCGACATCCGCACCCATCTCGCGCATCCCGTCGATAAAGGGATTCAGGATGAGCGCCGTGATTCCTTTCTCCATCTTGGGGCTGCAGTTGATTGCAAGTACCTTCATGATTCATCTCCCCCTTTCCTGAGTCAGTCCGTTCCAGCCGTCTACGCTCGCGGAGATCGCGATGCCGCGCCATCCTAGGACGATGGAATCACGAACGCAAGTACATTTCATGCGTACAACCGTAGAGTAGACATCTCCTCGGCAAGTCGCTCATCACGCAGCTTCCCGCCCTTTGGGTGCGCTCCTTTCCGAGGTACAATGCGGGCGACGTCACGAAGGAGAGGAATGCGGGAAAGAAACGTAGTTCTCGGCATCAGCGGTTCGATTGCCGCGTACAAAGCGGTCGACCTGGCCAGCAAGCTCACGCAAGCGGGCGTGAGCGTTCATGTCGTGATGACGCGAGCTGCTACACAGCTCGTGGGCGAGGCGTCGTTTCGCGCGATCACCGGACATCCCGTCTCCACAAGCACCTTCGAGTTGACCAATCCTCACTCGATCGAGCACATCTCGCTCGCGGAGGCAGCCGACGTCGTCCTGATCGCTCCGGCGACCGCCAACGCGATTGCCAAGATTGCGCACGGAATCGCCGACGACCTGTTGACGTGTACGGCGTTGGCCACGCGCGCGCCGATCGTCATCGCGCCCGCCATGCACACGGCGATGTGGGAGAATGCGGCCACCCAGGCAAATGTCGCCACGCTGAAGGCACGCGGCATCGCGTTCGTCGGGCCGGCCGCGGGTCGGCTGGCGTCCGGCGGATTCGGCGCCGGACGGTTCGCGCCGGTCACTGAGATCCTCGGCGAAGCGCTGATGCGGCTCGGCGCGGACGGCGATCTCGCCGATCGCACGATCGTCGTCACCGCCGGCGGCACGCGCGAAGCCATCGATCCGATACGCTTTCTCGGCAATCGCTCCACCGGCAAGATGGGGTACGCCGTCGCCGAGGCGGCACGCGATCGTGGCGCGCAGGTGACGTTGGTCTCCGGGCCGACACAGCTGCCGACGCCCGCCGGCATGAATGTGATACACATTACATCCGCGGCAGAGATGCTGGATGCCGTCAAGGAGTCGTCACAGGGCGCCGATGCGTTGATCATGGCAGCGGCGGTTGCGGACTATGCGCCGACTTCGTCGGCGTTGGAGAAGCTGAAGAAGGGGGACGATCCGCTTCTCCTGCGTCTGGAAAGAACGGTCGACATTCTCGACGCGGTGCGGGATGTGCCGGTACGCGTCGGGTTCGCCGCCGAGTCGGAGAACGTGGTCGACAATGCGCGCGCCAAACTGGAACACAAGGGACTCGATCTGATCGTCGCCAACGACATCACGACAGCGGATGCCGGATTCGGAACGGACACCAATCGCTGCATCCTGCTCGATGCCTGCGGCGGCCGAGACGATCTTCCTCTGCTGTCCAAGCGCGAGGTCGCCGATCGCCTGCTCGATCGCGTTGCGGACCTCTTACGAAAGGCGTAGGCCAGACGATGCCCAACCCCACGCTTGCATTCGTCGGCGCCGGAAAGCTGGGAACCGCCCTCGCCAAGGCATGTGCTGCCGCCGGATACCGCGTAACCGTCATCTACAGCCGCGCGTCCGAGGATGCCGCTGCGCTGGCGGGAGGACTCCCCGAAACCGAAGCCGTGACGGACATTGCGCGTGTCACCGACGCCGATCTGACGTTCCTCACCGTACCGGACGATGCGATCGCCCCAGTCTGTGCGTCGATTCCGTGGACGCGCTCCTCGTGCGTCGTGCACTGCAGCGGCGCGCTGTCGCTGGACGTGCTCGAGACGGCCACGCAAGCGGGGGCGTCCGCTGGGAGCTTCCACCCGTTGCAAACGTTCGCCATCAAATCGGGCGGCCGGGAGCGATTGTCCGATATCGCGTATGCGCTCGAAGCGTCCGACGATCGCATGCGCGGGATGCTCGAAACGTTGGTGGCGGCGCTCGGCGGCCGGCCGCAGTGGATCTCGAGCAGCGACAAGCCGCTCTACCACGCCAGTGCCGCGATGGCATCCAACTACTTGGTGACCCTGCTCGGCGACGCAGCCAAGCTGTGGGAGTCGTTCGGCGAGTCACGCGCGAACGGTCTGCAGTCCCTGCTGCCGCTCGTCCGCGGTACGATGGAGAATCTCGAAGGCGTCGGGCTGCCGGATGCGTTGACCGGCCCGATCGCCCGCGGCGACGTCGAGACGGTGCGCCTTCACCTTCAAGCGCTGACCGCATCGCATCCCGAGGTCCTGCCATCGTACGTCGCGATGGGCAAACGAACGATCGCGCTGGGGCGCGAGAAGGGCACGCTCGAGGAAACGGCCGCGCGCGCCATCGAGGAACTGCTGAACGCAGCCACGAGGGGGGCGTAGCGATGCACGTGTTCGAGAGCCTTCCCGAGTTCCGAGCGTGGCGGAAGACGGTCGAAGGCACCGTCGGGTTCGTGCCGACGATGGGCTCCTTGCACGAAGGGCATCTGTCGTTGGTCCGCCTGGTCCGCGCGCGCTGCAACACGGTCGTTGTCAGCATCTTCGTCAATCCGTCGCAGTTCGCGCCGACCGAGGATCTGGCCGCGTATCCGCGCGATCTCGCCCGGGATCTCGATCTGTTGGCCGCGGAAGGCGTCGATGGGGTGCTCGCACCGGGCGAGGATGTCGCCTTCTATCCCGATGGGTTCAGCACGTGGGTTGAGGTCGATGGGCTGACGTCACGCTTGGAGGGCGCGTCGCGGCCGACGCACTTCCGTGGTGTGGCCACCATCGTCGCCAAGCTGTTTCACGTGGTGCAACCCGACGTTGCTGTCTTCGGACAAAAGGACGCCCAACAGGCCCTGGTTATTCGCCGCATGGTTCGTGACCTGGACTTCGATATCGACCTCGTACTCGGCCCGACGATCCGCGAGCCGGACGGGCTGGCGATGAGCAGCCGCAACGCGTACCTCGATCCGCACGAACGAGCAGCGGCGGCGGTCTTGCGTCGAGCGCTCGATCGCGCCGAGGCGCTGTACGAGCAAGGGGAACGGAACGCGTCGAACCTCAAAGCCGGGATGATGGAGGTGCTCGATGCAGAACCGCTGGCGGAAACCAACTACGTAAGCATCGCGGACACCGACACACTCGAGGAACTCGGTGCGATCAAGGATCGAGCGCTCGTTTCGCTTGCCGTCAGAATCGGCTTGCCACGACTCATAGACAACTGCATCCTACCGCCAGGCGGATCGCTGTACGATGACGAGAGGAGACCGCATGTTGCTCGTTCTTGACGTCGGAAACACCAATACGGTGCTCGGTTTGTTCCGCGGCGACGATCTCGTTCATCGTTGGCGCCTCTCGACACGGCGTGAGCGAACGGCCGACGAGACTCGGTTGAGCTTCCGCAGTCTGCTCGCGGAAGCCGACCTCGACGCCGGCGAGATCGCGGGCGTCGCAGTCGCATCCGTCGTGCCGTCGTTGAACGCAGTTTTGACAGCTGCACTGTCCGGACTCACGTCTTCGGTGAGAATCGATTTCCTCACACCGGAGACCTCCCCAATCTCGCTCGATGTGGAAGCCCCGAGCACTGTCGGCGCCGACCGCATTGCCAACTGCATTGCCGCACACGCGATTCACGGCGGCCCGGCACTCGTCGTCGATTTCGGGACCGCAACCACGTTCGATCTGGTCAGCGACGACGGGCGATTCCTCGGCGGCGCGATCGCTCCGGAGATGACGCTGGCCGGCAAGGCGCTCACGGATCGCGCTGCTCAGTTGGCG
>Ga0272441_10016784_pt1 | contig 10079 bp, 9 predicted proteins | sample SSMProp6N_FD_193582 | JGI IMG/M metagenome (GOLD analysis project Ga0272441, IMG submission 193582) | Marine sediment archaeal communities from Little Sippewissett salt marsh, Falmouth, MA, United States - SSM-Prop-6N | ecosystem: Environmental > Aquatic > Marine > Wetlands > Sediment ... | reverse complement strand
TAAAAAATCGGCTTTGCCGATCGTTACTTACAACATGAGAAATAACCAATTCCGAACCAAATAACCTTGACGCGTAGAGAATGGAACGCAGTGACATTCTCTTAAATAAAAAATCGGCTTTGCCGATCGTTACTTACAACATGAGAAATAACCAATTCCGAACCAAATAACCTTGACGCGTAGAGAATGGAACGCAGTGACATTCTCTTAAATAAAAAATCGGCTTTGCCGATCGTTACTTACAACATGAGAAATAACCAATTCCGAACCAAATAACCTTGACGCGTAGAGAATGGAACGCAGTGACATTCTCTTAAATAAAAAATCGGCTTTGCCGATTTTTCTATAGTGGGCGGTATTGGACTCGAACCAACGACCTTTGCGATGTCAACGCAACGCTCTAACCAGCTGAGCTAACCGCCCGAGCACTCCACATTATACCAGCACTCTACGATAGTGCAATAAACCAGTAAAAATGTCCCTTCGACGGCACACTATAGCGAAAAATACTGCTGTACCTGGATCGAAAAAACGGAAAAATCAACGCAACCACAGGCTGTATAGGATATACTTAGAAACGATTACCCAATAGCTATTCAGGAGGTCCACGCAAATGACTTCGTATGATGTTGTTGTAATAGGCGGAGGCCCGGGCGGATATGTCGCGTCGATCAAGGCTGCCCAGCTCGGAAAGAAAGTTGCCGTTGTTGAAAAGCAGTGGCTGGGAGGCGTATGCCTGAATGTTGGCTGTGTCCCATCCAAGGCATTGTTAAAAAACGCCGAAGTTGCACATCTTCTGCGTGAAGGCGGTCGCACCTATGGCTTCAAGGTCGAGGGGCTCGAACTGGACTTTCCAGCTGCGGTCAAGCGCAGCCGCCAGGTCTCCGGCAGGCTGACCAAAGGCGTCGGCTTCCTGATGAAGAAGCACAAGATAGACGTGTATATGGGTACAGCCGTATTCAAGGACAGCTCCACACTTACAGTTGCTCTGAATGAGGGCGGTGAGGAAGAACTGAAAGGCGAGAACATCATTATCGCTACCGGTGCATCCTCGATGATCATCCCGGGCATGGAACCCGACGGCAAGAAAATTCTCACCTACACTGAAGCTATTCTGCAGGAGAAGCTTCCGGAATCCGTGGTGATTGTCGGTGCCGGCGCAATCGGCCTCGAATTCGCCACCGTATGGAATGCGTACGGCACTGAGGTGACGCTCGTGGAAATGCTGCCGCGTATCGCCCCGCTGGAAGACGAAGAAGCCAGCAGCGAGGTTGAAAAAGCATTCAAGAAACGGAAAATATCCTGCCTGACCGGGACCAAAGTTGAATCCATCAAGAAGGTCAAGGCCGGCGTGCAAGTCACCGTCACAACACCGGACGGCGAGCAGGTGCTCGAAGCAGAGCAGGCGCTGGTAGCGATCGGCTTCCGCCCCAACAGCGGTGATCTCGGGCTCGACAAGATCGGTGTTGCTCTTGACGAGAAAGGTTTTATCCAGATCGATGACCGCATGCAGACAAACGTACCCGGCGTGTGGGCCATCGGTGACGTAACCGGCAAGTTGATGCTGGCGCATGTCGCCTCTGCACAGGGAATCGTCTGCGCAGAGAACATTGCCGGAGCAGAGACGATCAAGCTCAACTACGAGATGATGCCGCATGCCACCTACTGCAGCCCGCAGATCGCTTCCTTTGGCATGACCGAAGCACAGGCACAGGAACGCGGGTATGACGTCAAGGTCGGGCGTTTCCCGTTCCAGGCAAACGGCAAGGCGCTGGGGCTGGGCGAATCCGCCGGCTGGGTCAAGCTGGTGACCGATGCGAAATATGGAGAAATTCTTGGTGCACACCTGGTTGGCCCCGAGGTGACGGAACTACTGCCTGAGCTGACTCTGGCACAGATGATGGAAATGACACCGGCCGAGATTGCCCGTAACGTACATGCTCACCCGACACTCAGTGAAACACTGATGGAAGCAGCTCACGCTGCTGAAGGCGAAGCGATCCATATCTAGCCTGATCTTGATAATAGAAGAAATAAAACTTCCGCTCAATCCATTGCGGAAGTTTTTCTTATCAACACAATTTCCCCTGGTCTGGCCGGGATAAGCCGTAGCAAGATTTCTTGCTTTAACTGGGCGCCGGGGCAATCCCGGCTTTTCCCGGCTTATCCGGGGCAAAATTATTTGCTATTTTTCTTGATTTTTCATTATTTTTTACGTCCTAGCCGTATTTAACATCACGGAATTTCCTCTCAATTCAGGTGCTATATCCCCTGTAAACAGCCAGCAGCATATCAAGAACCCATGCCACACCGTTTTTTTCATTCGACGGGCCTATAAAATCCGCAGCAGCCTTTAAAGCCGGAGCACCATTATCCAGCGCAACACTAAAACCAGCAGCTTCAAACATGGGTAAATCGTTTTCACCATCACCTATTACAAGCATCTCTTCAGGAAGGATCCCGCACTTGCTGCACAATCGCCGCAGCGCATCACCCTTCCCTGCTTCGGGATGTGTGATATCAAGAAAATAGGAGTGTGGGTAAGCATAAAACAGGTCAGCTCCTGCTGCCCGTGCTTCCTTTTCAATCCCCTTAAGCTGTGCGTTTTTGCCATAAACAGCGATTTTATTCGGATCCCCGCTGGTTTCTGCCAGTATATCCTCTGTCTCAACAGGACGATATGTCCTCTGCCCGTGCCAGCCTTCAAGAAGCTCTGGTGTGGCCTCCACATAGATCGCTTCAGGGAAATAGAGAAACACAGCTGCCTTCGCAGCGCGCGCTGTTCTGACAACAATCTCCGCATTTGCGCGCGGAATAAGACGTTTTTCCACAATCACCTGCTCAACGGGATCGTATATGAATGCGCCGCCTGATATCGCCATCAATTCCGTAAACCGGACTTCCTCAAGGATCACCTGCAGTGTCTGCAGGCTGCGGCCCGTAATCAAATGGACCCCCAGCCCGGCCTGCTGCGCCTCCTGAATTGCCCGCAAATTCTCTTCGGAAACTTCATAATCCGAGTTCAGAAGTGTAAAATCCACATCGATTCCCGCAGCCTTGATCCTGCCTAAAGAAGCAAGTTGTTTATCGGTCAGCTCTTCCAGGAAACATCGGGGTTTATGCCAGTTTTTCACCATAGATTTCCACTACCCTCTCGTTTTACCATACCAGCTGCAGGTTCGGATCATAACTTATACCGGTACAGTCAATATTAAAATACCAGTTGGCCAATCTTCAAATACTCTAATAATTATATCGGCAGAAAGAAAAATCGGAACCAAACAGCGTCCAGAATGGTTATAATTATGACCATGTTTTCATATCTCTTCTTTCCGCAAGAAAAATTTTACGGAAAGATATGCGGAGAAATCTGATTCTATGATCCGTTGTCGACATTCCTGGTTGATAAAAACCGGCTTGCTTATGCTCCTTTTCGCTTTGGTACTGGCAAAACCAGCATCCCAGCCCGTGTCCGCAGAGGGCGAGGAGTTTCCTTTCGATTATGCCTGCACAGCTCGCGACCAGCTCAGGTTCCCGAGCCAATGCTCGAATGTCGGCCCTGCGGAAGGTATAACCGATTTGGCCCTGCTTGGCGCCCTCTCCAACCAGCCGCTTCCGGCAGAGTCGCCCGATCCTGATCTGAACTATCTCCCATTTGAATATCTGCGTGTGGGCAGCTCAGGGGCAGCGAAATATGGGAGCATTGAGAACGCCATAGACAAAAAAAACGAGATTGGCCAGATACCTCCAGGCTACCTTTTTGTAAGCTATATCGACCGTATTGAAAGGAACGGCAAGATTTTTTATATGATCGAACCGGGCGTCTATATTCGCGGGAACAATGTATCCCGCTACACGCCTCCTGAATTCCAGGGCTTGATTTTTAACGAGAATCCAACACGGCCGTTTGGCTGGGTCATGGGCGGCAGCTATGTTTCTACTGCGCCAGGATCCGATCAGCCCCAGGGTTCACGCTGGGTTTACCGGTATGAACTCATCCAGATTTACGAGTCGGAAAATGTGAACGGTCTGGATTGGTACATGATCGGCCCGGAGGAATGGGTCGAACAGCGCCTCGTCGCCCTTGTATATCCCAATCCTGAACAGCCGGAAGGAATACCGGACAACCGCTGGATCGAGATAAATCTATACGAACAAACGATTTCACTCTATGAAGATGGACATCTGCAGTACGCAACGCTCGTATCCAGCGGCTCTAATGGCTGGTGGACACAACCTGGTGTTTTCCAGGTTTATGCCAAACTGGAACGCGATACCATGAGCGGTGCTTTTGAATCCGACCGTTCGGATTATTACTATCTCGAGGATGTCCCCTGGGTTATGTATTATGATGAAGCGCGGGCAATCCACGGCGCATACTGGCATAATAACTACGGCTACCCGACCTCACACGGCTGTGTTAATCTTTCACATGCTGATGCACAGTGGATTTTTAATTGGTCAGTGGAAGGCACCTGGGTTTATGTCTGGGATCCCAGTGGAGAAACACCAACCGACCCGGATATTTACACACCCGGAGGTGCCTGATCCACAGGTCTTGAATACACGTGGACACTGTTATGTTAAGCAAATTGACTGGTAGTACTTAAGTACTGTGTTCTCAAACTTGTTCGCACAACTACAATGAAACAAACCTGCCGCACGAGTTCAACAAGAGAATAGATAGGCGAGATTATGTATTCGTTTAACGAACTCCTTTTCCCCCCAAAACTGATCGGACATCTACGTCATGATCGCGGCCCAGCATGGTTTGAGCTTGTCGACCATGTAAGCCAGCTGCCGCAGGATCATCCGGAAAGCCTGGCTTTTTCCCTGACGATGATTCGCCTGAACGGCTGTTTGAGTTGTGAGACCGACTCATATCGTGCCATGCGCGGCTGCAAAGAGTGCTCACATCAATCTCTGCGACGTCATAAAGCCAGCGACGATGAGCTTATGCGCATCTATCGTATGTGCCTGGCCGAAGTGAACGACTATCTGGCTCATTACGAGATCCTGCAGCCAGATAAAAAGACTTTCGCATACCGGGCTGCCTGAATAATCTGTCTTCGCTCACAATCCCGCCGCGCCTGTACAGCGCGGCTTTTATTATTCCTTAATAAACTGGATTCATCATGATCAGACATCATCGATAGAGAACCCTGGTGCAGCATTATCCTGCGTTTTCCCTTGCACAGGCCTGTGGTAGACTTGACGATTGCCGAACACGTTATCGGCTTATACTCAAGATAAAAATTACCTTCCGACCGGGATCTTACCTCTTCAGGAGAACTGTATGCTTACACTGCTTGAGAAAATAATCTTTATTACAGCGGCTGCTATAACACTCTTCCTTGCCTGGAAAGCCTACCAGAGGTTGAAAGGGATCTTTTCACGTGGAGGAAACTTTTCCTGGCCACCGGAAACAAGAAAGACTGTTCAGTCGCTTGTTGATACGATCAGCCTTGCTCCCGTTTTCAGGGACAGGCTCGTGGCAAGCATCATGCATGCACTGGTTGCCTGGGGTTTCATCTATTTCCTCCTTGTCAATGCAGCCGATGTACTGGAAGGCTTCATTCCCGGCTTCCATTTTTTGGGCCAGGATCTTGCCGGAAACCTGTACCGCTTATTCGCAGATATAAGCTCTGCTGCTGTACTGCTCGGGATGCTGGTCCTTCTGTTAAGACGATTTATTCTTCATCCGGTACAGCTGCAAATCCGGGAAAGTACCTTCGTCAATAATAAAGCTCGCCAGGGTATTCCAAAAGATTCCCTGATAGTCGGGCTGTTTATCCTTTTCCATGTCGGGGCACGCCTTGCCGGCGCCAGCACACTCACTGCCCTCAACGGCCCGGATATCTGGCAGCCGGCTGCAACTGCGCTCAGCACCCTGTGGACCGGATCATCTTCCGGTGCACTTGAACTCTGGCACCATGTCTTCTGGTGGGCCGCAGTGGGCTCCATCATGGCCTTTATCCCCTACTTCCCCTACAGCAAACACTTCCATCTTTTCATGACGCCCCTCAACTTCCTTCTCGCCCCTGAACGCCGCTCCCCGGGCGAGATGCTCCCACTCGATATGGAAGATGAAACAATCGAACAATTCGGCGCAAGCCGCATCGAGAACCTATCCTCATCTGCATTGATGGATGCCTATGCCTGTATTATGTGCAATCGATGCCAGGACGCCTGCCCGGCCTATCACACCGGCAAGCTGCTTTCTCCGGCAGCGCTGGAAATTAACAAACGATATTTCCTCAACCAGGAAGGCACTTCCATTTCTCAGGGCGGCGAGAGCAGCCAGAACCTTCTGGAGATGGCAATTCCCGAGGAAGCCGTCTGGGCCTGCACTGCATGCGGGGCCTGTGTTGATATTTGTCCTGTTGGGAATGAGCCGATGATGGATATACTGGACATTCGCAGGGCTTTGGTTCTCATGGAAAATTCTTTCCCGTCAGCCTTGCAAACCACTTTCCGCGGACTTGAACGCAGCGGTAACCCATGGAACATACCGCCTGAAAAAAGGCTGGACTGGGCGGAAGACCTGGGCATTACCCTTGCTTCTGATTGTGAAGAGGTAGACCTGCTGTGGTGGGTTGGATGCGCTCCTGCAACAGACGCACGCGCACAGAAAACAGCTCGTGCTTTTGCGAAGCTTCTCGATGCAGCCGGTGTTTCTTACGCCGTTTTAGGACCGGAGGAAATGTGCACCGGTGATGCTGCCCGTCGCAGCGGCAATGAATACCTATTTTACGAACTTGCGCTCCAGAATGTAGAAACTCTCAACCGGGTCAATCCAAAAAGGATTGTGACTACCTGCCCGCATTGTCTTCACACCATAAAGAATGAATATCCGGCATACGGCGGCAGCTATACTGTGCTGCACCACACTGAACTGTTGGATGAGCTGCTCCGCAGCGGTAAACTCACACCAGGCAGTTCCACACAGGACACATCAATCGTATACCATGATCCCTGCTACCTTGGTCGTATGAACCAGATCTATGAAGCTCCCAGAAAGATGCTCCGGCAGACAGGAATTACAGTCCGCGAACCGGATCGAACCGGTGCAAAATCATTCTGCTGCGGTGCCGGCGGAGGGCAGATGTGGAAAGAAGAAGAACACGGAAGCGATCGGGTAAGCGCCGCTCGTTTCAAGGAGCTGCAGAACACCGGCGCTTCAGCTGTCGCAGTCTCCTGCCCATTCTGCCTCACAATGTTTGAAGATGAGGTAAAAGCACAGGGCGCTGAAATGGAAGTGCGTGATGTAGCAGAAATTCTGGCAGCGGCTCTTGAAACAGGATCTTGAGATACAACTTATTGCGTAATTCGGGTTAGTGTTAATAGTACAGCCGGGCCTCGAACAATAGGAGCCCGGCTCGTTTTTTATTCATTGCTGAAACTCCTGGCTGCATGCCGGAAACCGGTTATCTTCTCTACAGTGTTGGCCATTTCCCCCAGGCGGAGATCTCCTCCAGCGGTTTTCTCTCCCTGATCCTGCGGCTGTGTTCCTGCACCTCAGTCGGAAGGTTGGAATCATCACCAGGATATCCGATTGCGATCATCACCATGGGCTCATAGTCCTCCGGAATTTCAAATGCCTCGCGCGCCGCTTTCTTATCGAAACCAGCCATGGGGTGAGATATCAGCCCGGATGCATATGTCTGCAGCAGCAGATTCTCGTTTGCCAGGCCAAGATCATGTGCCGCATAGCTATTCGGCTTCCCATTATCCCGCCTGGTTCGGGCACATGCCAGCACCAGAACTGGTGCTCGCCCGGCCCAGATACGATTACCTTCGTTAAGCACTGAACGGGCTTTTTCGCGCGCTTCCAAATCCGTATCGTCAAAAACGAGAAAGAACCACGGCTGTCGGTTATTCGCAGAAGGAGCCCAGCGCGCGGCTTCCAGCACACCATGCATCACCTCACGGGATACATTTTTATCCGGATCATATACCTTTGGCGAATGCCGTTCCAAAACAACACGAAGTACATTCTCTACATAGTTATTATAAATACTCAATGGTTTCCTCCCGGATTAATCTCTTTCCTGTTTGTATTCCTGATCGTTTTGGCCTTTGCGAACAATCCCGACAATTACAGCCTCAGTAGCAAAAGCTGAAAAATCCTCCTCGCTGCCATCCAGTTCATACCCTACCATAGCCGGAAACGAAACCGCCATCCTGGGGTGCCGACTTGCATAATCAAGGAATACCCCGATGCGCCCCTCTTCATCGAGAAACACTGCATCCGCTTTATACCTCTTCCATCCAAGCTGTGCCCGGATCGAAGGGGTTTTTCTCACGTTTCGAACCCAGTCTGCCTTTTCACCATAGGCCCCGATAACATAGACTGTTCCTGTAACCGGGTTGTGCTGAATAACCTCCAGAAGTACCTGGCGCGGTTTGCCGCTTTTCCTGCCAGTATGCGTGATCAACACAAATCGTTTACCAAACAATCCTCCGAGTCCAATCCTGTAAAAAAGAATAGGGAAACGGAACATCAATCGCGAAAGACCTGTAGGCGCTTCCACCTGTTTGTGCTGCAAAGCTGCCTCCGATCCCGGCTTTTGCCTGCCGGTACGATACACCACTATTACGATATCACCTTTTCCTGTGAGCACTCAACAAAACCCGTCAAATCATATCCTGCATGATATAATCATCGAATGGAAGATAACAAAGAAGACCTCCTTTTGCAGAATTCAGAGATGGAAGAGCCCGAAACAGCTCCCGTCCCGGATCCAAACCGCAAGCTCTATTTGCTGCTGCCTGTCACGCTCCTGATTGGCGTTCTTATTGGATATGCCATCTGGGGAATGGATACAACATCAGAGCAAACTGCCCAGGTTCCTGCAGCAGACTCTGCAGCGATTGTAACAACCGAACCTGGTGAAATGCAGCGGTTCCCCGTTAACGCCGATGATGATCCATATATCGGCCCTATCAATGCACCGATTCAAATCATCGAATTTGGCGACTATAACTGTGGGTACTGCCGCAAATTCCACACCGAGTCTTTGCAGACACTGCTGGACGCGTATCCAGGGCAGATCCAGTTCGTTTACCGGGATTTTCCAATTCTCGGCCAGACCTCTCTCGATGCTTCTGTCGCTGCAAACTGCGCCGGTGAGCAGGGAATGTACTGGGAATACCACGAACTGCTCTACTCCGGACAGCTTGCATTGGGAGCAGAAGCCTTTGCAACATACGCCGATGCCCTCAACCTGGATGCAGACCAATTCAGTGAATGTGTCAGCGGAGAAACACAAACGGAAGAAATTATTGCCGATGCAGAATTTGTCGCTGCCCTGGGTGCTCGCGGTACACCAGTATTCTTTATCAATGGCATTCCTCTTATCGGAGCAGCACCGCTTGAACAATTTTACGCGATCATAGACAGCGAGCTGGGTGCCCAGTAACTCAATATCGAATACCAGAAATTTAAAAAAAACCGGAAGGATTCAGGATATCGCTCACCGCCTGAATCCTGTTTTTTTTACATATACACAATATCTTGTTCATCAGATGCTCTAATAAAAACCCCGGTTTACTATTTTAATCATCACGGTTAATAGAACCTTACACGAACCCTTCACAACCCCCACAAGTATGAAAAAATCATGTATTCTAAAATTGCTATCATGATCAAATCAAGATAAGATTCTTCAAAGTAACTTCACAATTCAGATAGAATATGATCGATTGGAGTGCCTCCCAGGGAAGACATGATCCATTCACTACCCTCCATGCCAATACTACACTCCGGACAAGCCGTCATACTTTCCAGTAAGGCTTCCCATTCGGAAGGCTGACGATCTAGCGTTTCCCACTTCAATCCTGTCATTTACCCGAATCCTGCTATCAGGGCATCTGCTTGCAGTTCTCAGCAGACTGTCTTACGTAACAGAAACCAACTCAATAGGAAATCTGCATGACAGACCAACAGGAAACGCTTTTTGCTTTTGACTGCGGTGCGACAAACTGGCGTTTGTATCGGGTGGAATACCTTCACGAGCAAAATGCCATCCATATGATAAGTGACCCTCAGCCTTCCCCGCTTACAAGTTTTTACGACC
>Ga0272441_10016783_pt1 | contig 10080 bp, 4 predicted proteins | sample SSMProp6N_FD_193582 | JGI IMG/M metagenome (GOLD analysis project Ga0272441, IMG submission 193582) | Marine sediment archaeal communities from Little Sippewissett salt marsh, Falmouth, MA, United States - SSM-Prop-6N | ecosystem: Environmental > Aquatic > Marine > Wetlands > Sediment ... | reverse complement strand
CTTCCGTTGCGAATTCATGGGCAGGCAATGGGGCGTGCCCGCCGAGTTCCTGTGCTACGAGCGACCGTACACCTACCGCGAGGCCATGTCCTTTACCCTTCTGCACGATGTCCTGGTGCGCGGCGCTCTCGGGGGGAACCTGGAGATGGAGTCCAAGCTCTGGCAGGGCATGGACGAGTTCGGTCGCGGGGGTGCGGTCTTCCTGCCCTACTGGGACAACGCGCCCTACGTCGAGACAGGGCCGGACGACACTGTCAAAGCCACAATCTACTCTCGGGCCGAGGACGGCGCCGTGATTGTCGTTTCGAACCTGGGAGCCGAGGAAACCGTGGCGCAAGTGATGCTGGACCTCGAGGGCCTCGTGCTTTCCGCAGAGCTCACGGCCACCGACATGGTGACCGGCCTGCCCGTCGAGCTCGACGCCGATGGCGCGATGTCCTTCCCGTTGAGTTCATTCGACTTCAGGGTCATATGGGTGAAGCCCAAGTAAGGGCGGCGGGAACGCCACGAGACACGCTCTGCTTCCAGGAGCGCCGGCCCCGGGGCGATCAACCCCATGAGTAGGTGATGGTCGGCCCGTGACCAGCCGCGACAGACTGCTGGCCATCCTGCGCGGACAGCCGCGCGACCGGGTAGCCTGGACCACTCTGGTGGACGGGGCCTCCCGGTCGCAGATGTCGGCACGCCTGCGCAACATGCCGGCCATCGACTTCTATCGCCATATCCGTTGCGATACACTGCAATGGGGGCTCGGGGGCCTCGTCGACCCGCAGGTTGTCGATCCCGTATGCCGTTTGGTCCGCCCCGAGATGGACCAAGTCGATGAGCGCCGGCCCGACGGCGCTCTTGCCACGCAGTTGCGCACACAGTGGGGAAAGCTCACGTGGGCCTCGCGCAATGGCCATCCCGTCGAGTACGCGGTCAAGACCGCCGATGACCTACGGGTCCTGCAGAGCATCTGGGCCCACTCGTGGTACGAGGAGGCCCCCGAGGACACCGACCCGTATGCGCCGGCTTTCGCCGCTGTGGGACAAAGCGGCATTCTGGCTGAGGTTGTAGCGCCCTCGCCGGTGCAGCAGCTCATCGAGACGGATATGGGTCTCGCGGGCTTCTACTACCACCTCTCGGATCGACCGCGCGAGGTCCACAAGCTGCTACAGACCATGCACGCCCGCCGCCTCACCGAGTACGAGATACTCGCCAGGCGGTCACGCGCCGATGTCATCATACCCATCGAAAACACAAGCTCGCGCCTGACCAGCCCGGCCATCTACGAGCGCTACAGCCTGCCACAGATCAGCGACTATGTGGGGATGATCCACAACTGCGGCAAGCTGGCCGTCCTCCACATGTGCGGGCACTTGCATGATCTTCTCCCCGTGCTCCGCAAGACCGGGCTTGATGGCGTGAACGGCCTGACGCCCCCGCCGGTCGGGGACACGCCCTTCGAGTACGCTCTCGACGTAATGGGTGAGCAGTTCCTGATTCTCGGGGGCGTCTTCCCCCCCAACGTATTCCACGCGACTGACCTGTCCTATGGGCGCCTAGCCGCAGCCCTCGAGGAGCTATTCACCGCGCGCGTCAGGCGCGCGCGGCTCCTATTGTGGATTGCGGTGGACGGCTTGCCCACACGGATCGACAAGTTCCGGATGGTCGACAACTGGGTCCGGGACAACGGCGCCTTGTGACCAGAGATGCTGGCAACACGGGACACACCCGCTGTGCCCGACGGTATGGATGCCGTGGCGAAGGAGGGGGTGAGCAACGTCAAGAGTAGCGCACTTCGGGGTGCCGACGGGCAAATCGTGGCGTCAAGGATGGCTATTGGCGGTGTCGGGCGGATTGCCCATTGCCCGGACACTGAGGACAATCTGTTGGGAATCAAGCAGGAAGATCCGGCCCCGCGGTAGCACGTCCTACAAGCCCGCCGGCAACTCGAGGGCCCGACCTGCATTCCAGTGCAAGCCGGGCCCTGTCTTCCCTCACGCCGTGTGGGTGTTGACCGCTTACAACTCGACCGGCTTGCCCGTCTCGATGGACTCCTTCTCCGCCAGGACCAGACGGACGGCCTCGCGGGCGTCGAAGGCGGTGACGCGCTGGGGCTGTGTCCCCTCAGCAATGCACTTGGTGAAGTATTCCAGCTCTTGGAGGTAACCGGTGGTGGCACGGCATTCCGGCGAGTAGGGCTCGCCCTCAACCGGGTAGAACATCAGTGCCGGGTCATCGCAGGTTGAGAACTTCAGGCAGCCCTTCTCCCCGAGGACCTCGTAGGCCATCTCGAAGGGGTAGTCCGGCGGCATGGCCCAGCCACCCTCGGCGAACACCGGCACATCACCATACAGGTAGTTCGTCATCACCTGGTCGACCTTAGGGCCGTCGGGCGCCATGTGCCCGCCCCGCGAGAAGACCGCCGGGGGCATGCCCATGACGGACAGGATGAAGTCGGCGTCATGCACGTGCAGGTCCAGCAGCGCGCCGCCGCTCTTCGAGGCGTCGTTGAGCCAGCCATCCTGGCTCCAGAAGGGAGAGGGCGACAGCCGGGTGAGCTTCATGCTCACCACTCGCCCCAGGTCACCGCTCTTGACCATGCCCGCAAGCACCTCGTATTCCGGCCAGAAGCGGATACAGTGGGCCATGAAGAGCATCTTGTCCGCCTTGCCCATGGCGGCGATCATCTCGTCGCACTCGTCTACCGAAAGGGCCATGGGCTTCTCACAGATTGCGTGGAACCCGGCCTCGGCCACCTTCTTGGTCATCATGCAGTGCACAGAGGTGGGCAGGCAGATATCCACCACATCGAAGCCACCGGCGCTGAGCATGTCCTCCGCGTCGGTGTAGCGCTCGACGCCCGATAGGTCCAGGGCCTCGGCCTCGCCCACGTTGCCGCCCACGGCGTCGGCGGATGCCGCCACCTTCTCGACCTGCTTATCCGCGACCGCGATCACCTGAGCGCCTTCGACTTCGGCCCATGTCTGGAAGTGCTGCTGTCCGATGAACCCCATGCCTATGATGCCGACTTTGGTCATTGTTCTCCCTCCAACAATCTATCTGCAAACTACTGTCGGTCTTTGAATGTGGGGACTCCTTCTCCACGCAAGAGCCGAGTCCTTCGAGCGCACTGCCCACCGGCACTGACTGACTCCCCGGCAGTGGAGAGCACCATTCAAACGATTGAGGTAGCCGCGGACTACCTCTGGGTCCATGGTCGCCTCGCCCGTAGGCGTGGCTCTCGGGGCCCGGTGCGGGCGGACACCGGCGTCCTACTGCGTCTCGCCGCCGGCGGCGTTGCCGCCGGGCTCTATCTCGTACGCGCTGGTGGTCCAGTTGATCCGCCGCTCGCTCACTGTGGCGGGCGCGGCGTCGCCCGTCGCGATCTGCCCGAATACCCAGCGCTTACCGCTACCAAAGGGCATCTCGCCGGCCTGCTCGGGTGTGGGCCACCCCCAGGTTGCGAGCACGGGATAGGCGGCCGCGCGGTTGCCTTTGGGGCCCCACCAGCAGCTCGCGCCAACTGTCAGGCACGTATCATGGGTGCGTGTCTCACGCTCGAGGCCAATGACAAAGGCCGTGGCGGGTTGATCGGGGGGGATCAGTCGCTCATAGGTCGTCGGCGCACCAAGGCGCGCGAAGGACATGTAGTAGCTGATGGCATCGGCGGGCCGACCGATTTTCGCCTCATCCATGGGGCTCACCGCCGCCAGCCTGTCCACATCCTCGTTGAGCAATAGCGAGCGCAACTGCTCGATGGAGGGGGCGATATGGGCCGTGGATTTGCCCGCCTTGTACGGGCAATCGGGCCGCGACAGGAGAAGGTCCATCTCGGCGTGCATCTCATCGGCCAGCACGTCACGGTGGAACCGCGCGACATCCTCGTTTGAGAATCTCACCCATCGGTTGCTATACTGCCTCTCCCCCGTCTCCGCCGGATAGGTCGGCCCGTCGATCTGCCAGCCGGCCACATCGCCCCACAGGTTGGTCAAGTAGACCTCCCGGGGCATCTCCTCGGCCGAATGCCACGGCTGGTTGTTCCGGAAGTACTCGGCACACTGTGGCTTGCACTTCACGTAGTGGTGTATCAGCTCCCGCGCGAACAGGTAGCTGGCGTACACGAAGGTATCCCGGTCGCCCACGCGATAGGCCATGCGTGCCATGGCCAGGCAGGGCGCCGCCTCATCACCCATCTCCGCAATGGCGACGCGGCCGAAGGAGCGCCAACTGCTTTCCGCCGGGGTGACCAGCAGCCTGCGGATCATCGGCCAGCGCCGGCGGATAGGCTCCCAATCGCCGGTGTAGTGGGCGTAGCACCACAGAGTCTCGAGTAGGTTGGATGAGAACTTGCCCGCGTCATCATATCCGCCCCACGTGCCGATCCCCGGTCCGACCAGAAGCAGCTTGTCCCTGAAGGGCCTGTATCTGTCTTCCTGCAGCACGAACTCGGAGAAGTACTGCCGCAGACTGGCGATGGCGTGCCCGCGCGCGGGCTCAGGAGTGTAAGCGAGGGCCTTGGCGTACCACCGGTCTCCCATCACCTGCCAGCAGTAGTTATTGGGGCCCCCGTGGTCCCACACCTGGCCCATGTCGTCCTTGCGAAACTTGTCGGACATCCGCTTGCGTATCTGTTCGAGGGCAAGCTTCACCGCAGGGTGCGCTGAGCCCGTCGGCTGCTGCTGCTTCTCCGTCTCATGGATGTACTGCGCCACGTTGAAGCGCACGGTGTGGCTGTCTCCGACAACGCCCAGATAGGGACCGTAGGGCGTGAAGATGTCTGGATCATGTACCTTTTCCGACACGGACATGGGGAAGTTGCCGCCCAGATAGGCCAGCCCCAACACGGGCGACAGCGGGGCGAATCTTTGCCGGCGCGTGCCCCAGTCGTCCCTGATGCTGATATATTCGTAGTGGCTGCGCATGAGCACAGCGTCCTGGGAGAAGTCGACTGCGGCCTCCTCGGTCACCGCATACGGGAACTCGCGCAGGGCCGATGCCCACCACCGACAGCGTGCGAGCACGCCCCCGGGCAGTCCATGCTGCCAGTCCGCTGTCTCACTCAAAGACAGCTTCCTGAAACCATGAAGAGGCATCAGCGCAATGTGCCCCGCAGCGGAGGCAAAGGTCATCTTCAGGCCTTCACCAAGCGAGACCCTCTCGGGACGGTGCTGCAGGATCACCAGCCACGGCACATCCCAGTGGGTCCAGCCTTCGGCCCCATTGAACCACACCAAGAGCCAGGCTTCCGACATATCAGGCCCATGGGCGCTATGGCCCCCGTGGATCATTCTGATCCCGGCCCGCATAGGCATCGCCAGGTGCTGCGGGCCCCCTACGCCCCACTCCTTGAGGCGGTCGAGCAGGCGGATTTGCGTGGCCTCGCTGTGCAGCAGGACGGCGGGGGATAGATTGGTACGGATGACGCTTGTGCCGGGGCCTTCGAAACCGGGAAGCGCCGCTCTCTCGACGCCCGGCTCGACGGGAGCGACCCGGTTCCCCTCGAGCGGACCGTAGAGCGATTGCGGCCGACAGGCAGCAGCCACAACCAGTAGAGCGCAGCAAGCCACAGCCACACGCATCAGTATCGCCACCTTTGATGGGCGTGTACCGCCGCGGCGCCCATTCTAGTGCCCACGCGGCTTAGTCTGCGTTCGTTGGGTCCCCCCGGTGTTCCGCCTAGGCAAGCCGTTGGCGCCCCCGTCGGCAGTGCCCCGCGACGCGAAGACGCGTACTAGCCCTCGCAAATACTCGTCACCAGCGGCCCTGTTCGTCATGTGGCCCCGCGTAACCTGTCGCGCCACAGCCGCAGGCGTTCTGTTCGCAGGGCGTTGGCAGAAGGTGTCCCATGCAGGCCGTCGTATCGCGGATGGCGAAGAACGGCTGAGCGGCCGGGGCGGCGGGCATTGGCGGCAGTTGAGAGCAATATCGAGCGTTCCCAGGGGGCTAAACAGGATGATCCGGCCACGACCTATCCTTTGGGGCGCCTGCGCCCTGTGGGCCACATGCGCCTATTTGCCGGGCGCAGAGCCATCGATGGAGTCCGGTAATTTGGTCCGGAACGCCGACTTCGAGCGGGCTTTCCAGTCCGGTGCGCCCGCGGATGGCTGGGCCATCATGGACACGCCCGCCGAGGGGCTCAATCAGGCGGTGCCGACCGAGGGGATGGATGGCGGCTCGTGTCATAGCATCTTCGCGCCCGCCTCCGCCGAGGTAACCTGGTACATCGCCAGCCAGACCGTGGGCAACCTGCAGCCCGGCGATACAGCCGTCGCCAGCGTGTACATCAGGACCCGCGATGTCTCCGATGGCAGCGGGGCCTACTTCGGCATCAACTACTACAACGAACAGCACAAACGGATTACCTGGACTGACAGCAAGACGGTAGAAGGCACCGCGGACTGGACGCGCGTCGAGCAGTGCTTCACCGTCCCCGCGGGCACGCGCCGTGTAGACCTTGCCCTGGTGCTGCACGGGCACGGCGCCGCTTACTTCGACCGGGCCCAGGTGGAGCGTGGTGAAAGGGCTTCCGAATGGCAGGGGCGCGAGCCTTCCCTCGAGGCGCAGCCCCGAGGCGCGAGCGGCAAACTGGGCGCCATCGCCATCCTCAGCGATGATCTGCCACCCACGGGCACGGGCTCGGACCCGACCTACCTACGTGAGTTGGCCCGAAAACAGGGGCATGCAGCTCACCTCATCAACGCCGACGGCCTGTCCGACCCGGCGGTCCTCAATGCGGCCCGCTTCGACCTGCTGATCCTGGCCTACGGCAGCTCTTTCCCGGCCACGGCGGCAGACAACCTGAAGGAATTCTTGCGCGGCGGCGGCAGTCTGCTAACCGTGGGCGGCTACCCTCTCGACCGACTGATGGCCCTCCAGGAAGGCGCATGGGTGGACGTTGCAGACCTCGCGGTTGATGCGAGCACGCTGTCCACGCTGCTCGACCCGGACAGGGACCCGCGGCCCTGGACTGCGGGGGGCCGCGACTTGGAGCCCAGCCCCGCGCCGGTGGTGGAAGCATCCGGGGGCAAGTGCCTGAGATTCGGCACGGAATCTATGCCCGACTGGGCCTGGGTGACCCTCGAATCGCCCATCATTGAGGGCCTCCCGAAGGACGCGGAGACCCTCGCCTTCTACGCAAGCGCCAATGCCGACCAGGTGGCCATCAGCGTTGAGGTGGCTGAGGCCGATGGCGCCCGCTGGCGAACCCGCGTTGAACTCAGTCGCCAGTGGCGCCTACACGTTGTGTCTCTGGGGACACTCGAGTACTGGCCCGACAACCCCTCGGAAGGACGCGGCGGTTGGGGCGACCATCTCAGGCGAGAGGACGCCCGGTTCGTCAGGTTCGGGATCACCACGGAGTTCGTGAAGGCTAAGCGCCCCTACTGGGTGGATGTGGGGCCTATCCTTGTGGGCAATGACCCCTTCTGTGACTACCGCAGAGTGTGGCTGAACTCGGCCCGCGGCGGGATGAACCCCGCAACGTTCCTCATCCCCGCGGGGGACGCCATCTCAATATGCGACCCCTCGATGCCCCTGAGCGATGTAGCCCAACTCGTGCCCTCCAAGGGCTCGGACGTCCTTCCCGCCGGCTGGCGCATGCGCGGCCCTGCGGCGGGCTACTCAGCCACGGGCCAGACAGCCCACGGCAACCCCGGCGCCTCGCTGAAGGCGCGGTGGAAACCGATTCTGGACGCCCGGGACCGCTACGGGCGGACCCGTGGTACCGGCTTCGCACTCATGCACAATTTCGCCGGAGAGTACCCGGGCTCGAGTTGGGCCTACTCGGGGATTTCCGACCGCGACTTGTTCGCCCGGGGCGACCGGGCCGGCGCCCAGTTGTTCGCCTCTGTGCTCAAACGCCTCATCGGCGGCGGCTTCCTGTACGACGGGCACTGCAGCCGCGCGACGGTTCGCGTGGGAGAGCGGGCCGCCATTGGCGTCCGTGCGGCCAACCTGGCCCACCTCGAGCGCGAGCTCAGTGTTAGGCTATCGGTGCTCTGCGCCGGTCGGTGCATTGCCCGGGACGAAAAGACCCTGTTTGTTCCGGCGCGCCGGGCACAGCTTGTCGAGTTTCCCTTCACTGCCCCCAAGGGCCTGCGTGATGACCTTCTCACACTCACCTTCGAGCTGTTTGACGGCACGCGGCTGCTGGATCGCCTCGAGACCGGAGCCGTGGTCTGGGACCCCAAGCGCCTTCGACGTGGCCCCCCTTTGACGTACTCCGACTGCTACTTCTCTCGCGGACGAGGACCCCAGTTCCTCATCGGGACGCAGATCTACTGGGGCAACAGCACGGTCACGGGCACCGACCCTCTGCGGTGGGACACGCAACTGTCGCGGATGGCCGATAGCGGTATCACCATTGCCCGCAGCTTTACGGCCGTCCCCGGCAAGGACACTGAGCGTGGTTGGCGGTACCGGGATGCTCTTGTGCAACTGGCCCAGGACCATGGTGTCAGCCTGCTGTACGCGGGCGTATCATGGCCGAGTACTGACCCGGATGAGGTGGCCGGTCGCGCTCAGATCGCCCACCAGGCCGCGCGCCGCTATCGGAGGGCCCCCGGCTGGTTCATCGACATTGTCAATGAGCCCTATCTGCACATCGGGGAGGGTGGCTCAGACACGCCGGAGTTCATTGCGTGGCTGCGCGGCCGCTATGGGACCTTTGATGCCCTCAAGCAAGCCTGGGGCGATGAGTTGGCCGAGGGGTCATGGGAAGACATTAAGATTGCGCCCATGCAAGGGCCGTGGGAGAGCCTGAGGGCCGTCGACACCCACCGCTTCATGGTGCACAAGATGGTAGTGTGGGCCAACCAGACGCGCCAGGCCGCAAAGCAGGCGGACCCGGCGCGCCTTGTCAGCGTCGGCAGCCTGCAGGGGCTGGGAAGCACCAACACATCCCATGACGCCATACGCCTGGGCCTGGGGATGGACTTCACCAACCGTCACTACTATGGGGACTTGACGTCCTATGGCCCCGACTTGGCGCAGATCGACATGCGCACCCTTGGCAAGGCCCCCTCGACGGGCGAGTTCGGCGCCACCAGCCACCCCGGTTTGAAGGCCCACTGGGTCTACGAAACCGAGACCCGGGCGATTGAGCGCTATGCCTACACCGTGCATACGTGCTTTGGCCTGGGGGGCGCCTTTGCGGCCAACTGGCACTGGCAGGACCCCATTGAGGACGTGTTCCCCTGCGGGCTTCTGCTGGCCGACGGAGCGCCGCGCCCGCGCTTCTACACCTACCGCAACCTTGGGCTGTTCTTCGGCCGGTTCACTCCTGCTTATGAACCCGCGAAGCTGTACTTCATCATCCCCTCTTCACACCGCTTTGGGATGTCCAAAGGGCCGGTCGAGCAGGCGATGCTCCGAAGCCTGAGGACCCTCATCAGCCTGCACATCGACTTCGGCGTCGTGACTGAAGAGACCCTCGATTCGTTGCCTTCATCGGCGAAAGCCCTGGTGTGGCCGGTGCCCTGGTGCCCCTCCGACAAGACCTACCGCGCCGTCTATGAGTTCGTCAGGTCCGGCGGCGCCCTCTACGTCTCAGGGGATGTCTCCTTTGACCCGGCGCGCAGCCGCACGCGCACCCAAAGGCTTGAGGAGCTCTGCGGCGTGCGTCTTAAGTCTCAGCAATACGCCAACGTGGACTACCCGCGCGAGACCTGCCCCGTGACGGTCTCGCCGGGTAGCGCTGTGGGCGCCGCTCTGGGCGCCCTGGGGCCACTCGCCCCGTGTATAGCGGTTGAGCCCACCACCGCTACCGCGGTGGCCCACTGCGGCGATATGCCTGTGGCAACGCTCAACCGTGTGGAGCAGGGGACGGTGCTGTACGTTACCGATCCTGTAGAGCTCCACGCACACCCGCGCGGGGTGCTTGCCGAGTTCCTCGCCATCGCCGGCCTGCAGCGCCACGACATTGGCCCGGACGCGGCGGATGTCCAGTCTCACCGCATCCCCGGGGCGGATGGGGCCCTGGCCCACGTTTTGTTCAACACATCGGATGAGGAGCGCGTAGTGACACTGACGGACCTGCCGGTTTCCATGACCATCACTGTGGCGCCCCACGGTGGCGGCGCGGCGCTGTTCGAT
>Ga0272441_10016782_pt1 | contig 10080 bp, 11 predicted proteins | sample SSMProp6N_FD_193582 | JGI IMG/M metagenome (GOLD analysis project Ga0272441, IMG submission 193582) | Marine sediment archaeal communities from Little Sippewissett salt marsh, Falmouth, MA, United States - SSM-Prop-6N | ecosystem: Environmental > Aquatic > Marine > Wetlands > Sediment ... | reverse complement strand
AGATAATATGACTTCGTCAATTGAATGGCAAAAGCTTAGAACTGAGTCAAAAAGAATAAGACTTGAAGAAACAAATGAGATACAGAAAATGGTTAAGTATGCTGAGGAAAATGGATCTGAAAATGCAGATAATTATTATACCCATTTTAGTAAATTAGTTTGGGATAATTTGTTTGTAATTGAAGAAGGATTTGAGAAAGTAAAAAACAAAAAAGATATTTGTAATGATAATCAATTAGCTACAGTGATTCAAGCTGAAAACATTATTAAGAAATGCATTAATGAAGGGCTTAAAAATGAAACAGAATATCATGAAATTTATTACAATACAAGGGATAAGATTAAATTGCTTTCTAGTATTATAGATATTACTAAGATTCCTTATTATACACAGCTAAGCTTAATTTGACATTTATTTGACGTTTATGTTTGTTTGACGTATAATAATATATATAGAAATATCCATTTGCTGTGGAATATGTTTTATAAATAAAAAGTCTTTACCTATGTGGGTTTTGAAGGCTTTTTTGTTTATTTATTTGACATTTATAAAAATTTGACATATAATTTTACAAAAGGCATGGATATTTCAAGAAACGAATTATTTAGTTGGTCCTAAAAAAAAATAATAATAATAAAGCATTATCAGACGTTCCTTTATAATTTATAGAATATAGCGTTTTGCGGTTATTTTGTTAATATAGATTTAGTGTTAATCCAGATATTAAAATAAAAAGGTCTCCATGCCACCTTTTTATACAAGCAGGTAAAAAATGAAAATATTAGGCATAAGAAACAATAAAAATTACAACAAGATAAAAAAAGCTTGTAGGGAAAAAAGAATTTGCTTACACCAATTATGTGATAAAATTGGTATTACAAGGCAAAACTTGCATAATGCAGTATACAATTCCAGGCTAAAAAATAAGTATATTGACAAAATTGAAAATATATTAAGGATAAAGCTGGAAAGGTATTACGATGAATAATGAAAAAAATATAGCAGACCAACATATATATTTAAATGGAGAATTTATATATAGGGAGCCAATTTCATCTAAATTAGATATGGGTTCAATTGTAGAATATAAATCCGAAAAATATATAGTAGTAGGAATAGTTAGGTATATTGATTCAAATGATAGAATAGATATAATAAGATTAGATGAACATGAAAAAAGAGCAATTATGGTAAATGTAGAATTTAAATACGAAACTCTGGAAACTATAGAAGAATTTTTTATAGAAAATTATGGATATAGGTTTGAAAAAGTAAAGGAAAAAGAAAATAGTTAATTCTAAGCTTCCTTCATAATATTTTGGAGATGACATAATATATTATGGGGGAAGTAATATATACAATAAGTAAGGTTCATGAATTGAGAAAGTTGTAGAAAATCCAGTTAGGCTGGTCGTCAAACCAAAATTATTAAGTTTATATGGTGGTGACAGTAAAATAAAACTTAGTTGGCATATAGATAATTTGGGAGTCGCTGGCTACGAGTGTGTAGATGGAAATACCGGTTCAAGTCCGGTTGTGTCAATCGGGGGTAGTTTAAAATGTTTCTACCTTCCATAAACCGAATGGAGAAAAATGAAAAAATATTATGCCATATCCTATAGAGCACTTGGAGGCACTGGTTTACTGGGAAGCAGGTTCGAATCCTGTTATGGCATTTTGAAATAAAGAAAGTGAGATAGAAATGTTAGTAGAAATAAGCTTTAAAAACGGAATAAAGGAAACTGTAAGAATTGATGGAATAACTGAGACATTTGAACTTATAAAAAAGTATTATCCAAAAGCTAATAATGACAAAGAATGGATATCTTGCAAAACAGAAAATAACGATAATATTTGTTTTGATGCAAGTGAAATATCAAGCATAAAAGAAATAAAGAAAAGGTGATTTTATGATAGTATTTGCCGTAGGCGATGGACATGGCGAAAAAACTCAGGGGAAAAGAACACCTGACGGATATAAAGAAAATTTCTTTAACAATGCCGCGAAAATTCATACAATAAGAGAATTAAAAAGACATGGTGTAACTGTTTTAGATGTTTCGCCTGAAAGTGATGATACACCATTATCTATTAGATGTTCTAGGGTCAACAGAGGTATTAATAATGTAAAGCCTAAAGGGTTTTGTTCTATCCATTTCAATGCTTATGGCAATGGTGAAGAATATAACGAAGTTGAAGGTATAGAAACTTTTTCTCATCCAAATGCTCCATCAGAAGGTGGAAAATTATTATCTAGATATTTGCACGATTATCTTATCCAGGGTACTAAACAATTAGACAGAGGAACAAAATATGCAGATTTTTATGTTTTAAGAAATACAAAATGTCCAGCTGCATTAGTTGAATGTGGTTTTATGACAAATAAGAGAGAATCAGAATTGATGCAAGATGCTAAATTTCAACTAGAATGTGGTATTGAAATTGCAAAAGGGGCATTGAAATATATAGGTATTAATTGGAAACCTGAGAGTGATAGAAAAAAATATGATGAAATTTTAAAAGAAGTTTCGGATTATTACAAGGTTTGGCTTAAGTTTATAGATAAGCATGAAGAAGTAAATTTAAAGGGATTAATTGAAAGATTATACTATATATGTGGTAAATAATAAGTCCTGAGATTATGCCATTATCTAGGTAAGTGATATGTGTTATCACCATACTCAGGCTATTTATATAGATTAGTTGCTATGAACTTTGATTAGTAGTGGACAACCAGACGTAAACTTGATTGTGTCGGTTCGACTCCGACCATAGCATTATTAAGGTGATATATAAGATAAATATAGGTTATAATATAATAAATAAATTATAAAATCATCGCAAGATGGTTTTTTTAGTAAGGTGGTTTTATGGCTGGCAATAAAAAACGAGGTAGAAAATGTAAATATTATACACATGTCGAGCCAAAACTTGATTTAATCGAAAATTGGAGGCAAAAAGGCGATAGCGAAGAGAAAATAGCAAATAAATTAGGAATTGCATATAGCACATTAAAGGAATATAAACTAAAATTCTCGGCTTTTTCGTCAGTAATAAGCACATCGAAAGAGAAATTGGTAATAAATCTCAAAAGAAGTTTATGGAAAGAAGCTTTGGGATATGAATATGAAGAGGTAAAAAAAACAGTGGAAAAAAGTTATTTAGGTAATAAAACAAAAACAGAAAAAACTAAGAAGAAATTTAGAGGGCAACCAAATTTATTAATATTTGCTTTATGTAATTTGCTACCTGAAGAATTCAAAAGAGTTGATAAAGAGATAATTAAAGAGTTAGAAAATAAGATTGATGAGAAATTTGAATATAACAATGATGTATTTAAAAAAGAGTTTGAGAAATTATTCCCAAAAAAGAAAGACAATAATTAATAATGGAAAATTATGAATATTTAAATAATATAGTAAATGATATTAATAATTGGGATAATAAGCTTGGAGTAGCTCCAAGGACATTTGAGCATTTTTATTTTTGGATAAATGAATATTTTGGATATTATATACCTTATTCAAATTGTAAACCATGTAAAGAACATTCTTATCCTTTAAATGCAATGTGGGAAGCTTATGCAGAAATAACACCAATGGCTATATGGTATGCAAATAGAGCTGGCGGTAAAACATATGATTTATCTGTTTTGTCATTTATGGAATCTATATTTAAAAAAAAATGTGGTATAAATATTTTAGGCGGATCATTAGACCAGGCACAAAAAGCAATCTCATATTTAACAGAATTTTGGGGATATCCTAATGCACCAACTCATTTACTAATCGGGAACCAAGTGTCTAAAAGGGGATACCAATTAACAAATGGTTCATGGGTTAGGGCATTGGCTGCAAGTTCAAAATCAGTAAGGGGTAGTCACCAACCTAAATTACGAATAGATGAGTGTTTAACGGAAGACACTTTAATAAAAACAATAAATGGTAACAAAGCAATCAAAGAAATTACTAACAAAGATATAGTATATGGATGGAACGGTGTTAAAATAAAAAAATGTATGGTACAATATAATAGTTATATGGGTGAGAGAAAAACATATAAAATTTTTTTCTCGAATGGCAATTATATAAATTGTACTGATAACCATAAAATTTTAACAACGAAAGGATATAAATACTTACATGAAATCAAAAGGCGGAAATGTAAGGGTGAAACAATCTTTGTTATCGGTGAACGTAAAAAGTTGTTTGAAGTGTGGGAAAAAATTAAATTTAAAAAGAAAATATACAACTGGTTATTGTCAGGATTGTTATATAAAATTAAATGCTGTACCAAAAAAATATTGCCAAGATTGCAAAAAAGAGATAACAAGAAGTTCAACAATATGCAGAGATTGTTATGCAAAAAGAAGAAAATCAAAAAAACCAAAATGCATAGAATGCGGAAAAGAATTAAGACATGCTGCAAAACGATGCAAGAAATGTTATTTAAAATATCTTTCAAAAGTTGGTATGGGTTCAAGAATGGCAAAGGCAAGAGCGACAGCATTAAAGAAAAATCCAACAAAAGCAGAAATACAAGCATCAGAATTATTAGATTATTTAAAGATATCATACCAAACACAAATACCATTCAACAGATATATAGTAGATTTTTTATGCAAGGATTTGAATCTAATAATAGAAATACATGGAGAATATTGGCACAACAGAGAAAAGACAATAAAATTAGACAAAAGGAAAAAGGAATTTTTAGAAAAAGAAGGGTACAAAGTTTTAATATTAAAAACAACATTAATGCATTTATGGTTTTCAGAAATTATGAAATTTATAAAGTAATTGATATAAAAGAAGATAAAATAAATAAAGTATATGATCTTAAAATAAAAGATTTAAAATCATTTTTAGCAAATGGAATAATAGTACATAATTGTGATGAAGTTGACAAAAACATATACTTAGCATCATTAGGACAACCGCAAGCAATGAATGGGATCCCAGAAAATATAATTATATCGTCAACACTACATCAACCATTTGGTTTAATGAGTGAAATAGTTGAATCAAAAGATGACATAGGAGCAAAATTATTTAAATGGTGTGTTAAAGAAGTTCAGGAACCACATGGATATTGGAAAACAAAAGATATAGAATTAAAAAAGAAGCAAATAACAAAAGCGATGTTTGATGCTGAATATTTATGTCTTCGTCCTAAAATCGGAGATACTATATTTGATTTTGAATCTGTAGATAGGTCATATAGAAGAGGAATGAAGGATAAGTATAATAAAAAATTATATACAGAAATAGGGCTTGACTGGGGATATGCTGTAACAGCTTTATCAATAATCCAGGATGATAAAGAAAAATTTACAAATCCAATTACCAAGACTTTTGAATATGTTGAGCTTACAGATAGATGCAAAGAAATTGCAGATATTTGTATAGAATATAATGTTAAAATAATTTATGCTGACAGTAATCCAAAAGATTCTAATATTACGTTAAAAAAGATACTTAAAGAAAAAAGATGTCAGACAGAACTAATTACAATAGCTTTCAACAAATGGAAAGATGTTGGAATAAATGTGATAAGATTATTATTAGAAAAAGATAGGCTTAATATAACAGATAAGACAGCACAAGAAAAAATGAAGAAGTATCATTATAAGAATCCTGAACAGGGTATTATTGCGAAAGAAGACGATCATATTTGTGATAGCTTTATAGCCTGGGGTAGCTCAAGACATAAATTATTAATATAAGGAGTGAACAAAATGTTTTTAGAACCTACTTCTAAGTTTCCGCCACAAGATTATTCGTATTGGTTCAATAAATATGATGAATGGGAATCGTGGTATAGTGGAGACCCGGCAAATTTATTAAAATATTATACGCAGACGGCATTAGGGAATGAAACCGCGCAGGAAAAATTTTGGGCAAGGATGGAACAAGAAGATAGGGCAAGCATTGTTCATGTTCCTTTAGCTGGAGATATAGCCGCAACATCAAGTAATTTACTTTTTGCAGAATCACCTAGATTTAAGTATGATGAGAAAAATAAATCAGGGAAAAGAATAAAATCATTTATTGATGTTAATGGTTTTGACAATATATTATTAGAAGGTGCAGAATTAGCAGCTGCATTATCAGGGTGTTTATTAAAAATAGACATTGAACCAAGCCTTGAAAAGATTCCTCTTGTATCAGTTTTAACACCATCTCAATTTTTTCCTATGTTTTGGCGTGGCAGATTATGGGAAGTACTGTGTTTTAGAGTTGTAAAGACAACAGAATCAGGCGTTGTATATAGACTATTTGAGAATAGAAGAAGAGAAGGAACAGGTCTTATTATCGAATACCAATTGCATAAAGGAACTGGTGACAGAGTTGGTAAAGTTATAGATTTTAGTGAAATAGCTGAGACAGAAAATCTTAATTTAGAACCAGTTAGACATAATAATATAGATGGTTTGGGATGTGTATATATACCAAATATGAGGCCAAATAAATTAATACCTGGTGCTTATGTTGGTATTAATGATTATAATTCTAGCATAACAATGCTTGATTCTCTTGATTTTGCATGGACAAGCTGGATAAGAGATATAGAACTTGGCTTAGCACAATTATTAATTGATGAAGAATTATTAGATAAAGCAAAAAACAAAACAGGTGGAACAGTACAATTTTTGAACAAATTTAATAAGTTTAGAAAAGCTTTTGTAAAGTTAGATTTGTCATCCTGGAGAATGGGTGGAGAAGGCAGCATAAAACCAATTGAGCAGGTACAATTTGATATACGTGTCGATGAACATGCTAAAACTTGTGAACAATTGTTCTATCAAATAATAAATCAATGCGGATATTCTCCTCAAAGTTTTGGGCTTGGAATAGAAGGACGCGCAGAAAGTGGAACAGCATTAAGATTAAGGGAAAATAAAAGCCAGCTTACAAGAAATAAAAAATCTAGATACTGGATACCTGCAATTAGACAAATATTATTACAGATGCAAAGGCTTGATAAAGCTTCTGGATTAAGCCAAATGTACGAAGAGCAAGATGTATCTATTGAAATAGAAGATTCAATAATGCCAGATACAAAAGAGTTGAGTGAAACAATAAGAAATCTTGACCAGGCAAAAGCTATATCAAATTATGCAAAGTGTAAAATGCTACATCCAGATTGGAAAGAAGAAGATATTGAAAATGAGGTTGATAAAATAAATAAGGAATCAGGGATAACGGGGGAAATAATTTAAATGGAAAATGAAATGATAGAAATTGAAATAAATAAATGTAAATCAACTAGAGATTATTTTAATTATATACAAGAACATATAATAAATGTACAAAAGGCTTGGGCTATTTTAGAATCTAAATGTAAAGATGAAAAATTTATATATGATGACTTTGAATATAATATATTGGATCAAGAAATTAAAAATCATGATTTGACTAAATATTCAGAAGAAGAATTTATTCCATATAGAAATAAATTTTATCCATACAAAAAATATGATGGAGAAGAAAATCAATTTTTTGATATGGAATTTAATAAAGCTTGGGAGCATCATAAAAAATATAATGATCATCATTGGGAAACGTGGACAACTAAAAAATATCCTACTTTAGATATTCAATCATTACATTGTGTTCATATGTTTATTGATTGGATGGCTATGGGATTTAAATTTAATGATACTCCAGCAAGTTATTATAAAAAAAATAAAGACAAAATTATAATTCCAGATTGGGCAGAGGATTTAATTTTTAGATTATCTGAAAAGATATCAAAATGAAAGGTTAATAATTGGAGACAATAATGAAAAATGATTTTATAAGGTTTAAATGGGAGCATGATACGGAATATACATATAGGTATAATATTCATGTAATAAGTAAAGAATTACACCAAATATTATCAGAATATGAAAATACAGCTAAAAAGATACCTGATTATAAAGATATATTAAAAAGATTAGAAAATATAAATACTATTATACTTGATTTGGTTGTACCTGGTATTTATGCAGAATCAGATGGATATTTAAGAAATGCTATGAAATATTTCATCAGAGCTACAAATATAATGATTGATGAAGCAAGCAAAAAAGAAGATGAACAAAATCGAACAATAATAATTAAAGCTGCAAGGCTTATTGAGGCTGGGACAGCTTTTATTACAATTGTTTCAACTATGAATTTTGAAACGTTTGAAGAGATGCAAAAGGAGTTTGATAAAAATGGGAAACAATAATTATGATAGCAAAAATGATACATTGAAACATATAAAAATGGTTCAAGAATATATGAGATTTGTATGTTATAAATTAAATTGGCAAGCATTAAATCATGATAATTCAAAATTAGAAGAACCAGAGAAAAGAATCTTTGATGAATTTACACCAAAGCTTAAAAATACAACATATGGTAGTGATGAATATAAAAAATATTTAAATCTTATGCAAAAAGGATTAAAACATCATTATGAAAACAATAACCATCATCCTGAACATTTTAAAAATGGTATAAAAGATATGACCCTATTTGATTTATTTGAGATGTTTATTGATTGGGAAGCGGCAACAAAAAGACATAATGATGGAGATATACACAAATCAATAAAAATAAATAAAGATAGATTTGGCTATGATAATTTATTGGAATCGATTTTTGAAAATACAGCAACATATTTAGATCATGGATTTGAAGAAGCTAGAAAATTGTTTAATGAAAATGATTCTTTTGAAACTAAAGAAATTGTATATATGTGGCTGTTAGGTGGTCAGTTTACTAACTTAGAAGATGAAACGACTAAAAGTGCTTATGATGTAATAATGACTTTGATTAGCATGGGAATGGGATAAAAATGATAAATCAGAGAAGTTATGAAGTATTTGGAGCACCTTTATATACATCGGCCGAAAATGTTGTATATGAAATGCTTAGAATAATTACAAAACTAAATAAAAGAATTGCAAAAGACCCAGATGATATTGCTAAATATAAAGCTGATTATGAAAAAGAAATAAATAAAATAGCTGATGAGTTCGAAACTGAGTGGAAAATTTGGGCTGATGAAGACATTGCAAAAGCTTATTTAGCAGGATTAAAGCAAACACAGAACCAATTAAAAAATGCTGGCAAGTCAACAAATATAACAAACAGCATTTCAAACGGTTCTTTTATGATAAATAACCCACCTCCAATACCTCCTATACCTCCAATACCTGGTCAAGTTTTAGGATGGTTTGAAGGGTTTGAAAATCATACTCAATTTATGGGTGTATTTCGTAATGCAGCTTATTATTCTTTAGAAGGACAGCATTTACAAATATTAAGAAAAGCTGATGATATATTCAGGCAAACTGCAATAATGGCAGGTGAAGCAAATTACAAAGAAACTGATATATTTACAAGGCGAAAATTAAGCCAAACTATGTTAGATGAATATGCTAAAAAAGGTATTCAAACAGTTACCTATAAAAATGGAGCTAAGTATTCTATTGATACTTATTGTGAAATGGTTGGAAGAACTGTAACAGGAAGAGCAGCAATGCAGGCAAATTTAAACAGGTGCTTTGAATCTGGATATAATTTAGTTGTTGTGTCTGCTCATTTTAGGGCATGTGATTTATGTACACCTTATGAGGGAGTTACATTAAGTATTGAACCACATCCAACTTATGAAAGTGTTGATGACGCAATTACACAAGGACTTTTCCACCCTAATTGTGCACATTCGATAAGTCCATTCTTTGAAGGCATTACAGAAGTTGATACGCCAAGAGTTCATGAAGGTGAACAAAGGTTAATTGATGAATATGGATACGACGAAGCTCAGAAGATGAGTTATAAAGCACAGCAAAAACAAAGGTATATAGAAAGAAATATAAGGAAATGGAAGAGGGCTGATGTTACAGCATTAGATAAAAGAGAAAGTGCTATTGCTAAAAATAAAATAAGAGAATGGCAGAAGAAACAAAGGGAACATTTGGACCAGAATAGTTATTTGAGAAGAAAATATGAAAGAGAACAGATCCGGAAGGCTCGTTGAATAAAAGAAAGAAGTTGATTAAAATGAAAAGACCATGTTTTTATTGTCTGTCTATGGAT
>Ga0272441_10016780_pt1 | contig 10082 bp, 8 predicted proteins | sample SSMProp6N_FD_193582 | JGI IMG/M metagenome (GOLD analysis project Ga0272441, IMG submission 193582) | Marine sediment archaeal communities from Little Sippewissett salt marsh, Falmouth, MA, United States - SSM-Prop-6N | ecosystem: Environmental > Aquatic > Marine > Wetlands > Sediment ... | reverse complement strand
GCGAACCGCGCCGGAAGACGACTAAACAGGAAATATCTTCGTTTGGTCTTCAAGGGTAAATGCAGCCAGGTGGCAGCAACGGCTGTTGCTCGGGAGCTTTGTGGATTCATATGGGGAGCGATGTTGGGCAAAGTCGCCTAGCAACGCCAAAGGTAAGTTGAGAGGAAGAGAAATTGGATGGAGACGGCTCTCTTCGAACGGAGAATCCTCGGTATAATCTACAGGCAGTGAGCACGCTGATCCAGGCAGATAGACGGAGGCAAGCTCCCGACGATCCCATTGGCCTGCGGTATCCAATCCGCGTATATCAGTCTGGTCGATCGTCGATTCCTCCTCTCCATCCTTCTCTTTCTCTATGTCGTTCGGTATGAAGAAAGGAAAAGGTACTTTATCGAAGATATCAACCTTGACGGGGGCACATCATATCAGATTATAGATGATTCAACTCGTTTGCTTGACCCCACCGATCGGTTCCCCTACCATGACAGTGGGTATCCATACCTGGTAATGGCTTGCTGTAAGCCATCCGAAGGAGTAGCCGTATGCATGAGTCTAACGGGTACAACATCCACGTCGACTACCAGGCACAAAACTCTACGGAACGCAGGACCCTCTTCAGTACCCAGTACCGGTTTCAAGAGGTCGGCAGCCCCCTTCCAGCCGAGATGGGGGAGGGACGAATTCGCTTCGAGCAGCACGACGACGGCTTCGGTTTTGGTGAGCTGTACACAAAAGGCGCTGTGGACCGTTTCGAGTTCCGAGTGGCTGTAGAACGGGAGTGCTTCAAGATTCCGTTTCTCCTTTCGAAGACCATGACCAGGGTGGGCGTCGAAGGCACCAAGAGCCCCGTGCTCCTGGAACCGACCGCGTCCTTCCTCCTCTCTCCCAATGCTGTGGGGACCGCTGTGATCCCTTCGGAGGTCGGTTTGCACTTGATATCGTTTTTCATTCCTCCCGAGCGTCTGGATGTTGTGCTGGATGATATGCAAGGGGTGCCCTGCCGGGGCCTCCGCAGAGCCCTCTTCGACAGTTCGGGCGATCCTTACCTGCACTGCGGCATCGTCACCCCGGCGCTTCGTGCCGTTGTCGATCAGATCCGGCGCTGTCAAATGCGTGGAAGCCTGCGCCACCTCTACCTGGAGGGGAAGCTCCTGGAGCTCACCGCTCTGCGTCTGCAGGAACTCTGCAATGATCCGGGTCGGCCGCGCTCTGCTCTCGAGGTGCATCTCACAACCAAAGACCGGGAACGAATCCGGGAGGCAACGGAAATCATCGCCGCAAGCATGAAGGATCCCCCCTCGATCCATCAACTGGCCCGGCTCGTCGGACTGAATGCCACGAAGCTGAAACGAGGCTTCCGCTCCGAGCTCGGTATCACGGTCTTTGGTTACGTGCGCCGTCTCAAGATGGAGCAGGCCCACGCACTTCTGCGGGACTCCGACTTGAACGTAACGGAGGTTGCCTGGGAGGTCGGTTACACCAATTCGAGCGCCTTTTCTGCGGCATTCAAACGGGATTTCGGTATCAGCCCGTCGACTGTGCTAAAAGGGGGTCGGTGAGATAAGGCGTTCTATTTGGCTGGGTTCCCACAGGCAGGAAAGTACATATTGCCGAGTCCTGTACAGGCGGAAACCCTTGATGCCCCCGTCGGTTTCTGGATTGCTGCCACCACCGTGTGTACCGGTCCGTAAGTCGGCAGCGCTGTTGTACCAGCTGCCGCCGCGACTGTTCCGCCATGTGGATCCGGACTTGTCAAAACACCATTCCCATACGTTGCCGCTCATGTCATACAGGCCGAGCGTATTGGGCCCCGCGCTTTTAACTGCCGCTTCATCGATTGTGCCTGTGGGAACCCAGCCGCCGGCATCCCAGTACGAACCATATACCGCCACCGCGTCGTTGGCTGTTTTTCCCGGCTCACCTGAACCGCTCGAATTATCCTGATGGTAGGTTGTCGCGCCACTGGCCGAATTGCCATTGGTATAATACGGATTGGTATAGCTGTTGACAGTATTCGTTGAGTCGCTTCCGCGGTACCGGGCAGCGAATTCCCACTCCGTGTTGGAAGGCAGGCGGTATCCGTTTTGTGCTGCGTTTTCCGTGGTATCATCATCATCCCAGTTGGTGGTTATCCCGGTATAGACCACATTGTTTGTGTTCCCGTCACGCATCTCCGTCAGCCAGTTGCAGAACATTACTGCTCCGTACCAGGTTACGTTTGTGACTGGATGATTTTCGAAGCCGAGTTTTGCTGAAAAGCTACCCGAGCCTTCATAGTTCACCCGGCAGTCTGGATCATCGAGATCGAGAAGCCGCTGTCCGCCGTGTTTAGCTGTATTAACATCGAGCCCGTTATGGTCACCCACGGCCGGATTGAATTTACCATTGTCATAAGCCCATTGCAGAACAGCCGCCATCGCCGCGTTGGTAGTTTCCGTCTCGGCAAGGTAATACTTACGTGTCAGGGTAGCTGTGTCGGTGTCCCATACTTCCATGGGAAAAGTGATACTGGACTGGTTGTTGGCGTAGACCATGGAGATGTCTACAGTCGATTCGGTCAAGGTGAGTATACCGATATCGCCGGGTTCCGAAGCACCTTCGAAACCTGTACCTTCGATTGCTGATCCTGCCGGAGGCGGGTTGTTCGGATCGTGTGCGTTGGACAGCCGGCGATGATCAATAGGATTGCCCCTCCCAAAATCACTGGAATTGCTTTTCTCATTTTTCTTCTACTACAAAAAAAGGGTTTTCAATCAAGACGGCGACCGAGTTGTGCTCCTTTATCGCGGCTTTCGCACGAGTTGCTCGCGGCCGAACCTTTTCGATCCGGTACGTTCTATGGATTTCTGCACAGACGCAACCCGAGTCTGTTGAACTTGGAATAAGGGGAGGTGTTCTGGTATTGGCCTACCTGCAACGTACTGGCAGCGTTGTCCCAACCCCCGCTTCGTGCTATGCGCGTGCTGCCGTCATAGGGAAACCATTTGTCGAAGCAATACTCCCACATGTTACCGCTCATATCGTAACACCCGAGCGCATTGGAATCCTTGCTCTTAACGATGGCGGCACTACTACCCCCGTACACGGCAACTCTCGCGCATTCGGTCGAATTGGTGTAGTCGTCCGTGGCACCGCTGGCGTGATCCCCAGGTGTCCAACTCGACCCATCCATGTATCGGGCTGCACATTCCCATTCGTACATCTCCGGCAACCGAAAGCCGTCGGCGCCGGCATCGACATAGGGATTGTCCTGCCCTCCGGCGCTTGTGTCGATGATCGTGCTGTTGGTCACCTGGCGGATCGGCGAGTTGTAGGAGCTGTTCGTGTGATAGACACAGGTCAAGTCCGACCTCGTCCCGTTGTAGGCGTTGTACCATTCGGTCAACGCGTTTGCGAATACCATGGCATCCCGCCAGGTAACCATCGACACAGGGTGCTCGTTGGTATCTCCGCTCCCGTCGCCTTGAGTGCCGGGAGGGTTGGCAAAACCGTATCCGTTTCCCTGTGCCCAGGCAACGACAGTTATCCACAGCTCGTAGGTGATTTCGGTTTCTGCGATCCAGATCGCGGGCACGGAAGAAAGTAAAATATTGCTGTCATCGGTTTCAATCGGCAGTGTGTTTGCCGGGGCACCGGGACAGTACCGCAGGTTGAAGCTCATGAGGCCGACTGCGATGATCTGTGTATCCCCGGCTACGGGGACGGGAATCGTAAAATCGATCCGATCGCTGAGAGCCGTCCCTTCGCTGTTTACCGCTACCCCGAAGGAATCGTAGTCTCCGATCGGTGCAATCGTGGGCAGGGCTGCCGTTGCGTCCTTCCAGTTTCCGTCTGAAGCAAAGTCGTTGTCCGGCGGGATTGGTGTTCCGTCCGCTGCGTAGTAGTAGTAGACCGTTGGTGCCGGCGGTCCGGTGACGCTCCCTTCTACAACCGTGAAACCGCCGGCGGTGGCGTCGACCATCGGTTGGGTGTTCCATACCGGAGGAGCGTTGCTTACGCCTGAGGGGTTGCTGCAGCCGGTGAGCTGCAGCAACGAGATAAAACCGGCTAACAAAAAAAGTCGTTTCATTTTTCTCTCCTTCATTTCCTGCGACTGCCTAACTGCCGTCGGCAGGAAATTTCGATCCTTGGGCTCCAAATATAGAAAGCCCGGCACGGCCGCACCTACAGGAGGTGGTACTCTTCGGCTGTGTTCTGGAGATTGTTGCTGAAGGAGTGATGCCATGCGGATTGAGAATCGCATTCGGCGTTCCAAGGTGTCTTCGAGTTGTCGATTGCATTGAATCTAGCCGAATATCAGCAACTGCGCTCATCACCCTTGAGTGTACCTGTGTATGAGCAATCCGCTATCGTGATTGGGATTTTGATTTACGAATTCGGGTTTTTCTGCCGTGCAGCTTCGGATGCGTTGCTTGTAGGGAACCCTTTGGTGCGCCTTGCAGACCGACGGAGATAGAGCCTGGAAATGCTGGACGATCGATGGTGCGTTTAGTACTCTATACCTTATTTTTATGGTAAGCAAAAGGAGACTATTTCGATGAACTACACGGGGCCGAAGGTACGACTGGCCCGAAGAGTGGGAATCGCTCTGACGCCCAAGGCGGCCAAGGTGATGGAGCGCAAGAAAGGCGGTCCCGGAGAGCGGCGGTTCCGATCCCGGAGGCGGCAGATGTCGGATTACGGCCGTCAGCTCCTGGAAAAGCAACGGCTTCGCTACCAGTACAACGTGGCGGAAAAACAGCTGCGCGGTTACTTCACCAAAGCCGTGAAACGGCACGGCAATACCGGAGAGTTGCTGATCGGCATGTTGGAGACACGGCTCGATGCCTGCATTCTGCGCGCCGGAATGGCCCGGACCATCTACGCCGCGCGGCAGCACGTAAATCACGAGCATTTTCAGGTAAACGGCTCGAAGGTCAAGAGCCCCGGTTACCAGCTGAAGCCCGGGGATACGCTGCAGGTCCGGGAGCGAAGCCGCAAGCTGGCCTGTTTCCGGGAGGCGCTCAGTCAGGCCCGGCCGCCGCTTTATCTAGAGGTATCCAGGGATGAGCTGAAAGCACGTCTGCTCAGCGTGCCCGGGAGGGATGAGGTTCCCGTGGAGTGCGACATCGGGCAGGTGGTGGAGTTCTACTCGCGCTGAACATCTCCCGGCGTGCGAAAAACCCCGCCGCCGCGGATGCACGGGGATGCAGCGCCCGGCAAACGGATCCCGTTGCCTACCGCTCGACGGACAGGTGCTCCAGGCGGGATACGATCACTCGCATCAAACCTTCGATGCGCTGTTTGCGCTTGCCCGGGATCAAAGGCAATACATTTCCCGCATCGATGGGTTCATCGATCCGGATCTCGACGGTCTTGCGCGCCGGGCTGTAGCGGGAGCCGATATCCCCTCCCATCAGGCGGTTGACTACATCGTCGAGGTTGAGGGCGTATTCGATCAGACGATTCAGGGAAGCGTGCGGACCGATGTAATCCGGCTGAACGTATTCGAGCATGTCGGCCAGCTCGTTGTGCCGGAGGTGAAGATAGACTTCGTCGCTGATACGGTCCATCAACACCCGATCCAACGGGGCGAGGCCCCCCTCTTCCGGAAAATCGGAGCGAAACAGATGGTCCCACCCCCTCTGCCTGACCGTGAATACGCGGGACAACAGCTCCTTCTCCGCGTGGATTTGCATGAAGCTCTCCGGTACGTGCAGAGCCGCTGCGCACAGGCGCTCGATCCTGGCGCGAAGCTGCGTCCGTTTTCCAAGCGGCTGGAGTCGGAAAAAACGAGTATAGAAATCCTCCATCTTGCTCAGCAGCGCCTCGGTCAGCTCGATGAGGATTTGGTAGCGTGATGTCGCGGCGGCAGCCGGCAGACCCGCTCGGTCCACGATTCGTTCCACGATGCGTGTAAATAGCGCCTCCGGTTCGTCGCGGTACAGGTAGTGACAGGCGACCGGGAGAATCAGCACCTGTTCATCCCGTTTTTCCCGCTGCAGATCTTCCAGGCACCAGACCGCCAGCCGGGCCGTGCCGCCTTCGGTCGGACCCAGCCGGTGGTTGTGGTAACTGACCTGTCCTTCGGGGGCCAGGCAGATCGGGAAGGATCCGTCGCTCAGATATCGACGGATCGTACGCATACTTTGAGCGTCGTTCCTCCTGTTCATGACGGGAATACCGGCGATTCGGGGGATGAGAAAAGCGGCCCCGCCCCCGGCCCAATTGAGAACCCCTCGGCCGTAGAGGAAATGCGCGTGTCCCCTGCCCCCGATCTGTTCACGACGCCGCCGGGCCGCAGCCGGCAGGGAGCGGCAGAATAGGTACACCATAACGGGGGGGTCGTGGACCGATGCGTGTCGAAACGCCACCAGCAGCCTGGCCTTCTTCAGGTAGAAGCGGCGGTAGGCGTCGATCAGATGCTTGATACCTTCGGTTTCGACTGTGGATATTCCCTCGACCCGGCGCAGGTACAGCGGGGAGACCAGGCGCATCAAGGTGTAGACCCAGGGAATGAAGCGCGGTTCGATGAACTTCAAGCCGCCTCTGGCCTGGACGCGGCGTTTTCGAAGCATACGGCGAGTGTATCGTATGGTGATCCTGTTTACAACGACCCCGGTCGGCTTATAATGGAAGGCTCAGACGTACAGATCCGGAAGCGGAATAGAGGAAGGAGGAGCAGATGGCTCGGCACGTGTGCGATGTGTGCGGTTTCATACACGACGAGGAGAAGGAGCAGGAGCGATGGGATCGGCTGGCCCCGGACTGGGCCTGCCCGGTATGCGGGACCGGAAAGGGTGGATATCATCTGTTGTCCTCCGGATCGGAATCGGACCATCCTGCGTCCGGTCACCCGGGACTCGACCAACCGTCCGGTGGACAATCGGGGGCGCCGGGCGGATACCTGGGAGAGTGGCGTCGTTTCGCCGACGAGTTGGAGCCCGCCATGCAGTACATCCACATGATGGCCGAGACCGGCCGCTCGGTGGTGGAACCGATGCGCACCCGCAAGCCTGTGGTCTCATGGGACGACATCCTGATCAAAGGCGCCCAGTTGGCGCATTTTCCCCTGGACAGAGACGCTCCGGTGAATCTGCAGACAGTCTTGGGACCGGGGGCCGGCAAGCCCTTAATCATCGAAGCTCCGGTGTACATCACCCACATGTCTTTTGGGGCGTTGTCCAGGGAGGTGAAAATCGCCCTGGCGCGCGGCAGCGCGGCCGTGAAAACAGCCATGTGCTCGGGGGAGGGCGGTATACTGGCCGAATCGATGGCCGCCGCCTACCGCTATATCTTCGAATACGTTCCCAACAAGTACAGCGTGAGCGAAGAAAACCTCAAGCGGGCCGACGCCGTTGAGATCAAATTTGGCCAATCCGTAAAACCGGGCATGGGGGGACATCTGCCCGGGGCCAAGGTGACCGCCGAGATCGCCGAGGTGCGAGGATTCCCGGCCGGGGCGGATATCGTCAGCCCTTCGCGCTTCGCGGAAATCGAATCCCGGGAGGATCTGCGCCGGCTGGTAGGGCAATTACGGCAACGCAGCGAAGGCAGGCCGATCGGCATCAAGTTGGCAGCCGGTGACATTGAGCAGGATTTGGATTTTGCCCTGTTTGCCCGACCGGATTTCCTCACCATCGACGGTCGTCCCGGCGCCACGGGGGCGGCGCCCAAGTTCATAAAGGATTCCACCTCGATCCCGACGATTTACGCCCTGCACCGCGCCCGCAGCTTTCTCGATTCCGCGGGAGCCACGGACGTGTCTCTGGTCATCACCGGCGGCTTGCGCGTGTCCTCCGATTTTTTCAAAGCCCTGGCCATGGGAGCGGACGCCGTGGCCATCGGCACGGCCGCGCTTATGAGTTGCTGCTGCCAGCAGTACCGGGTGTGCAACACCGGTACCTGCCCGGTCGGCTGCACCACGCAGGACCCGGAACTGCGCTCGCGGATCGACATCGAGATTTCGGCTAAAAGAGTGGAGAAATACTTGAGGGTGAGCACCGAGGAGCTGCGTGAGTTCTGCCGTCTCACCGGCTGCGGGGATGTCCACGAGGCGGGACGCGAGGTCCTGTGTACGACCAACTCGGAGATTTCCAGCCACACCTCGATCGAACACGTCTGAGTTCAAGCGGCTGTGCGGATGCCGGTGCCGCGGCCGCCTCCCTTATCGGTTTCCGTCGACGATGCGCTCCAACAGTCTCTGCACGTCCACGTACTGCTTGATCATCTGCTTGACCACGCTGATCTTCTCCTTGTCCTGGGGCCGGATCTTGATGATCAGATTGTTGATCTTCCGGGCCGTGCTAAAGGTGTCATCCTTCACCAGGAATACGGGCACTCCGGCCTGTTGGAGAATTTTGAGAACCGTCGCGTTGGGCCAGATGCCGCAGGTCAAAACGATGCCGCGAACATTGTAGTCCTCCTGAACGCCGGGCACGGTACAGGAAATCGCGGCCAGAATCAGGTCCTCCCTGTTCCCCGGTGTGATCAGAAGCACGTCCCCCTTGAAGTAATCAAAGGCTTCGTGGGATGCCATGGCGCCTACCAGGATCTTGCTGACGATGGCGTCCAAATTGGTATCGGTCCCGCTGATCAGCTCTCCGCGGATATCTTCCAGGAGCTGCCGCAGGGTTGGGCTGGAGAGGATCGGATAGAAGGGAATCACCCCGAAGGTCTCGATCCCCTTCTTTTCGAAACCGAGACGAACGAGCCTGTTGATCTTCTCGTATTTTTCCGGGATTACCTTGTTGACGATCACGCCGATCACGTTGACTCCGTAGGAATCGAAGACCGCCTTGTTGAGCATCACCTCATCGATGGGACGCCCGATTCCGCCGCAGGTGACGATCAGCACCGGACTGTCGAGCATCTTTGCCACGGCCGCATTGCACAGATCGATAACCGAGCCCACACCCGCATGACCGGTGCCCTCGATCATCATGAATCGCTGTTCCTCGCTTTCGCGCTCATACGCTTTCCGGATGCGATCGCTCAGCTGATGCACGTCTCCGTGCAGGACATACTCCTCGGTAAAGCCCCGGGGTATGGCTACGGGGCTCATGTCGTACAGCGGGCTACCGATGTGAAACACGTCCTTCATCAGGGTCGCATCCTTGTCGATCTCATGCTCCCCGATCAGCTTGACCTGCTGCCCCACCGGCTTGATGTATCCGATTTCCGGATAGGTTTCACTGATTGTTTCCAACAGGCCGAGCGCGGTGGTGGTCTTGCCGTCATTCTGGCGTGTCGCGGCTACGTAAATTTGTAGAGGTTTGTTCATATTCCCCAGCGTAGTACGGCTGAGAAGTCTGTTCAAGCTGAGCACTTTCGTATTATAAAAGATGCGGAACCACATAATTCTTCAGCAGGGAACACAATCATGATCGAGCAGGGCAAACGCGGAGGCATGAAGGCCGCCTATCAAATCGCCTATCGAAAAGCCTGCCAGCGGATCGGTGCCGCGGATCTGGACGCTCTGTGCGAGCACTCCGGTGCGATCCGCAACGGGACCACGTTGAGGATCTCGTTTTTCGGCGCCCGGGTGCAGATCCGGATCGCCGGTGGGGGAGAGGAACCCGAGTTCGAGCCGGAGCAACTGCCTCTGGTCGAGAAGATCCTCATCCTTCACTACCTCCTGGGGCGTGAGCGTACAGCCGCAAAAACCGCCATGGTAGCCTTTAAGAACCTTCCCGGAGCCTCCTTTTACGATCCGACCTACCAGAAACGGGGTCCCAGGCGCATCGCGCGGCGTTTCGGCCGGAGCATCGAAGCCTTCCAACGTGCCTGCAGAAACCTCGGCTGGCAGGAAGACGAGATAGGGGACGCCAGTTATCATTTCGATATCTTTCCGAAAATCAAAGGATTGGTCGTGCTTCATACTGAAGACGAGGAGTTCGCGGCTGAAGCGAATATTCTCTTCAGCGGCGAAATCGTGAATTTTCTTCCCCTGGAAGACGTAGCCGTGCTGGCCGGGCTGATCGCCACGCGCCTGGCCAGAGCAACCACCACCTAGGAGGTGTCCCGTGCGGAACAAAGAGCTCGAACAGACTCTAGCGTTGATCAAACCGGACGCGCTGAAAAACTCACTGACCGGCTACGTG
>Ga0272441_10016779_pt1 | contig 10082 bp, 24 predicted proteins | sample SSMProp6N_FD_193582 | JGI IMG/M metagenome (GOLD analysis project Ga0272441, IMG submission 193582) | Marine sediment archaeal communities from Little Sippewissett salt marsh, Falmouth, MA, United States - SSM-Prop-6N | ecosystem: Environmental > Aquatic > Marine > Wetlands > Sediment ... | reverse complement strand
AACCGGATTGAAAGAAGAAGATGTGAAGGATGCTATGGAAGTAAGTGAAGAAACAATTAAAAATTCTGTTGGAAAATCTACCTATTGTAATAACTGTCAAAAAATAGTATCTTGTGACCGTATGGGTTATTGTCCTTTTTGTAAAACTGATTTAACAAGACAAGTTTTTATGGAGTTACATAGAGAACATGAATAGTTTTTTGAAAATTATTGACTTTGATAGTTTTAGAGAGTTTTGTAAAAACCGTAATGGAATATTATGTACTGCAAGAGCTTTGGAAGGTTATCTTGATGCTTGTCCAAGAGCAAATAAAGATACTATGCAAAGATGTCCTATATGGAAGTTATTTAAAGACTTTAATGTAAGGAGTATAGATGGCAAAAGGGATGAAAAAAGAAAATCTTTCAGAGATTCAGAAACATTCTTTGAAGAGTCAGAAGCATATTTTGAAAATTGAAAAAGGTGTTGTAACTTATACTGATGGTTCTGTAGAAAAGGTTAGTGATGGAATCAGATTTGCTAAATAAAATTTATATTGGTATAGATACTTCATTTCATAAAACAGGATGGGCTGTTATGAAAGGTTTCAATATATTAGACTATGGTAATATTATTCCACCTAAAGAATTTAAAAAAGTAAAAGCAAGTGATATAGAATTTTCTCAATTTCTTTTATGGTATTCTAAACAAATACAAAAGATTGTTGTAGATATTTTTAATAAATATCATCAAATAGATTATGTAGTATTGGAAGATTTGAATGTAGAATTTGTAAGAGTTGCTAAAGCTATGATACAAGTATTTAGTGCTGCGCGTATTGGAATCCTTATGGGGTATAATTTTGCTAACATTTCTACAATTCATAATAGAACTGTGAAGGCAATGTTTGAGATACCTATGGGAAAGCAGATGAGTAAATATCTGAAAACTCATTCTGGTGTTAAGGATAGAGCAAAACTTGAAAAATTAAGACCTGATAAAATACTTATGGTAGATAGAATTAATAAAATGTATAATTATAATACAGAACTTACTTATGATGATAACGATATTGCTGATGCTATTGCTTTATGTATTACAAAAATGATTAAATTAGGGAGTTCAAATAAATGCTCAACAAAAAAGAAAAAGCATTAATTGATAATTTAAATCTTCCACAAGGTTATCTTAAAGAAAAAGATAAAAGAGTTCATTGTGCTCAAAAAGGAACTTCAATTTGGAGAATGGATTTATTATGAGTCTACTTGATGCTTTGAGATTTGCTTTTAAGGGTTTTACTTCCAATAATAAAAAAATATATTTATTGATTTTAAGAAAGAAAAGTAATGAGATACTTGATGTAACTGATTCAGAATATAATATTATAAAAGAAGTTATAAAATCAGAAAGGGAAAAACATGGATGAGAAAACCAGTACACTAAGTTCAGATGAAAAATATCTTACCGTTACCTTTGATCAAATAGGTATAGGTTCTTGGTTTTATTTTAATGGATATATTCATCTTAAAACAGATAGAACTAAATATATTACTGCACTTCCTCAAAGGGAAGAAGTACAGCATTGTGAAATAGGTGAAACAATAAGACTTACTACAAAGTTAAAGGCTTGCAATGTAAGTTTTTCTTATGTTGGTGGAGATGCAAATGAATCAGAAACTGAAGCAAAAGTATCAGGATAGATTAGATGATGCTCAGAAAAATGTATTAGAGAGTATTGATTGTTTAGGAACTATTCATAATGATCTGACTACTCTTAATGGAATGCTTTTTGAAGAATGTGTTAATGGGTACTACATTCCTAAAAATTTTTCTATTCAAGAGTTAGTTCCGAAAGAATTATATAATGTTCTTAATGATGGCAAAGGCAATTTAATTCTTTGGGGATTATTTGATAGTAGATTATTATGGACTATTGATTCTTTAAGGATGAAATGGGACACACCTATTTATATAAATACTTGGTATGGTAATTTAAAAAATGTATTTATTGAAGAATTTAATCTTAGTGGTTTTAGGATGCCTGATACTAAAATTGGTGCAAAATATTCTCAACATAAATATGGTAGAGCAGCTGATTTGAAAATACCTGCTATGAATATTGAACATATTATTCAAGATATAAAACAAAATCCTGATGATGATGCTTATAAATATATTATTTGTGTGGAAGAAAAAGTAAAAGGAGTTACTCCATCTTGGTTACATATTGATATAAGAAATGGAAAACATATTACTTTTATATCTTGTTAAAGGAGACAAAAACCATGCCAGATCCAGCGCAGCGCAAACAAAGAGAGTCATCTCAAAAAAGGTCAGAAGAAAAGTATCTTCTATGTCCTGATGAACATAATCCTCAGAAAGTTTATCCTGTATTAATAAAGGAAACTGAAATTCTGAGAAGTGTAATGAATACTAAGAATTATATTAAGCTACTTACTCAACTTGATATTAATCAATTTATAATGGCTCAATATTATATTTATTGTGATGAAGATTTATGGATATCAGGAGAAGGAATGGTATTCAATATAAACCCTGATAAAAAAATTTTAGTAAGAGTGATATGTTCTAAAGCTAAAAAAGAATGTATATGTTATGATGAAAATAGTAATCATTTTCTTACTTGTTGTCCTTCTTGTAAATATATAGTAGGTATGATTAAGAATACTGATTTTAAATGTGAACATTGTGGATTTGAACTTCCATATACAGCAACTGCTAAGATGCCTTATGCTAAATTATCTTGTGAACTTTGTCCAAGAGAAATTGGATGGGAAGCTACACAAGATATTAAAGATATAATTTTGATAAGATTAAAACCAAGACCAGAAAAATTATCAGAAGAACTTGATAAAATATTTAAGGAGTAATAATGGCATTTGATAAATCCCTTACCAATTTTAAACGTAATTATGATACTGGTGTAACTTGTATTAATTGTAATAAGAGTACTGTTGTATCAGATAAAGCAATATCATATAATTGCCATTTTTGTGGTAAATATAACAGTGTTGAGAAAGCAAGTAAAAATTTTGAAAATGGGAACATAAATTTTGGGAAAGATAATAGAAGCTCAGTTGGTTTTCCTTCTGTTAGAGAAGAAAGTGACCAAGCCAGAGATTATATGAGTCTTAGAGATGAATATGAAATTAGAGCTGATTTATATGCTAAAGGCAAAACAAGAGATTCTATGGGAGTTGATAAATTTAGTAATACACTTAAAAAGGAGTTAAAGCAAAATAAATGTTACCGTGGATGGGAGAAAACTGGTGTATAAATATGGATCCATATGAAATACAAATAGAAAAAGATATGGATGCAATAAGATGGATGTATACTGAAATTTTAATTAGGACTTTTAATGATATACTACCTTCTGAATGGTATATTTACCATATGTCTAAATTTTTAAGTATGCATAATAAAAATTCAAAAAAAGTATTAAAGAAACATTTTGAGGCTATTAATTGGTTACTTAGTGATGAAAGAGATTTATGTTTTAGGGTATTAGGTTTGCAGAATTTATCTCAAAATAATATCATGGATGCTATAAATTTTAAGATATATGGGCATCAAAAATTTATGAAAAGTATGAGAAATTATCAAGAAAGTAAATTACAGGCTCAATATGATTCCCAAAGAAAAAGATATAATAGTGAATCAGGTGAAGGATTTGGTGAATTTATCTCAAAGTGAAAAAGTTAAACATAGAGCAAGAAAATTAAAATATAAACTAAAAGATGATTATAAAGTAGGCCAATGTTCTCTTTGCCAAAGAAATGGTATAAAAATTATAAATGAAAAACATGGGTTATGTTTAAGATGTCATCGTTGGTGTAAGAAATTCCTTTATAAAAAATTTGGATATTTAAGGTGGAGTCATTTTATAGAAGCTGTACAATTTTTTCTTGAACCTGTTAAATGTCAATTTTATGAATATTGTGGTAATACTACCACAAGGCTTAAAGATAATGGAGAGATAAGAGGAGAAAATAAACCATATGTTTGTGATAAGTGTAGGCCAATGTGGGATGCTGGATTTAAAAGTGGAAAACGTCATATTAAAGATACTGTTAGGAAAGGGAGGAAAATAAATGTTGATTTCAATAAATAATGAACAAAAAGGTATATTACATGATTATATGTCACAACAAGATAAATTTTGTGAAGATATTAGTTTATTGTTATCTTTTGCTCGTTTATTTTCGCCACATTATATATACTCTGTTAGCCCAGGTGATATAGATAAATTGAAAAGGAATACAAAAATAGGTAATTTGTTTATTGGCTTTCCTATTTCTGATAATAAGTTTTATGTGATGAATAATTTAGTTACTTCTGTAAAAGAGAAAAGAATAAATCCAACTCAGATAATAATATTTGAAAAACAAACTCCAAAAGTTGAAGAATGGATTAGAACTAAATTACCTATATTTAAAGATATTCCAATTGAAGGTATTCATAATATGGAACATGAATTATGTACAATTGTTTGGAGAAAATTATGAGAGTAAAACTTAAAACACGTAATGACCATGAACGTGCTAAACCTAAAAGAGTGGATAGAGATAGGGTACTGTCTAAAAATACTATACCACCTGGACAAAAAACTTGTAATAGTAAATTACAATCCAGAGATGGTTATTGTCAACAAAAAGGTGTGGTAGAATTTGGTAGATGTAGAATTCATACTGGTAAAGAACCTAAAGAAGCATTTGAAGTTTTTCAAAAATCTTTAGGGCTTGAGAATGCTATTAAATTAGAGACATTAATAAAAGATACTTTAAACATGAATAATGAGTTAGCTTCTGCTAAAGTAATGTTAACAAAAACATTAGAAGATTGGCAGAGAGCTATGAATGTAAAACAAGAGTATCTTGCAAATGTTCCTATAATACCTGTATTTGATGGAAAGAGTAAAGAAGAAATTCAATACTTAAAAGAGATGTATAAAAGTGCTTCTCATTTACATCAAATGATTTTAGAAATGGCTCATGATACAGAACAGAAAGCATATCACCGTGCAGCTTTATTGACTAAGACATTAGTAGATGGAATTGCTAAGAATAAGAAACTTACTGAAGGTGATAAGTTTTCTATGGACATTAAACAGATAAGAGAAATACTTAAAGTACAATTACAGATAATGGCAGAGAATTGTACTGCTTGCCCTAAATTGAAAAATATTATACATCTTATGAGAGATAAAATGAATAATATTATTATTGACCCATCTTTAAGTAAAGAGAATAGAAAAGCAGCAGGAGCAAGAGCATATGAAGAACAATTAGGGATGGTAGAAGAAATATCAAATAGGATAGCTCAAGGTGAAGTAATTGTCTAATAAAGATATAGCTTTTCATATATAAATATAGTATCTTATATTTAAGGAAAGGAGATACTATATGAAAATTTTAGGTATTTATGATAATGGTGGCAAAACTTTTGATAGGTACACTATTGTGTTAGATGAAAAATGGGATAGAGAAGGTAAATTTAATACTTGTTTAGGAATGAGTGAAAATCCTAATAGTCATTTAGGATATTGTGAACATGGCTCTTGTGAAATAGGGAGACATTTAGGTAAAAAGCTAACAATAAATAAATTACCAAAACATTGTATAGATATTTTGAAAGAGTATAATTATGATTATTGAAAGCAAAAAATTATGCACTCAATTACAATTCCTTCCTATTGAAGAAATTGATTGGGATAAAGATATTAAAGAACATTATGAAGAATTAGGTGATTTATTACAATTATATAATTTTCAATTAGCACCTAATGAAACTACTATTAAGACATTCTTATCTTCTATAGTTAAAAGGATAGGAACAGTAAGTAATGATGAATTAGATGCTATGTTTATTTCTGATATATATTATTTTATAATACACTGGCAAAAAGGAATAAGTTTCAAACTTAAAAGCACTTCTATAGTTTTTAGAAAGATGAAAAATTGGTTAATGTCAGTAGGAATGTTTGTAGTTAATTGTTGTACATTAGTTGGAACTATATATTTAGGTATGTTGGTAGTAAGAGCAATAATGCGTTAATTTTATATAGAATTTCAGCTAAAAATTATATATATTAATATTTAAGAAAGGAGAGAATTATGGCAAACAAATTAAGACAACTTTTAGAAGAACATTCAAAAAATCAGATGGATATTGAGGCTATTGCAAAACCTCTTTATGAAAAAAGAGCTGAACTTGTTAATCAACTATTGCCTTATTTCTTAAAGAGAAACCCTGAAGCAGTTGAAGATGGTTTGATAAGAGTACCAATATCTATTAAATTTAAAGATGGTAAAATATGGCGGTTACAACCTAATTATATGTCAGCTACTGGACACTATAAAGGTGCTGCTTTTAAAGTACATGGTAATGAGCTTTTTACCATTTCAGAGAAAGGAGAAAAGAAAGGAAAATAAATGGGTGAGATTTTTATTGTTAAATTTATAAATCTTTTAATTTGAAAGGATTTCCTGATGGGAACCAAGAAAAAAGAAAAAGTTGAAAAGACTTCTGAAGAAATGGCTGCTGAATTTAATCCTACTCCAATTGAAGAAGCTGATGATGTATCCTCAGATGAATCTGAATACAAACGCTCTCTTGAAGAAGAACAAGGAACATTAATTCTGCGTTTCTTCTCTAAAGATGAACGTACAGGCAAAATTCTTACCCGCATCCGTAGGAAAGTATATTTCCCTATTGACACTAATATGGAACCTGGATGGTATATAGCAACTATTGTGGAGAAGCACGAAAATTATGGTGTCATGGATACTATGGCTCTTTCGGATATTCCACCTAATATGTGGAAACCTCAACATATAAAAGGAATTTTCATAGAACGTGATCATAAGAATAATGAACTTCATATATATCCAGCAATACCGAAAGAAAATTTGGAAGAACAAAAGAGTACCTGTGTACATAAAATTAAACTTCCTGAACCTAAACATAAGAAGGGTGCAACAATAGGGGAAATTTTAAAATCTAAACAATTACAATAAATAATAATATGGAGATTTATTGGCAATTGACAAAGCTATTTCATCAATAAGTATTTTAAAATACGCTTTGGTTAATTGCCTTCTCCATTTTTATAAAAAGGACTGTAATGAATAAAAGAACACTACCACCTAAATTAAGTTCTGATGCCATTATTACTTATAAAGATGCTATTAGAAAAATGGAACATATATCAGATTATGATCAAGAAGTAATAATATTAATAACAGTTAATTCTGATAATAGAATAATTGGAGAGCATCTTATATCTATAGGTACTATGGATGAGGCTTTGTTAGATTACAGAATTTTATTAAACAGAATTATTTCAGATAAAGCAAGTGGTTTTATAATAGGTCATAATCATGTAAATGGTGTATCATTTTTTAGTTATGATGATTTTATGTCAGCAGCAAGATTAAAATATATAAGTATAATTATGGGATTAGATTTTATGGATGAACTTCTTTTTGCTAATGGTAGAAGCCCTGCTTGTATGAGTCAGAGGCATCCTAAATTTTGGAATAGAAATTTTTATGTTAATTTTGAGGAAAATATTAAAAAATATATTCCAAAGATAAAAGGGTGATATGACTTGTGATAATTGTATAAAAAAAGTATAGATTTTCAATTATGAATATATTATATTATAAAATAAGAAAATAAAGAAAGGAGATGATGGATGAGAAAATCCTGCCAAGATATTTTTGCTGATAAAGATGGTAAATTAAAATTAAAAAAGCCAGAAAAGTTAATAGGTTTTACTGTAAAAGAAAGATGTCCTGAATGCGAATCTATACTTGTTAAAAATTTAACAGGAAATATTTGGTGTTCAAATCTTGAATGTTCTTATCATATACATAGTGGTCGTAGAGTTTACATTTCAAATAATGAAAGGAAAATATTAAAGGAAAAGAGTATGTCAAAATCAAAAATTAAGAATATTATTGATAATTTTGTTAAGAACAATAAAAATTAAAAATTTCACTCATTTGTAAGGAGTCTTATTTATGGCAAAGAAAGAGAAAACCAGCCCGAAACCAGTTGAAAAGAAAGTAGCTGAGAAAAAACCAGTTGAAAAGAAAGTAGCTGAGAAAAAACCAGTTGAAAAGAAAGTAGATGAAAAGAAAGTAGCTGAAAAAACAGATAAAATTGAAGGCTTAACAAAAGAAACAGAAGAATCAGGAATTATTGCTTTTAAAGCAGGTTCAGGCTCTAATGATCTTTTGGCTCTAATTTCTAAATATGGTTTTGATAGGAAAAAGGTTTTGGAACGTGCTGCTGTTCTAAAAGAAAAAGGAAAGGCTTTTGAAGATTGTGAACCTGCTAAGAAATATAATAAGGTGGCAGGGATTATAAAGAAACTTCAAAATGCAGGCTATAAATTGCCAACTGAAAATTAATCCCAAAAGCTGTTAAGTTCTTCCTTTCTTCTTAACAGCCCAAGCTGGTGGTTACAGTTAAGGGTTTTCTGTACCACCAGCATTTTTCACATTTAAAGGAATAAAAATCAGAAGGAACACCAGTTATGTCAAAAAAGAAAGTAAATCTTAATCTTGTTGGAATTGATGGTAATGCTTTTGCTATTATGGGTGCTTTTAAAAAGCAAGCTAAAAAAGAAAATTGGACAACAGAAGAAATTAAAGAAGTTCTTGATAAAGCCATGTCTGGTGATTATAATAATTTAATAAGAACAATAATGGAAAGGTGTAACTAATGACTACTGAAGCTATTGAAAGAAAAATGGCTGGTTTACAACGTATGGCTCAAGTAGCAGGAAATGAGCCAGAAGGTGAAACGGCAAAACGTATTATTGAAACTCTTATTAAGAAGTATAATCTAAATCCTGAAGAATATTCCATTGATAGAGAACGGAGAACTTTTAAAGTACATAGGCTTAAACGGTATGCAATGCAACTTTCCCTATTCTGTAAAGTACCTTGTTTTACTATAAAGGGTGCTCCAGATTATATTGCTATTAATGCTGATGGATTAGAATATAGAATGTTCTATGAATTATTAGATGAGATAAAACATCAGTTCAATAAAAAAGAAGTGGAATTGAAAAAGCTGGCTAATAACAAATATTATGAGGCTTCTGCAAGTCAGCGGTTAGCTTGGAAGAATGATGCTTTGAAATCTTTTATGGCAGGATATATGACAGCTAATTTTCCTTTTGATAAAGATTTATGTACTGTATGCAAAAAGGGAAGAATTATATACTATGATGATAATACTGCTATGTGTAATAATCCTGAATGTAATGCCAAATACCATACTGGTAAAAGTAGCTTTAGAACTCACGGAAGCAATAGAGGAATGTATGATGCTGGTATGGGAACTACTGTTAAATCTATAAGCCAAAAGAAAGTGCAGTTGGGATATAATGGCTAAAATAACTTCATTAACAGAAGAAAGAAAAATTATGAAAATCAAAAAATACTCAATTGTAATGATTAAGTGTAAAAATATGAGGGGTGAAGTAGGAATGGTGTTGAATGCAGATAAGCGTTTTAAATATCCTTATTTAGTGGAAACTGAAATTGGACTTACAGCATTTAAAAAGAAAGATTTGAAATTACTAATTGAGTAAAATTTCATAAGTATTTCAGATATTTATTTATTATATTATAGGTAAGAAAGGAAACCTATATGAACGAGAAATTATTGATAGAACTTAATTTAGATAATGATGTTTTTAAACCTTATCCCCATTCTGAAGTGGCTCGGATACTTTCTTTGTATGCTAAGAGAGTATCTGAAGGATTATCTTTGAATATCAATTTTATGGATATAAATGGTAATACTACCGGATTTGCTGCATATATGAGAAGAAAGGAAAAGAAATGATTATGTGGACTAAAATTGAATGTTACATTAAGACTGAAGATGAAGATTTAATAGATAGTGTTGAAACAGAATTGCAGGAGAATCTACATTTTATAGTAGGTGATGAAAACCATATTATCCGTATCTATCCTTGTGATAAAAGTGAATGCAAAGAATTAGATAAAATCAAAATAGAGGAAAATAAATAATGAAACAATATACAATAATGGGTGCT
>Ga0272441_10016777_pt1 | contig 10083 bp, 6 predicted proteins | sample SSMProp6N_FD_193582 | JGI IMG/M metagenome (GOLD analysis project Ga0272441, IMG submission 193582) | Marine sediment archaeal communities from Little Sippewissett salt marsh, Falmouth, MA, United States - SSM-Prop-6N | ecosystem: Environmental > Aquatic > Marine > Wetlands > Sediment ... | reverse complement strand
CCGCGGTAGTAGGCGACCGATCCCGAGAGATCCTTCAGCAGGGCGTCGACGCTCTTGTTGTCGTACTTCTCCTTGAGCGCCTTTCGGAACTTGTCGCGCGTCTCGTTGACGCGGAGCGTCTCGTCGCCGTCGGGCCTGTCGGACGTGTAGAGCATCGCATTCCTCATGATGGGAAGCGTGCGCTTCTCGATCCTCGAGCGGTTGATCTCCACGCCGACGTCGAGGTGGTTGCCGCCCTTGCCCTGCGCGGTGGAGGTGACGGCGAGAAGGTTCTCTCCCTTCTTGAGAAGTGCAAGCGCGCTGTCGTCGAGCGCGATCGTCGCGTAGCCGCCGCGCTGACCGCGCACGGCATCCACGACGAGGGCGCCGTTCAGGTAGACCTTCGTGAGTGCCGGCCGCACCGTTCGCAGGCGCACGCGAAGGGCCACGCCCTCGGCGTCATCAATCATGAAACGCCTGCGCGCGGCGATGCCGCCCCTGGGCAGCTTCTCGCCCTCCTCGGCCTGGAAATGCGTGAATATGCCTTCTCCGGTGCGCCATGCGCTGTCGTCGAATCCCGGCTTCTCCCAGCCTGGAGGAGGCGTCTGCTCCTTCTCGTAGAGCTCGCTTCGCCATTCCTGGGGCTTGATCTCGGACGTCGGCGAGAGCGGCTCCCAGATCGGCAGGCGCAGCGTCGGCAGGCCCTCCATGAAGCGCTTGGCCTGGCGGCCCTGGGGCACCCAGCTCCTGACGGCTAAGCCGTACATATTCTCCCATCTCTCGTAGAACAGCTTACCCTCGCGGACGAACCACGCGGTCGTCCCGTTGGCGAAGCGCTTGTCGAGGTCGGCGAAGCGCGCGTCGCCCTCGTCGCCGAGGAACCGCTTCAGGGCCGCGTACTGTTCGGAGGCCCGGTACGCGGCGCCGTCGAGGTTGCTGTCGATCTCCATCAGCACGAGATCGGTCGACTCCTTCGCGAGCTTGCGCTCGGATATGAGCTGCCCAAGCCACCTCTTCTCGTCGGCGGTCTTGAGGCTGCCTTCATCGATGGCGGCGAGCGCCGCGTCGCACTCTTCCCACTTCCGCTCGAGGTAGAGGTCCCTCGCCTCTTCGAGCTCGCCCGAGAGCTCCGCGCCGAAGACGCTCCTGGGCGCCCCGAGGATCCGAAGCCTCCTGCGGGGGAGCGCATAGACCAGGGCCATGCCTCCGGTGCAGAAGTCGCCGCCGTGCTCGATGTAGCCTGAGTTGTCGAACCGCGTCAGCGCCTCCCTGTAGGGAAGCATCGTGATCGCGCCCGTCCAGTGCCGGGAGAGGTCGTAGTACCATTTCTGATAGTCGAGGAACTTCTGGAGCTTCTCCTCGCCGGCGAAAGACGCGGCGAGCGGCCCCCACATGAGCGAGAAGTACCCGCCCGTGTGGCCCTCCTCGCGCAGCCAGTAGCTGTCCGCCACCGAGTCGGCGAAGGCCGACGTCTCGCGTTCCATCCCGGCCAGATAGCACATGACGGTGGCCGCGGAACTCTTGCCGTTGTCGTCGAGCGAGTTGCCGGGCCAGTGGTCGCCGTAGGGGACGCAGCCCAGCTCGGCGTACCTGCTGAAGAACTCGACCGCCTTGCCGAGCGGCTTGGGGTCGACCTCGACCCCGCACTCCTCGGCGAGCACGAGCATTATCGCGTTGGCCAGCCCGGGCTGGTTCATCGCCCCGTATCCGCCGGCCGGGCTCTTGTGACCCCAGCTGCCGCAGAGCATCTGCCCCTCGCCGGCCACCTTGGCGGCCTCTTCAAGCGCATCGAGGACCGAGTCGTCGCCGGTGGCGAGGTAGTACTCGGCGAGAAGCATCCCGCCGTAGCCGAGGGCCCAGTTGTTGTAGTCTATCTTGGCCAGGTCGAGCGAGGCGGTGTCGTAGGCGGCCCTGCGCGCGGCATCGGCGTACTTCGCCTCTCCCGTGGCAAGGAGGAGGAGTCCCGAGAGGAACGTCCCCGTCGCGCCGTCGGTGGCCATGTGCCCGCTTGGCAGCTGGGCGTCGATGAGCGATAGGCAGGCGTCGTCGAGGATGCGCCTGGACTTCTCGCAGTCGGCGGGCCAGGTCGACGAGTAGGCGCCGATCTTCGGCAGGGCGATCGAGACCGAGGCGCTCTTCCCTCGCCTCAGGACGCTGAGAGTCATCGGCTCGCCCGTCGCCTCGGCCCTGCCGATGGCGTCGCCGAGGGTGATGCGCGGGTCGGCGTCGGGCCCGAACTCGACGCCATCGACGCCGGTCACGACGTCGGCGAGCATCAACTTTTCCCAGGCGGGGGACCCCTGCTGGATGCTCATCACGACGAAGTGATATCCGCGCATCCATGCGGCGGCGCCGGTGGGGCCCATGTTCATGTGGCAGCTGTAATGCGCGGCGTGCGGGGAGTACGTCACCGCGCGCACGGCGTTCCCTGGGGCCTTGGCGACTTCACCCTCCGGGGCGTCTCGGCCCTGGGTCGCGTTGCCCGCCGGCTTCTTCGGAGCTACCTCCACGCTGCAGGAGGTGCCGAAGGCGCACACGAGCGCCCCGCAGATCGCAGACCTCAACCACGAGTTCGTGCTTCTCATCTCTGCTCCCCAATCCACGTCCGCATGTCGACCAGCGATGGCTTCGTTGATGCGGGACTTGACCTCGGCATGCTACGCAGGGCCGATCGGGGCCGCAACCCGGATTGCATGGCAAAACGCGGGCGGAGCGCCGAGCTTCCGCATCAAATTACTGGGGAATGGTGATGTTAAGGTGGCCGATCTCGGCCGCGTCGCCGCCCATCCAGACGAGGACGGCGGGCACCACCGACCAGAGGATCGCGGAGAAGACCTCCCCGAGTATGATTCCGAGGAAGAGGGGTCTGGCCGCCCGGTAGGCCCTGGCACCTCCGTAAAGGAGGATGGCCCGCTTGATCGCCCAGCCGAAGAGAATGCTGGGCCATATGTGCAGGATGAAGCCGCCGCGGTGGCCGCTCATGATGAGGAGTCCGATGGGATGGAGGGGCCAGAGCGGGCTGAGGAGACAGGCGATCTGGAGCCCTATCCCCAGCAGCATGCCGAAGATCGTATGGCCGAGCCGGCTGTAGGGGGAGCCGCCCCAGCTCTTCCGCTCGAAGGACTTGAGCGGATTATGCATGGTCGTCTGGATCGCGTTGGTGATCCCGATGGTGCTCTTTCCGTCCAAGGATTTGGGGTAGCTGTAGCCGAGCCACAGGTGCACGACCCCCGCGAAGACGAGGCCGACCAGCATGACACCAAGGAAGCCCATGGCCAGGCGGGCATGGCGCCTGGGCCCCCGCTCCTTGTCCAGCCCGAACCCGTGCATCGCGGCCACGGCGGCGCTCACCCGCGATCCGTCGGGCCCGATTATCAGGTCGACGGAACTCGTGAGATAGATCTCCTTGGCGTTGAGCCAATTGATGGGCAGCATGCTCAGGATATGCGCGACCCCGAGCGTGTTTCCCATCACGGGAATTCCCGTCTCGGCGACGATCCTGGCGAGCACGAGACAGGTGATTGCGACCATCAGCACCGCGAGAATCGCATAGAAGATCGAGTTCCCGGCCCAGACCTGCCATATGAGAAGACCCAGGCAGCCGATGCAGAAGATCAGCCCGGCCGTGCGGTTTCGGCGGTCCACATCGTCCTTCGCCGGGCGGAACATGGCCTTCGCGACGGCCGCCCACTGGGTGCGACCCAGCCATATGATGACGATGGCAACGCCCAGCACCGCCCCGTTTCTGTGGTCTTGGATGGCGGCGCCCCCGTGGAAGGGCGCGAAGTACTCGTATCCGATCATCCGGTACAGCTGGTAGATCAGCACGGTCACCCAAATCGAGAACGCCACACGATTGGGCACGAAGTATGTTATACCAATGATGATGAAAATGACGCGCCCGGACATCACCCACCAGTTCAGCCACTTCCACATGCCGAGACTCTCGAGGAACCACAAGCCCCATCCGAGGCCGAAACCGGGGAAGGCCTGTCCCGTGTGGTGATGAAGGCCCTGGAACATGTATATGACGGCGACGACGATGAACCCGGCCCAGAAGACCGGGCTCCGGAAGAGCGGGGGAAGCAGCTTCCCGTCCTCGGGCGTCTCGATCAGGGACTGCTGGACCGCCAGCAGGGGGAATGGCAAGCGCTCGTTGTGGCGCCATTGCGGGTAGACGATCAGCGCCAGTCCCACCATCAGCAGCAGACAGAAGGCGATCATGCTACCCCAAGACAGGGCCGGGGCGATCCACGCCGACCAGGGGATGCTCGCACCCTCTTCAAGCTCGTCTGTGAGCTGCGAGGATATTGGCGTATCCTCGCCGAACTTCGCCCGTTCGATATACAGGGATTCGGGAAGGTCCATCTTTTCGTGGACCTTGGAAAGCGCGGGCTCCTTGGCTATCTGCCCGTTGCTGAAAGCGAGCGAGTGTGGCCATGATTTAATGATGGCGGTGGAAGAGCATGCCGCCAGGACAATCCCGAAGACGATCGCCAGCTGCTTCCCGCTAAGGGCGAACTTGGGCAGTTGCCAGCGCAGCAGGGGATTGATAACCAGCGTCAGCACGATCACGAACAACACCCCGAGCTCAGGCAGGTAGTTGTCCGCGATCTCGGAGTTCCGGAGAAGGAAATTGTTGATGGGCTGCAGGTACCAGATCGCGAAGGCGCCCAGCAGGCCTATCGCTATCGCGACGGCTGCGGAGAGTCCGGAGAGTTTTTTCATGGCTGCCTGTATCCGCTATCCGGGCTGGAGAATCCGATTCCCGTGCGCCCAACCTCTTGGTGTGCCTTCAGCGCGCCTCAGAGAGACCCCGATAGGCCCGTGCGTGTTCCGGCAAGCCGCCTCGGACCTATCCCCAGTACCTTCGCCCGTCCCGCCGGTCACCCGACTTCAGCGGCATGTCCCCCGCCGGATTCCGCCAACCAAGATAACCGGAGTCGGACGCGAGCGCAATGCACATGAGCACATTCCGACGCATGAGGTTGAACATGTCTCGCGCCGCTTCGGGGGGTATCGCCGCGTTTCGGTCGCCCCTCTCTTTATTTGCCTTCTCTGGCCGCCTCCACGAGGGCCAGCATGTTCTCGGGGGGCACGTCGTCCTGGATCTCCTGGCCGGGCGCGTAGACGTAGCCTCCGCCCTTCGACATGAGATCGCGCACCCGGCGGGCCTCGGTCTTGACCTCCTCGGGCGTCCCGAAGGGAAGCGCCTGCTGGGTGCTTATCCCTCCCCAGAAGGTGAGCTTGTCGCCAAAATCATCCTTGAGCTTCCCGATGTCCATGGCCTCGGGCTGGACGGGATTCAGCACGTCGACGCCCATCTCGATGAGAGAGGGGATGATCTTCTCGACGCAGCCGCAAGAATGGATCCACACGTCCTTGCCGTGCTCGTGAATCAGGTCGTACTCCCGCTGCTCGCCCGGTCTGATGAGCTCCTGCCACGAGTCGGGCGACATGAGGAGGTCGAGCTGCGATCCCCAGTCGCTGCCCAGGAGCACTCCGTCGATCTCCGGGCGGCCGATGAAGTTCTCTATCATGACCATGTTGCGGTCGATGATGCGTGTCAGGAACCTCTTCGCGAAGTCCGGGTCGCCGCAGATGTCGCCAAGGAAGTTCTCGATCTTGCGGGCGGCGTTGGCCTTCTCGAAGTGCGACCCGTAGATCATCACGAGGATGTACTTGTCCGTGTGGTCGCGAAGGAGTTCGATCTGCCTGTAGAAGTCGTCGTAGCTCCCCGTCCCCCTCACACCGGCGGGCGAGGTGGGGGTATCGGGCTCGCGCCAGTCGGGGCCGAGGTCGCGCCACCACCACCAGGGCGCGCGGACCTCTATAACATCGTTGTCGACGAAGGCCTCGACGCTCCCGCCGCCGATGGCCTTCTGGAACACCTCCCGACCCTTGCGCGTGAAGTCGATGCGGTAGGGGACGCGCTCTGTCTCCTCGTGCGCGATCGCCGCCTTGACGAGTTCTCGACTCTTCATGCTGATGTCTTCTCCTCTTGCCCAAAAGACTCCTACCACCAAGACACCAAGAGTATCAAGGGAAACCATGGACTGAACGGTCCCAGGGGTGCTTGGTCCGCTTGGCGGTGAACACCGTGCCGCCACGCATCTTCGTGTTGTCTCCAACGCTCGTCAATTGCAGAAGGGACTCGCGGTCAGTTGACGCGCTCGCGCGCAGTCTCGTCCGGCGATGCCGTGTCCTCCTTGCGGGGGAAGCGCCGACGGAGCGTGGCGACGAACGCCGCGTCCGCGCGCTCCGACACGATCCCCACGAAGGAATAGCCCCGGCGCCAGGCGAGGTAGAACGCGAGCGCCAAGAGCGCGCCCGTTATCACGAAGTTCGGCCAGGCGTTGAGCTCCCACTGCCCGCTCCACGTGAGGTCAGGCCAGGCCGAGACAGGCCAGAGGTAGGGTATCCCCCAGTCCTTGTCGGGGCCCTTGCCGCCGAGTATGTCCATGACGAGATGGAGGTGGACGGCCGCGAGGGCGAGGGCCGCCGTCAGGGCACGCCGTCGCGCCACGGCGAGGGCGATGCCCGCCACCAGCAGGCCGAAGAAAAGGTTGTGGCCGAAGACATGGTGGTAGTCGGACCACCAGTAGAGCGGGCGCTCCGAGCCCCGCGAGAGCCACTCGGCGACTATGCCGAAGCCGTCGACGTCGGGTGCGGCGCCCGCGATGGCGACGAGCGCGCGGTCGCGACGCCCGAGGGAGCAGGTGTTCGCCACCGCCCACCCGCCCAGGAAGTGGGTGACCGGGTTCATGGCTGGACGTTAGCGCAAGCCACTGACTATGTCAATTGCGTATGCGCTCGTACGCGGAGCGGGAGCAAATGAAGAGGGCCCCGCTCGGGGGCCCTCGTGGTCAAGCCTGTGCAGACACGGAGAATGGCGGCTATTTCCCGGGCCTTGCCTTCTTCTCCTTATCTTTCTTGATGCTCTCCTTCACGGCCTCGCGGGCCTCATGACGGACCTTCGCCCGAACCGGAGCCGGAACGGGACGCGCCGGCCCGACGGCGTGCGCCGGCCTGGGCGGGTGGACAGGGCGGGCCGGCTTGGGCCGGTACGCGGGATGGAGCGGGTGGTGCTTCACGACACGGTACATGCGATGCGTCCGCGGGATGCTGAGGAAGACCCTCGGCACGACCGTTATCGGCGTCCAGCCCGATCTCCAGGTGGGCGAGCGCCACCACCGGCCGCCGTACCAGCGGTAGTAGGTACCGCCATAGTAGAAGACGTCCCCCGGCGCGTTCGTCACGACCCGGATCCCGGTGCCGGCGATGTACGTGTAGACGGGCCTGACATGTATGCCCACGCCCACGCCGTCGGGCGTCGCCACTATGTAGCACCCCCCGGCGCCCGCGGCCACGAGCGCCGCCACGGCGAGTTTCAATCTCATCGTGTCCCCTTCCAACCGCGCCCCTCGGCCCCGCCAGCCATGTGCATATGGAGGCATTCTACCCCGCTGCGAGCCGGCAAGTCCAGTGCTATTGATACCTTAAGTGCCGGCGGGGTGCACGCAGCCCAAGGCAAAGCCGCGGTTGCGCGAACAATCGGGGGGCCTTAGACTGCGGGAATGGACCGGCCTGCTTGGCCCCCGGTCCGGAATCGGCGGGAACCATGCCAAGGGTGATGTTCGTGAGCGCGTCCGCCAGGCTCGGCGGGGCGGAGAGGAGTCTTCTCGAACTCGCGCGCGCGGTCGGCCGCGATCGTTTCGAGCCGGGAGCGATCGTCGGCGGGCCGGGGGAACTCACCGACTCCCTCCGCGATGCGGGGCTCGAGGTCGACGTCGTCGAGATGCCGCGCATCACCCGCACCACGGACCCCGTCAAGATAGCCGGCTACATCGCGACGGTGACGAGGCTGAGCCGCACCATCGCCGGGATCCTGCGCTCGCGCAAGACCGACATCGTCCATGCCAACGGGATACTCTCGCATATCTACGCTGGCGAGGGAGCGCGTCAGGCCAAGCGCCCCTGCGTCTGGCACGCGCGCGACATGATAAGGCTGGGCCCACTCGCCGGTCACGAGCAGAGGAATGCGACCGCCGTCGTGGCGATCTCGGAGGCCGTGCGCGCGCACCTCCTGCGGGAGGGTACGCCGGGGGACAAGGTGCGCGTCGTCATGAACGGGGTCGACCTGGCCCCATTCGAGGAGCAGCCTCCCGGGACGGGGGCGTCCGCGCGGGAGGCGGCGCGATCCGAGCTGGGGCTTGATCAGGGAGCCTTCGTGGCGGGGTCGGCCGGGGCCTTCGTCCCGTGGAAACGACACGAGGACTTCGTCCGCGCGTTCGCGGCGCTCGCTGAGGGGGAGGTCGTCGCGGCGGCCCGCGACGGCACCGTCGAGGTCGCGAAGCTCCTGCCGTCGAGGGCGGTCCTCTTCGGCGACGACCTCTTCGGCGAGAACGGGCGCTACGCCTTCGAACTCAGGAAACTGGCCGACGAGCTTCTCGGCGCCCGGTTCCTCTTCACGGGATGGCGGCCGGACGTTCCCCGGATGCTACCGGCCCTCGACGTGTTCGTCTCGCCGAGCGACGGGGAGCCCTTCGGCCGCGTCATCGTCGAGGCGATGGCGGCCGGCGTGCCCGTGATCGCGACCGACTCCGGCGGCAAGAGCGAGATCGTCGAAGACGGCGTCACCGGCATTATCGTCCCGCAGGGCGACGTGGCGGCCCTCGCGGAGGCCATGGAAAGCCTCATGCGCGATCCCCCGCGCCGCGCAGCGCTCGGCGAGGCGGCCCGGGCGCGCGCCCACTCGGACTTCTCCGCGGATCGCGTCGCGAGTGAGGTGATGACGGTCTGGGACGAGGCGCTAGCGCTGGGCCCGCGGGCCTGAGCCCCGTGTTCTCTTGGAATGCTATGCCACGAAGATGACGTAGTTCGCGGCGCAGGCGAGACCCGCCGCCACGAGCCCCACGGCCTCCACCAACCCGAGCGCGGGTCGCCAGTCGCGTCCGCGCGCCATGATCCAGAGCTGCAGGGCCGCGACGCCGAGCATGACGAAGACCACCGCCGCCACGCTCGCTCGAGTCGCCCGCAGCCCCGCCGCGAAGTCATGGGCCGGGAACCAGCCCAGGAATGCCCAGATCGCGACGAAGAGGACCGTGGCCCCGACGGTCGCGAGGAATGTCCTCGCGCGCGGGCCCTCGAAGAGCGCTCGCAGCGACGTGAAGGCCCCGCTCACCACCTCCCTCATGAGCCCGAGACCGATGACGGCGGCCCCGAAGGCGCCCCACATCGTCAGGGCCCCCAGCGCGACCCTGCGGACGTCGTCGCCCGCGCCATACCACGCAGGCAAATCCAGCGACCATGCCCCTGCGGAGAACAGGACCGTCGTCAGGCCGAAGGCGAGCCTGAGCGCCGGATGGAGCGCGGGCTTCATCTCCTCGCGCGACGGAAGCACTGACATGATCCGGTCCACGAGCCCGTCGGTCATGCGAAGATCGCGCAGCGACTCGCCGACGAGGTCCTCGACGCGGTCGTCTTCCGCACGCGCCTCAGCGTCCGGCACTGGCCTCTTCTTCTCGCTCATCACGCACCCGTTCCGCCCTGTTCTCGTCGGGGTCCAGGTCCCCTAGCGCCTCGCGCAGCATGGCCTTCGCGCGCGACAGGCGCTTCTCCAACGCCGCCCGGCCGATCCCGAGCAGCGAGCATATCTCAGCGTGGCCGCGTCCCTCCAGGCACCGGAGCACTATCGCCTCGCGATAGCCCGGCGGCAGCCCCCGGACGGCGCTTCGGACGCGCCTCCGGGCCTCGGCCGCCTCGACATCGTCGCCCGGGCCGGGGCCGACCGCCGCCGAGAGCTCCTCGCGGCCGCCGGCGAGCTCAAGCCTCTGCCGCGCCCTGGACCGGACCCAGCTTATCGACTTGCGCCTCACGATCCCGGCGAGCCACCCGGCGAACTTCCTGGCCGAGCGCAGGCGCCTGAGCGACCTGTAGGCGTCGCAGAACGCGTCCTGCGCCATGTCGCGCGCGGCCTCCGCGTCGCCCGTCGCGGCGTAGGCGATCGCCGTCGCCATCGCCACGTGGCGCTCGACCAGGGCGCGGAAGGCGTCCTCGTCGCCGCGAATCGCGGCCCTGACGAGCGCCGCATCCTCCTTATCA
>Ga0272441_10016776_pt1 | contig 10083 bp, 7 predicted proteins | sample SSMProp6N_FD_193582 | JGI IMG/M metagenome (GOLD analysis project Ga0272441, IMG submission 193582) | Marine sediment archaeal communities from Little Sippewissett salt marsh, Falmouth, MA, United States - SSM-Prop-6N | ecosystem: Environmental > Aquatic > Marine > Wetlands > Sediment ... | reverse complement strand
AAGTTGAAACCCACGGGTTGATGACGTGGCAATTTGGGGTAAGTTACGCCGAACCCGAATGAGCCTGGACAATAGCCTCCTTATGGGTGGTTAAACAAAGCCTGGTCCTTTGGGCCCGGGTACGTTAGCATTCAGGGCATTATCCTGTTGAAAAATACAGCGTAAATGGATAAGGTATTTATATTGTAGAAAATACAGAGGCTGTTCAGGGCGATAAAAAACATCATAAGAGATTGTACAGAATCATGAGAAATTATAACCCTGGGGAAATCCGACATGTTTATTCATTTGCTGTCGGGAATATTTCCTCCTTTGAATCAAAACTAAAATCTTCATTAAACCAGAAATATATTGAAACACTTATCCGGTTGGATTGTATTAATAAAATATGTGGCTAAATGTTTATCCCAAAAACACAAATGCCGATAGGTAGACTATCGATCAAGACGGATTCATCGAGGAAAACACCATGGAAGATGCACCACGATTGTACAACAGTAGACTTGTTAAAACTTATATTGAATATCTAGGCAAGTATTATCCTGATGTCGATGTTGGTCCAATGCTCGCGAATGCCGAAATTTCCAAGCAACAGATTGAAGATCCTGATTGTTGGTTTGTGCAGGATCAGATTGACAGATTTCATGAGATGCTCGAAAAAAATGTTAAAGATCCTGATATATCCAGAAAGGTCGGCCGGTATATAACTTCTGCGGAGGCGATAGGAATATTGAGGACGCAGGTTTTGGGATTTTTGCGTACATTGAAAATATATGAGATTATAGGAAAAATTGCCCAAAGTCTCACCCGTCATATTACAATTGAAACAAGAAAACTTGGAAACAGTAAAATCGAGCTTCTCGCAATTCCACGAGAAGACGTTAGGTAAAGACCATATCAGTGTGAAAATCGTCTGGGTATGCTGGAATCCTTGGCTGCTCTCCACAGCGGCAAATTTGCCCGTGTAGAACATGAGAAGTGTATGCATAAAGGCGATGATTTCTGCCAGTATATCATTTCCTGGGAGCATCCGCCTTTTATTATCTGGAAAGTTGTATTGAATTATGCCGTGCTCTTGAGCATTTTCATATCGGTTATGTCTTTTTTTGTTATACCTTTGTCCTCATGGGCAATTAGTGTTTCGTTGGATATTTTTCTTGTGATGATTCTTGCTGTCTATGTAGGATTTCGAGAGAAACGAGAGTTGGTCAGAATTGTTGAGCGGCAAAGCAATGCTGCCTGGGATCTTCTTAAACAGACGGACATACATTACAGCAACCTTGCGCTTATTCAGGAACTCGGTCAGGCCATATCAAGTATCCTAGATATAAATCTGTTGTGCAAAACCGTAATGAATCTCATGCACAAACGCCTCTCATACGACAGAGGACTGATCTTGCTTGCAGGCATAGACCGGACCAGCCTGCGTTTTATTGCCGGATACGGCTACGAGCCGGAATTTGATACATTATTGACTCAATCAAACATAATCCCTGACATACGGGCTAAGAAGACGCCGCTGACAGAGACATTTATTGACCAAGTTCCTAATATTGTGGAAGATATTTCAGATTTTAACGAGTACCTTACTGAGGAGCAAAGAATTCTTCTCCAAAAGGCCGGGGTTTCTAAATTTATCTGTGTGCCGATCGTATATGAACAAATATCGCTGGGCGTTTTGTGTGTTGACAATCTGGATTCAATAAAGCCTTTTACCCAAAGTGATGTAAACCTATTACAGGGAATCGCTTCTCAGATTGCAATCAGCATCAATAATGCCTCTTTTTTTAAAAAGATACAGGAAAATGAACAAAGATACAGGACAATTTTTGAGAACACTTCAAATGCCACAGTTATTATCGATGAGGATATGACCATTGTTCTGGCTAACACCGAATTTGAAAAACTGTCGGGATACTCAAGAGATGAATTGGAAGGTAAGATGTTGTGGGTTGATTTTGTCAGGGAACAAGATCTTGAGAAGATGAAGGATTTTCATTGCTCTAGGCGGATTAATCCTGGTGCAAGCTCAAGCCGGTATGAATTTCAGTTCATTGACCGGCAGGGAAATGTCAAGGATATCTATCTGGCCGTAGATATGATTCCGGCAACCAAACAAAGTGTTGCCTCACTTCTGGATATAACCGAACGTAAGCGGTCCGAATTAGAAAAGAAATCTCTGGAAAGACAACTGCAGCAAGCCCAGAAAATGGAATCAATTGGTACTTTGGCTGGGGGAATTGCACACGACTTTAATAATCTACTGATGGGCATTCAGGGAAATGCATCCCTGCTGATGTTGGATATTGACGCGTCACATCAATTTATTGAACGGCTGAAAAACATCGAACTCTATGTCCGCAATGGATCGGAATTGACCAAACAGTTGCTCGGGTTTGCCAGGGGTGGTAAATACGCGGCAAAACCGACTGTGATTAATGAACTTATAGCCAAAAGCTCGGAAATGTTCGGACGGACAAAAAAAGAGATCAGTATTCATCGCAAGTTGCAAGATGATATCTGGACGGTTGAAGTCGATCGTGGACAGATTGATCAGGTTTTGTTGAATTTATATGTGAATGCCTGGCAGGCCATGCCGGGCGGCGGTGATTTATATCTGGAAACACGAAATGAGGTCCTTGATGATATTTTTGTCAAAGCTTATGGTGTAAAACCCGGCAAGTTTGTAAAAATATCGGTTTCTGATACCGGCGTTGGGATAGATGAATCGACACGGATAAGGGTTTTTGATCCGTTTTTTTCAACAAAAGAGATGGGCAGAGGAACCGGTTTGGGGTTGGCTTCAGCCTACGGCATTATAAAGAACCATGGCGGCATAATCGACGTGTATAGTGAGATAGGAAAAGGTTCAACCTTTGTCATTTTTTTACCGGCATCAGGAGCAGAGGTTATTTCAAAAGATGTAGAAGCATAGGATAGTGTCATCAATGGTCAGGGAAGAATTCTGCTGGTGGATGATGAAAAAATGATTCTTGATGTAGCGACCCAGATCCTTAAGAGTCTGGGTTATGATGTCATCACCGCCACAAATGGTGATGATGCCGTAAAGATATATTCCCAGATGGCAGATGAAATTGATCTTGTCCTGCTGGATATGGTTATGCCTGAAAAGGGAGGAGGGGAAACCTACACGATGCTCAAGAAACTTAATCCTGATATCAAGGTTCTTCTTTCAAGCGGTTATAGTGTTGACGGGCGGGCGCAAGAGATTCTGCAGCAGGGGTGTAAAGGATTTATCCAGAAGCCCTTTACGGTGAATGAGATTTCTCGAAGGGTTAAAGAGGTCTTAAGCAGCTGAGAGAAAAAGGCAGCGCTTAAATGCTGTTTATGATTAAGATGATTGAATTTATTGTTGATATCAGTAAAATCGCTCTGCGGGTATAGCCTTTGTCAAGAATCTTAGATGTTCGTCCGGATATTGCGAACCCGATTAAAATACCGGGCAATAACGCCAGTCCGGCTCGTACTTCGACAATACCGAAACGACCCACAAAGTAAAGGGTACAAAGTGACATGAGTAATGCAACAACAAATATAAAGGAAATCGTACCCCGAATCTTCGGGCCCCGTTCGTTCTGGTAAAGTAGTGCCAGCGGGGGTCCGCCTAGGCCGGCCACAGTGGTCATGAAACCGCAGAGAATTCCACTGATAATAAGATTGAAACTCGACAGCAGAAGTTTCAATCCCCCCAAACTGAGCATTACTGCCAGAATGATGATTGCCCCGATGATAAACCCCATGAGGTCGTATGAAAGAGATGAGAGAAGAAATCCTCCGATTATCGTGCCCAGTATACAGCCCAGCAAGGTTTTTTTCGCATTTTTCAAATCAATCTCAGATCGTTCCCGAAAGGCCATCAATAGTGTGAGTAAAACAGAAATGAATAAAAAAGGGCCAGGAACGAAAACAGGATTTAGTAAGACCAGGACAGGAACAGCTATCAATCCGAGACCAAATCCGACTGATCCGTGAACAATCGCTCCAATAGCTATAACAGCATTGGCAAATAGTATGTGTATTATATCCAAATCTTATCCGATGCAGTTATTTTTAGGTGCTAGTAATTCTGTTGTTTCTAACTCTAATCGTATTTTTAAAATGTTGAAAGTGCGAAAAACATGCCAAAACAAATTGACTATCCAATATAACCCAGTATATCATTTTTTATTGAAATTGAAGGATGTTCCCGTGATCAGAAAATTAACCTACCAGCAATTGGAACAGCGCGTTCTTGAGTTAGAGAATGAATTTTTAATGCGTCAAAAGGCGGAAGAAAAAACACAACGTCTCAACTCCTTGCTGCACACAATACATAATATTACCCAGCGTATTTTCAGGGAAAAAAACAGAGATCGTCTTCTGCAGGATATCTGCAAGATTGCGGTAAATAATCGCGGTTATCACAATGTATGGATCGCGATTTTCGATGATACCAGAAAGCTGGTTACGACAGCTGAATTCGGTCTGGGAAAGATTTTTATCCCTATGTTGAAGCGGTTGGAAAGTGGCAGGCTTACTGCCTGCGGGCAAAAAGCTCTTTTGCAGTCAGATATTGTGGTAATCGAAGATCCTCCTTCTACATGCGATGATTGTCCATTAGTGGATAAATATGAAGACCGGGGGGCGATGACAAAAAGGCTGGACTATGCCGGAAATATTTACGGCTTGATATCCGCATCTATACCTAAAGAGTTTGTGGTAGACCTTGAAGAACAGAGATTATTCCAGGCTATTGCCCAGAATATTGCATTTGCGCTCCATTCCATCGAGGTAGAGAAAGGTCGGATGATGGCAGAAAAAGCCCTCAGGGAAAGTGAGAGTTCATTTCGATCCCTTCTGTATTCTCAACATGATGAAATCGTGATTGTAGATCGGGAATACCGTATTACCGACGCCAATGTGAATTTCATCACGAATACTTCCAGAAAACGACAGGAAGTCCTTGGCAACTATTGTTATGAGATTTCATATGACGGGGATAAACCCTGTGATGAAAAATGCGATGAATGCGACCTCGAGGAGGTATTTGGGACTGGCAGAACAAGAAGTTTACGAAAACAGAAAACAGCCAAGGATGGCTCACGGATATGGGTGGATATCCACCAGTCTCCTTTAAAAAATACCAATGGAGACATTACGCATGTAATTATGTCACTAAGGGATGTTACGCAGGAAATACAATTGGAGAAGCAGCTTCAACAAGCACAAAAAATGGAAGCAGTAGGAAACTTGGCTGCTGGGATTGCTCATGATTTCAACAACATCCTGGGTGTCGTTCTGCTGAATTCGGAACTGGCGCTTTCAGATAGTACAGATGAAAAAAGTAACCAGCTCTATCTTAAAAGGATTCTCAAGGCCAGTCACCGTGCCAAGGATCTGGTAGAACAGATATTGATATTCAGTCGGCAGGCGAAACCGGAAAGGAAACCGTGTCGGATTATTCCTGTCGTACAGGAGGCCTTGAAGCTGGTTCGGGCATCATTGCCGTCGGCTATAGAATTGACACTGCATATCAAAACTGAGTGCGGTCCGGTCTTAGTCGATCCAATACAGATTCATCAGGTTATATTGAATCTGTGCAACAATGCAGCTCATGCCATGCAGAAAAAGGGAGGAATGCTCGAAGTAAGCTTGGAGGATGTTGATCTGGATGTAACTGCTTCCAGGATTCATACCGATTTGCATCCTGGTCCGTATTTGAAATTAACGGTAAGGGATACTGGTAGTGGTATGAATGAACACACGCTCAAACAAATCTTTGATCCTTTTTTCACAACGAAAAATCCTGGCGAGGGTACCGGGATGGGGCTCGCCGTAGTGCATGGTATTGTCAAAAACTATGATGGGGCAATCCTCGTCGACAGTATGCCTGAGAAAGGCACAAGCATTGACATATTTTTTCCCAGGATCGAGGTAGAGATTGAACCTGTACTGAAGAGCGACGAGATGCTTCCGCAGGGAAATGAAGAGATTTTGCTTGTCGACAATAATGAAGAACTGGCCTGGAGTTTTAAAAAATCCCTGGAAAATATGGGATATAGAGTTACTGGCAAAACAACAAGCTCTGGCGCATTGGAATCTTTTCGTGCTGAGCCGGATCGCTTCGATGCCATTATTACAGATCTGAGTATGCCAGGTATAACAGGCACTCAACTGGCCGCAGAGATTTTACACACCAGACCTGATATCCCGATAATTCTGTGCACCGGATATAATGAAAAAATTACCCCTGAAAAGGCAAAAGAAATAGGATTTTGTCAGGTTTTCATAAAACCGATTACCATGTATCAATTTGTTCAAGGCTTGCGCCGTGTTTTAGATCAATATCAAGGGAAAAATCATCGTGGCTAAGATCTTGATTGTAGATGATGACCAGCTGATGAACGAAACATTGGCGACTGTAATTGTGCTCAGGGGACACGATGTCGTATGTGCGACCACCCTCGAAGAGGGTCTCGAAAAGGCACAGGCCGATGATTTGGATGTCATTTTTCTTGATGTTCGTATGCCTGACGGTGATGGTCTCAAATTGTTACCCATGTTTAAAGCAGCGGCAGCATACCCGGAAATAATAATCATTACCGGGTATGCTGATCTGGACGGAGCAGAGCTTGCCATCAAAAACGGTGCATGGGATTATATTCAAAAGCCATCCTCGGTAAGTGGAATAACGTTGTCATTGGAACGTGCACTTCAATATCGGCAGGGGAGGAAGTCAAAAAATTTCCCGGTTGTGTTAAAACGAGACGGTATCATTGGCAATAGCGCGGGGATTAATATGGTTCTTGAGCAAATCGCTCAGGCATCCAGTAGCGATGTCAATGTCCTTATTGTCGGTGAGACCGGTACGGGCAAAGAACTGTTCGCGAAAGCCATCCATGAAAACAGTAAGCACAAAAAGGGAAATTTTGTCGTAGTCGATTGCACGGCGATTCCTGAGTCTCTTGTGGAAAGTATCCTCTTTGGTCATGAAAAGGGGGCATTTACGGGTGCTAATATATCACGGGAAGGTTTGATCAGACAGGCTGACCAAGGAACCCTTTTTCTTGACGAGGTGGGAGAGCTTCCGCTTTCTATCCAGAAAACTTTTCTTCGTGTGATCCAGGAGCACCGATTTCGTCCAGTGGGTTCCAAGAAAGAAATAATTTCAGATTTCAGGTTGATTGCAGCAACAAACCGGGATCTTGATAGGATGACTGACCAGAACATGTTCAGAAGTGATCTCCTTTTTCGTCTGCGCTCTTTTTATATCGAGATTCCGCCGTTGAGGGATCGTAAAGAGGATATAAAAGATCTGGTTATCTATTATACACACATGAGGTGTGGATTTTCCGGGGTCGAGACAAAAGGATTTTCTCCTGATTTTATCGATTTTCTTAACCAATATGAATGGCCTGGAAATATACGGGAACTATTCAATACCTTGGAGCAGGTTCTATCCGTTGCATGCTATGAAACTACTCTTTGTCCCTATCACCTTCCAACCTATATCCGGGCCAGTGTAGCTCGATCATCCGTGGACCTTGGAGTGGAGCAGAAAAATTTTTCGGGTAAAGATTTTATTTTCAATAATGTTCATAGTGAAGCCTTACCAACTATTGAAGAGATGCGGAATATTACGGAGAAAATCTATTTGCAGAAACTTATGCTCACTGCAAAGGGCAATATGAAGAAAGCATGTGAAATCTCCGGCCTTTCAAGGACGCGACTGTTTGAGCTCAGGAAGAAACATAAAATTTCCCCAAAAAAAGATATTTCTCACAAAAAAGAATCAGACAATGCCGTGGGAACAAAGAGCTGAGACATCGTTCAATTGTTTCACCATGGTTGCTTTATAGAACATGGCGTTCGATATTTCGAACATCAAGATGATGATTAATTTTTTTGATTATATATAACATATTGTAATTGGAAGACATATATATAACAAGAGAATGTCTGCGATGGCATAAATACTGCTTGTTATGCCAGACAGTAATTTTCAGAAATTTTTTAAGAACACATATTGGTGATAAAAAATGTACCGATTTGTTTGCTCGATAGAAGCAAAAGGTTTTTTAAGAGCAATGTATGGAAGAGAGAAAATGAGGAGTGTTGAATGATTGCTTTTGGTCCTGTGCCTTCAAGACGGTTGGGCCGCAGTTTAGGAGTCAATAATATCCCACCCAAGGTGTGCTCTTATGCCTGTGTGTATTGCCAGTTAGGCCGTGCCATCAAGATGCAGACCGGGCGGCAGGTCTTTTATCAGCCGGAAGAGATTTTCCGCGAGGTTGAAGACAAGGTGTCTAAGGCTCGCTTGGTGGGAGAACCAATAGACTATATCACCTTGGTGCCGGATGGTGAGCCATGCCTGGATAGCAATCTGGAAAAAGAAATCGAATTGCTGCGCGAGCTTAAGATAAAGATCGCTGTGATTACCAATGTCTCTCTTATCTGGCGCTACGATGTGAGGCAGGCCTTGATGCAGGCGGACTGGGTATCTTTGAAGATAGACTCTACCCGTGAAGAAGTCTGGCGCAGGGTAGACCGGCCTCATAAAAATTTGCAGTTTAATGCAATCCTGGATGGGATGCGTGTGTTTGGAGATGCTTATCAGGGTGAATTGGTGACCGAGACAATGCTTGTTAAGGGCCGCAACGATGAAGCAGGGCATTTTCGCGATATTGCCGATTTTCTCGTAGACCTCAAGCCTAATATAGCCTATCTGGGCATTCCCACCCGCCCACCGGCAGTGGGAGACGTAAAAGCACCGGAAGAGGACACTATCAATCTGGCATATCAGATTTTTTCTGAGAAATTGTCTCACGTGGAATACCTGATCGGCTATGAGGGCAATGCCTTTGCATTTACCGGGAATGTCATTGAAGATCTGCTTAGTATTACCTCGGTCCATCCCATGCGCAAAGACGCAATGAGCGATTTTTTGGAACGGGCCAAGGCTGATTGGGCTGTTGTACAAAGATTGATCGATCATGGGCATTTGATAGAGACTCACTATGACGGACAAACGTTTTTTATGCGCAGATTAGATAGAAAAGGATAGGCGATATTTTTCATAAAACAAGTAACACCCCTGATGTATAAGTTTAAAATATAGGGTAGTTTTTTTGCACAAGGAGCTAATAGTGGAGAAAATTCCTTTGGATGTTTTACACAGACGAGTAGTTCCATCGGCTGAAACTACTGATGCCGGGATTGTTTTAGACGCTGCATTCGGAGAGGATGCAGCTATGACACGCATTGGTAATAATATTTTGGCTTCGCATCTGGAACCTATTGTCGGAGCCATAGATAACATCGGGTGGCTGGCTATGCATGCAGCATGCAATGATGTTGCAGCGAGAGGCATTCAACCCCGCTGGGTAGTTTTACTGGTCCTCGTTCCAGGTGTAGACGATAAAGGTATTCTGGTACAAATACTGCGTGATGCCCGGCATGCGGCTGAAAAACTCGGTGTTTCAATAATTCGGGAGCATGCCGGATATTCTGCCGGAATTACCGAACCCTTGGTCGACGTTATTGCTATGGGGAATCTTGATGGGAAAATTCCGGTGGAAAAAGGCGGGGCGCACATGGGTGATCATGTATTGATTACAAAGGGAATCGCCCTTGAGGGGACAGCGATTCTGGCCCATGAATTTGAGGATATAGTACAGGGATTTAACATAACCGCAAAGGAGTTGCATGAAGCAAAGGGGCTGATGAATGAAGTAAATGCGATCCCGGAGGCCCTTATATTAGGAGAGTATGGCGCATCAACCATGCATGATGTAAGACGTGGTGGAATAGTGGGAACCCTGGTTGAAATAGCGCATGCATCGAGACTCTGTATACAGATAGATGCCACGTTGATTCCGCGACGCACCGTGGTTGATCATTTTGTAGAGACATTCAAATTTGATCCTTTACGGATGATTTCTTCAGGTGCCTTGGTTGCTACTATTCCGTCCGAAAAGATTAATGATGCTAAACAAAAACTTACAGAAAAGAATATTATTTTTGCTGACATCGGAAGGGTCATAGATGGTAAAGGAGTGATTGTTTTGTCTGAAAGCAAGATTG
>Ga0272441_10016775_pt1 | contig 10083 bp, 4 predicted proteins | sample SSMProp6N_FD_193582 | JGI IMG/M metagenome (GOLD analysis project Ga0272441, IMG submission 193582) | Marine sediment archaeal communities from Little Sippewissett salt marsh, Falmouth, MA, United States - SSM-Prop-6N | ecosystem: Environmental > Aquatic > Marine > Wetlands > Sediment ... | reverse complement strand
AAGTTAATTATTCTACAACCGACATCAATCCGAGCTCTCAGTTCATTTTTATCATAAGGTTTGCTAATAAAATCATCTGCACCCGCATCAAGACCAAAAACTATATCTTCTCCCTGCTTCCTGACGGTAAGCAGTATTATGTAGACAGGTTGAGCTGAATTCTTGCTTCTCAGTTTTCGACATATTTCCACACCTTCCATTTCAGGCATATTCCAATCCAGGATTGCAAAGCTAGGTGCATCTAATTTATTTAAGGCTTCCCATGCTTCTTTGCCGTCGCATTTAACAACAACTTCGTGACCCAGACTTCTAAGAATAGATTCGAGGATCTTGCGAGAAATAACATCATCATCTGCAATCAATATTCTCAAATTAACTCATCCTTTCATAAAAACAAGATGCAAATAAATTATCAGGCAAGGACAGAAACATGTTCATAGACAGATTCTGACAATGACTTGAGATTATATCCCCCTTCCAGAGCGCTGATGATCCTTCCGTTACAATATTTATCCGCTAAATTTTTTACAATAGTTGTTAATTCTCTAAAGCCTTCAGTTGAAACTCTTAAAGAGGTCAATGGATCATCGATATGAGCATCGAACCCAGCCGAAACAAGGATAATATCTGGATTGAATTTTTCAACAATCGGAACAAGCTTCTCATTGAAAACATTCAGGATTTCTTCGTCTTTAGAACCGCTTTTCAAAGGGAAGTTGGATGTGAAACCCAATCCAGGACCATCACCTGTTTCATTAAAACTTCCTGTTCCCGGGTAAAAAGGATATTGATGTGTTGAAAAATAATATACATCTTTATCCCGATAAAAAGAATTCTGAGTGCCGTTACCATGATGCGCATCCCAATCGATAATGAAGACTTTTGTATTCTCATAATTTTTTATAATATACCGTGCAGCAATGGCTATGTTGTTAAAGAGACAGAAGCCCATTGCTCTGTTGTATTCGGCATGGTGACCGGGTGGTCGGACAGCGCAGAAAGCATTTTTTATCTCTTTTTCAAAACACCTTTTAACCGCATCAATTAATGATCCAGCTGCATACAATGCAGCTTTAAACGAACCTTCTGAGACAAAGGTATCCGGATCAAGCCAGCCGCCACCTTTGGATGATGCTTTTTCTATGAACCTTATGTAATCCTTTGAGTGGTTCAATTCGATTGTATCTAGTGATGTTATAACAGGTTCCCTAAAATCGATTTTTAAATTTTTTGCATTTAAATGGTCTATGATAGATACTAATCTTTTCTTGTTTTCAACATGATTTCCCGTATCATGCTGAAGGAAGACAGGTGAATAATAGAATGCTGTTTTTAATGAAAGATCCACCTTTAGAGTATAAACCAAAGCATTGATTTGTTCAAATAACTTCAGGCTGACAATTTTACAATCCCTTAGACAAACAAAATTATTAAGATTCGACCGAACATGTTGAATGAATAATTAATCCTTGTATACTATAATGTAAGAAGAAAAAAGAAAATGAAGCACTTTTATATCAGTTATCACATAAGTGATCTCGATTGGGCAGAGTGGGTTGCAAAACAGCTCGAGGAAGTCGGTTATTCTATATCACTTCAATCTTGGGATTCGTCAAAACCCGGGAATTACCTAAAAGATTTGAAATACAACGCAACCTTTGCAAATGGTGTTATTATTTTAATGTCTCCAGATTATTTCGACATACTCCCTTCTATTGACGAATGGATCAGTCTCCTACTTAGTTTGTCAGAGGACAAGGATTTTAATATGATAGCAATCCGGGTTCAGGAATGTTCTTTATATGCATTATTGCCGGAGTCGATTTTCTTTCTAGATATTGTCGGTTTAAATAAAACAAATGCCAAAAAAAATCTTATAAAAGCAGCTCATCTGTCCAGCTTGATGGTGCCCGATCTATCAGAATTAAAGGCTAGTAAATCGCAGCGATTTATAACAGGTCTTCCGAGGATCTGGAATATACCTTATACGAAAAATCCTAATTTCACAGGAAGAGATAGAATTCTGACCAAATTGCACAAGTTAATGCATCAAGATGAACTCAAAAAAAGGAGAATCATTTTACATGGTTTGAGCGGAGTTGGTAAAACCAGGCTTGCAGTTGAATATGCTTATAAATATTCGAACAATTATGATCTTGTATGGTGGCTTAGAGCAGAAAAATCAACAACGATAACCAATGATTTTCTTGACCTTGCAATAAAGTTAAAACTCATCGATGAAGAGGATAAAAAACAATATTCTGTCATCGAAAACCTTTTATACTGGTTGAAGAGCAATCAATACTGGCTGCTTATATTTGATAATGTGGAGGATTTCAATATCATAGAAAAATATCTTCCGGATTCTGACAGCGGCAACGTACTTTTTACATCACGGAATCCTTCTCAAGATAACATGACAATAATTTCTGTTCCAGCTTTAAACAGGTCAGATTCCATCGAGCTTCTATTGAATTACACAGGTTTGAATGATAAGAAATCCTCGAACAAGCTTGCAGAGGAACTTGGAGATTTACCTCTTGCGCTTGAGCAGGTGAGTACTTATATCAAGGAAAATGATTTTACTATAATTAATTATCTCAACCTATTGAAAAGACCCGGACTCGATTTCTCAACTCAGATTGCAACCTCACTGGATTATCCAGAAACGATAACCACAGTTTTTGATATTTCCTTTCAAAAGGCAGATGAGCAATTAAAGGGAAGTATCGATTTTTTAAATCTTCTCGCATTCTTAGCGCCTGACGATATTCCAATAGTCGAGTTAAGCAGGAATTGCATGGAATTGTCCAAGAATCTAATGGAAGTATTCAAAAGTGATGAGAGCCTCGACAGGATGTTGAAACATCTCGAAAGCTATTCCCTGATAGTAATAACAGCAAATACCATATCGATTCACAGGCTAATTCAAAAAATCGTTCGAGACAGAATAAACCCTGATGGCAAGCTTATCTGGATAAACAAGCTTTTAAGGCTCATGAATGAGATGTTCAACTTTGACAGAAAGGCACTTGATACATGGAAGTCGTGCTCACGATTATTTCCACACATTTTAGCATTGTTCGATAATGCAAAAGACATGGATATAATCGATGATGTTATTGGTATATTATTAAACAAACTGGGGGATTATCTTATTCACATAGAAGAATTTAAAGAAGCAGAGAAAATTCTTCATCTAGCGCATTCCACAAATGAAAGGGCTTTTGGACCCGTACATCCTGAAGTAGCAAAGGTTATAAGTAATCTTGGTGGAATCAAATTTTTGTACAACGATTATGAAGACGCCCTTCAACATACGAAAAAAGCTTACGAAATTTATAAATCTTCTTATGGACAGGACAATACAGTTGTAGCAGAAGAGTTGATCAATATAGGTTACATTTTAATAATATTAGACGAATTTAAAGAGGCTTTGAAGCATTATAAAGAAGCAATGGATATAAATGTAAAGATTAAGGGATTAGAGCATCCAGATGTTGGTAACTGTCTTATTGATATCGGTTATATAAAAGTGAAACTCGGTAATCAGAAAGAGGGTCTTGGTGATGTTGAAAAAGGTCTGGAAATTCTGGAGAAGGGTTTTGGACTCAAGCATCCACTAGTTTCAATAGCTTATGTAAATCTTGGAACAATCTTCAAAGAGATCGGGGACTATAAAAAAGCTTTCGAATGCTTCGAAAAGTCTTACATAATTTCAAAAGAGATTTTTGGAGCGAACAATTCTAAAATTGGTCGAGCACTTATGCGATTAGGTCTTGTGAAACTCGAGCTTGGAATGGTTGATGAAGCTTTGAGTTTTTTTGAAAAAGGATTGACTATATCCAAAAAGCTTTATGGTTTAAATCATGTTGATGTTGGTCTTGCATTGAGATGCATAGGAGATGCTATGCGAAGGAGCAATGATATCAATCTTGCAAAATTATACTATCAACAAGCCATCAAGATTTTCGTGAATATTTATAAACCCGCTCATCATACGATTAAGGAATTGAACAAGGCAATTTCAGAATTAGAGGAGGATAACAGAAATTAAACCAGACACATGAAAATATTCCAGATAAAAAAACTTGACATTACCAGAAAATTACTCTATATTATGATAATAGTTGAAGTTTTAATTATCAAACAGCATATAAAATTGAAATATAATAATCTGAAAGGATTTTAGTTATGATTTTCTTGACAAAGAAACAAAAGGGTATCTATGACTATTTAAAGGAGTACATCAACGACAATGGATATGCACCCAGTATAAAGGAAATTTGTGATTATTTTGGAACCAAATCGATTGCGACTATGCACAAACAGCTAATAACCCTTGAAAACAAAGGTTTAATAAGACGAACCCCAAAAATGAAAAGGGCTATCGAATTAGTAGAGAGCGAGGAAAAGGCTCCCGATAACGATTTTATCGAAGTACCTGTTATGGGCATTGTGACAGAGGGTGCTCCTATCGAAACATCCAGGATGATCGAATATTTCCGCCTACCGACGCAAATATGCAATGAACGAAGGGTTTACATGCTGGAAGTGAAAGGTGATTTCTATACAGGAGAGTTGATTGGAGATTCTGATTATGTTGTTATCGAGTCAACAACCAAATTCGACAATGATCAGATTATTCTCATAAGTTTTGACAAGAAGAACGTAACAATGAGGAGAATAACCAAGAGAAACGGTAAGTTGATTTTACATCCTTCAAATCCTGAGATTGAGCAAAAAATTGTAGATGAATCTGAGATCAGGATACTTGGAGTAGTTGTCGGAGTCATCCGTAATTACATCAAATAATTTTTGTTCTCACAAAAATAATTGAGGCACAAACCACTTTAAATACAAGGGATCATCTATGAATAAATTAACAGTTTATGTTTTGATTTTTTCCCTGTCCATGTTAATTTCCCCGTGTTTATCCGGGGATTTTTTTATATCTCAATCGGGTTCTAATTTTACAGGTGAGGGCACCAAAGATAACCCGTGGAAAACGATTACCTTTGGATTATCCAAGGTTGATGGGTCAGAATCGGATCCCATTAAATTTCATGTTGGTATGGGAGTTTATGATATCTCATCCGGTGAAATGTTTCCCCTTAATATGAAAAGTCATGTTTCGATTATCGGAGAAAGCAGAAACACGACAATAATCGATGCAGAAGGTGCAAATGCGTCAGTATTTTTATGCAACAGTGTCGATAACACAATTTTGGAATCCCTGACAATAACCGGTGGAGATGCAACCAAGATCGGTCCTGAAAAATATGGAGGAGGTATATACTGTAATTCTTCATTGGTTGATATCATTAATTGCAATATCACCGGGAACAAGACAAAGGATTTGCCTGGTTATGGTGGAGGTTTGTGTCTAGTATGGTCATCAGTAACAATAACTAATTGCGAGATAACTCAAAACTCGACCCCAGGCGTATTAGGTTTCGGTGGAGGGATACACTGTACATTTTCCATTACTGAAATATCAAATAGTTCAATAATCAATAATGCATCCAGAAAAGGCGGTGCTATTTCTTGTTATGCATCTAATCCAGACATATTTGATACACTGGTTTATGATAATTTAGCTACTGAAGATGGAGGGGGAATTTATTGTTTGAACAATTCTGCACCAAGGATAATTAATTGCAGGATTTACAATAATAATGCAAACAAAAGAGGTGGAGGTGTTTATTGCGAGATAGAGTCTTCCGCTATTATCACAAATTGCGAGATTGTGAATAATTTTACTTCTTCAACTTATGGTAATGGTGGAGGAATTTATGTCTGGACATCCAATCCCATAATAAGCAACTGTACCATAGCAAACAACGAAGCGGTTGTTGGAGGAGGCATTACAAGCTATACGAGTGGTACCCAGATAAAGAATAGTATTTTATGGAATAATACTGGTGGAGGTATCAACGGAAGTGCTTCTATTAGTTTTTCGGATATTCAGGGAGGTTACACGGGATCTTCAAACTTAGATGTAGAGCCTTTATTCGTAAGTGGTGAGAACGGTAATTATTACCTCAGCCAGGTGGAATCAGGTCAATCATCAGACAGTGAATGTGTGGATGCAGGTAGTACAATGGCGGGAGAATTGGGGTTCGACATTTTAACAACGAGAACCGATGGTCTTCCGGATACCGGACTTGTGGATTTAGGTTATCATTACAAGACATCTTTCACTCCGACACCGACTCCGACACCAGGGGATCAGGAACCAATTTTGACTAATGAGCGAGTAATTCCATCTTATGGTTATCAAAACCAGACTTACGAATATTTGATCAGCTACAAGGATCTCGATGGAGGAATCCCCCCCCTTGCACATATTAATATTAACGGAGAAAACCGGGAAATGAGATTGAAATCTGGTGTGGAATGGGACGGAACATATAACCTGACAATTTCCGGATATGACCTGAAAATCGGTAAAAACCACTATTATTTTCTTTTCAGAGATGACGAGTTAAACGAAATCAGACATCCTCTCAACGATAGTTTCGAAGGACCCGAGATTTATCCATTAATCACATTTACTCCAACCACCACATCATCCGTTACATCAACCCCCTCATCAACAGTAACTCCTGTTCTTAAAAGTTGTTTCAGAGTTTCTTCTCCACAGGAATTCCATTTCAATACGATAATTCTATCGTGGTTCAAAGTTGAGGATGCTGATCACTACCAATTCGAATATATATTGCAGGGTAACAAATTCTCGCTGGATATAGTTAACAATTGGGTAAGACTTATAGCGAACAGTGATTATGATTGGAAATTATATGAATCTTTTGGTCCTGTTCTTTACCGAGTTTCAGCGTATGATTCAAACGGCAACATTATTGAAGGACCAACTGACTGGTCAGTTTTTTCATGCAAACAAAATACTTTAAATAGTTCATCGAAGGAAATGATTGTTACTGGTGCAGATCCGGGTTGTTTGCAAATCACAAATCCGGGACACTTTTATTTCAACAGCATAGTACTTTCCTGGACTCCTATAAGGGGAACCGATCATTATATTCTCGAATACAAGTATAGAGAGAATATCCATACACTTGAAACCAGAAACTATTGGTTCATGTCTATATTTACAAACGTTGAAATATGGGAAGTTTTAAAATCGACAGGAGCATTAGAATTCAGAGTATCAGCCATAGATTCGAATGGGAATCTAATTGATGGACCCACTGAGTGGTCAGAATTTACGTGTCATTAAATTGGATTAGAAAGAAATCGAAATAGATTAGGGATTAATCTTTCATTTGCAATACTTAATTCGTGATTAATCAACGTCACTTTTCCTCTTAAAATCAGTCAAGAAAAATCGTTTTTTCTTTTCTTGATTCGATCCAGTCTTTTCCTCTATAATATAAGTTGATTTTTTGATCAAAAGTGTCATGTATGTTCAGACAGATTTTCTTTTCTTGTCATGAAAAAGTATTCACCTGAAGATATAATTGAAACAATAACAAGCCTTTCCCCTGAAATCCGCAACAGGACCATGGAGGATCTTTTTGAATCCTTAGGAAAGAAAGATCTTCTCGACACGGTCTATCATCTTGACGAGTTCCGGAGAAAAACCAGAAATCTTTACTATCGTGTAAGGGCATCCCTGTTTCTATTCGCAATACATAGATTTTACCTGATCGGCAAGGGACATCTTAAAGCACTTGGCAAAATTCCTTATTCAGGGATAAAGCATGCGCTCAAACGCAATTTTGAGAAGGCAATCGACGTTTATCTTTCACAAGCCAATAAATATGGATTTGATGAAGCTTTATGCAGTTCACTTGGAGACGCTTATCATAAGCTTGCTTTCAGTTACCTTTTAGACCAGGTACACAAATCTATCGAGACCAGCTCAGGAAATGAAGTATTATTTAGCAAAAGATCAGTCGAAGAATATCCTTTTAGAACTCCTTCATGCCTTTCAAAGAAAGATCAATCTTCGGGACTTTATCCAATAATATTTGACAGAATGGGTGTGAGAATGGATCCGAGTCACAGTGGATGGTCGGATATATTCTTTCTTGGTATGGATTTCCCAGAGGGTGCAAGGGTAACGAACATATCCATCAACCTTGGAATCTTTGAAAGAGACAAAGATATAAAACCACCCATAGAATCTTACATAAGGGTAATAGATGATCCTTTAATAAGAATCACTTCAACTGATCTTTCAGAATCCAAAGATATAGATAATTTGGATGAGATATTCAATTATGCAAATGACCACCTTGGTTTGTTAAAAGCTGGGATTGTGGCTTCCGGCATTATACTTCCCTCTTTCAAAAACAAGAATTTCAAATTGCAGGACGTTTTAGGAAAGCTGATTGGTAGGGATGGAGGATTCGAATTAGTAACGAGGGTAAGAGGTATTCCCAAAGGTTCAAGACTGGCAGTCAGCACATCTTTACTTGCCTGTATTATCACGAATTGTATGAGATTTTCCGGTCAGATCGAGAATCAGGAAGGAACCATAACCGATAATGAGAGACGCCTGGTGTCATCACGTGCGATACTGGGAGAATGGCTAGGAGGTTCCGGAGGAGGTTGGCAGGATTCGGGGGGGATATGGCCCGGTATAAAAGTCATAACCGGAAAGCTTGCCGAGAAGGGAGATCCCGAGTTCAGCATCAGCAGGGGGTGCTTACTTCCAGCTCACAGAATTCTGTCTAAAGATGATTCTGTTATAGACATCGAGAACAGATTATCATCATCAATAATTCTGGTTCATGGTGGTCTGGCTCAGGATGTGGGACCAATTTTAGAAATGGTAACGGAGAAATATCTTCTCAGGTTGAATAGAGAGTGGGAAGCCCGGAATAAAGGTTATGATATATTTGACAGGATTGTTGATGCCATAAAAAAAGGTGACATAAAGGAGTTGGGAAAGTTAACTTCCAAAAACTTCGACGAATGCATAACACCAATAATTCCCTGGGTGACGAACAGTTTCACGGAAGAGATAAGGAGTTATCTCGAGAACAAGTATGGAAATGACTTTTGGGGATTTTTGATGCTCGGCGGGATGACCGGTGGGGGTATGGCTTATATTGTCGAACCAACCCGGAAAAAGGAGATTGTCGAAGATCTGAAGGTGTTTATGAAGTACACAAAGGACAAATATGCAAGTGCATTACCCTTTGCGATGGACCCTGTAATATATATGTTCAACATCAATCATGACGGTATTACTGCAAAATTAAAAATCGGCAATGAAGCTTTAATGCCTGACGAGTATTTTAAGCACAAAATAATGCAAGGATTTACAACCGATAATAAAGAAGAAATTTTATCAATGGTTGATTTGAAATATTTTGTTGAATCGAGTGGTTATAATTACAAAACCAACTGGGAAACAGTTGAATTAGAAAGTTTTTACAAGGGGAAATTCAATATCGATCTGGGCAATATAGAAATTTCTTTGAAGGGTAAAAATTCCGATTGGGAATCAAAATCAGCAGAAATCAAGAACGAAAACGGTTTTGACATGGATGAGCATCGCAAACTCAAAAGAGAGATTAAATCCGGAAAGATAAGCGTCAAAAGCAACAGACTCCCAAAAGGAACATTAATTGAAGATGCAGAGTATCAAGACATAATTATTTTACCATCAGAAAATAAAGACAGGTCTTCATTTAAAGATCCAATAAAAACAGGCAATGATATTCTAGCTAATAATGAAGTTGCGGTAATAACATTTGCAGCCGGTGTTGGGAGCCGCTGGACATCCGGTGCAGGAGTTGTCAAAACAGTCAATCCCTTTGTGAAAATTTCCGGTAAGCACAGATCATTTGCTGAGCTTCACATTGCAAAGACAAGGAAATTATCCAGGGGGAAAAATCCAATCCAGCATGTATTTACAACCAGCTTTTTGACACATGAAGCCTTAAAGAGTCAACTGGATATCACATCAAATTTTAATTACGACGGACCAATTTATCTCTCCAGGGCACATGCGATAGGACACAGGTTATATCCGACGAAAAGGGATCTTAGATTCATATGGGAGGAGTTACCCCAACAGCGTATGACTGAAAATGTTCAAAGAGTATT
>Ga0272441_10016773_pt1 | contig 10084 bp, 10 predicted proteins | sample SSMProp6N_FD_193582 | JGI IMG/M metagenome (GOLD analysis project Ga0272441, IMG submission 193582) | Marine sediment archaeal communities from Little Sippewissett salt marsh, Falmouth, MA, United States - SSM-Prop-6N | ecosystem: Environmental > Aquatic > Marine > Wetlands > Sediment ... | reverse complement strand
ATCGTTGACGCCGCCGGATGATCTGTCCACGGACTGAGGATCAGCGGAATGGTCCCTTGTTTATAGTTTCTGGTTTCCGGCATCCGACATCCGACTTCAGTCCTCTGACCTCAGACTTCTGTCCTCCGTCCTCCGACCGGCCGGCCGCCATCGCCTGTCGCGGGTTGAAACGCCGCACCCGCAGACGAAACGCCTTCAACGCGTCCACAGCGCCCTCATGGCCATATCGCAGACCGATGTAGCATCCAATGATCGCATCCACCTCCCGCTCGAGTGCAGGATGCCGGTCCATCACCAAGCGACCATAGTCCAAGGGCCCCTGGTGCGATGCTTTGGGAATGCCGGCGCTCGCCATTTTGTCCAGAAAACGTCCATAAACCTTCAGTACTTTGTCTTCAAGCGGTTTGGGGATTTCTTTTTTCCGCATGCTGCCCAGCAGGATCACGCCGACGATAAACAGCGGCGGCAACACCATAAACAGCAGCCAACCACTTTGCCGTCCAGCAAAGATGCCTATTCGTCTCAGCAGAACGATCTGATCTTCGGCGGAAAAGCCCATGAACCACATGTCCCACCGGGTATTTAGGGCCTCCCAGGTCTGACGAACGGTTTTGGTCAAGCGAGCCAACAGATCGCCCCGGGAACGACCGAGAAACCAGAGCAGCTCTTCTCCGGCAAGGGCGCGTTCAATGCCGGCGTCGATACGGTCGGGGGCCACTGTGAAGGTCGGATCCACGCGCACCCATCCCTGCCCCGCCAGCCACACCTCGCACCAGACGTGGGCATCGGAGTGGCGCACCGTCAGAAATTCCCCCAAGGCATTCCACCTGCCGCCCTGATAACCGCCTACGATCCGTGTCGGCACACCGGCAGCCCTCATGAGCACGGTAAAGGCGGTCGCAAAATGCTCGCAAAATCCCTTCCGGCTGACCAAAAGAAAATCGTCCACGGCGTGAATCCCCAACCGGTCCGGACGCAGGGTATACGAAAAACCATTTTCCTTGAAAAACGCCAGGGCTGCCGCCACCACGTCCTCGGGGCCAGCGTGGGTCCGGGCCCACCGATTGCCAAGGGCAAGGGTCTGTGGATTCCGGTTCGGTGGCAATTGCAGGTAGGCTTCACCGGGACCGTCTGCAGAATTTTGCAGGGAGTCCAGAAAAGATGCAGCACCGTAATGAAAACGCTGCCAGATGGGTCGACGGGCCATCAGGGTGTGATCGTCCATGATGGTGGCCACGGGATTGGCCGTCACCGGCAGGTCCAGAGCGAACAGGTACCGCTGGCCGTGAGGTTCGAGTATTACCGTGTAGCGGGACAGATCCGTGCCGCCGACACTGCCCGGGCGGGTTGCCTGGCGACTGCCCGGATACCAGCCGTTACCGTCAAAGCGCTGGAAAACGATGCCCCGCCAATAGAGCCGGTCCGCATCCGGGACCGGTGAGTCGAACGTCACCGAAAAGGCGGGTTCGTCGACCAGCACCAGTCGGGACACATCGCCGATGCGCATGCTGCTGGAAAAACCGGACCGGCTTTGCTTGGCCCACGGGGATCCCCAGAAGCTGCCAGACAGCCGCGGGAAGAGAAGAAAAAGCAGCACCATAAGCGGAACCGCCACCAGAATCAACCTCGCTGCCAGACGCAGCTGCCGGCCGATTGCACCCGTGGGGTCATTCACATGGATCAGCACGCCGGTGGTGGTCCAGACCGACACGAACAGGTAGAGCGTCATGGACAGGTTTTCAAAGGTAAACAGACTGGTGATGGTCAGGAAGTAGGCCAGAAAGGCCGTCACCATGCTGTCCCGCCGGCTTCGGACCTCCAGGGGTTTGATACCGGCCATCACGGCCAGCAGGGCGATAAAATCCCCACCGTCAAACCGCAGGCCGGCGAACATCAGCACCGCCGTCATGCCCACGATGAAGATCGCCAATCGGACGCCTCGTGACACCGCGGGCCATCCGCGATTTTCCCGAAAGAGCAGATATCCCCACGAAACCGCACACCACCCCACGGCCCACCACGGCAGTTGAAGCACCAGGGGTGCCATGGCCACCGCGAGGGCAAGGAGCAACGGACGAATGGGCTGACCTTGCATGGCTCAGCCGTTTCCGTAAAGGGCCAGCGCCCGGAGGCATCGATCCCGATGAACCCTTCCGTTGGCGGCAGGAAAAGTTTGTCCGGCCAATCGCATGCCGTAGCTGCGTCGCTGATGGTGAGCCTGGAGAATATGGAAACAGAGGATGGAGAGTTTTCTCTCTGTATCGTCGCCCTTGATGTCATCGATATCCAACATCAGGCCGGCGCCGGCCTGGCCGGCAAAGGTTTTGGTGTGAAGCCCCCGGCCCCGCGAATAGGCCTGCCAGTGGATACGCCCGGGTGAATCGCCGGGCTGGTAGGCCGATAGTCCTACAAAATCCTCGACGCCGGCCGTTTGACCGATGTCGCCTTTTCGGTGAGCCGACACGGTCGTGCCTTCGGGGGTAGCCGCAGAAATGGGTCGGGGGTAGACCAGACACTGCAGGCCGGTGTTAATCCGCGCCCAGGCCTGGAACAATCCCAAGGGATAGTCGGAAACAATGCGCAGCCATCCCGGATCAAAAAGCCCTCGATGGCCTGTTCGTGAGCAAACCATGACCCGGGCTGGTAGCTTGGGTCTGAGATCAGCCCGGATACGATCCGCCGCTTTGAAATACCAGTAAAGGCCGGTTCGCGGCTGGTCCACATCGGCAACCCGAAGGTCCACCTCCACGGACTCACCGGCAAATACCGGCATTGCCGTGGCCGATACCAAGCGCAGGCCGTAAAGCATGCTGTAGGTGTGCATCATGGCCGTCAGCCCGAGGCTGCCCAGAAGAAAGGTGAGCAGAAAGCCCAGGTTGTTGTTGTAGTTGACGGACCCGATCAGCATGGCCGCAAGCACCGTCAGGTAAAGCATGCCGTAGCCCGTGGGAAGAATATAGATGTTGCGCAGGCCCAGGACCACGGGAACGGTCGTATTGCCGCTCACAAAGCGGTAAAAGGTGCGGGTAATGGCGGGCGTCACGGTACAGCCACCTCTCGAAACAGGGTTTCCAGCCGTCGCGCCGGGATCTCCGCCAGGTCATCGCGGGATCTGAGGCGGTGCCCGACCACGCTGATTAATACGGCCTGAATGTCTTCGGGCAGGGCGTAGTCCCGGCCGCTGATAAAGGCCCAGGATCGGGCTGCGTGCACCAGCGCCAGACCTGCACGTGGTGAGAGGCCCATGTGAAAGTGCTTGTCGTTACGGGTAAAATCCAGCAGGTCCTGGAGGTAGTTCAAAAAGGCGTCGGCCACGTGCACCTGGTCTACCTGTTTCTGGAGTGCCAGCACATCCTCAGGGGACAAACACCGTTGCATGTCCTTCAAGGCCAGGCGCTGCGCACGGTCCCCGCCCAGCAGGCGCCGCTCGGCCTCACGATCCGGATAACCCAGTTCGATGCGCATTAAAAAGCGATCCAACTGGGATTCGGGCAGCGGAAAAGTGCCGGACAATTCCATGGGGTTCTGGGTGGCGATGACAAAAAAGGGGGCGGATAGCCTGCGCGTCTTGCCGTCGCTGGTGACCTGCCCCTCCTCCATGGCCTCTAACAGGGCGCTCTGGGTTTTGGGCGTGGCCCGATTGATCTCATCGGCCAGCAGCACCTGGGTGAATACCGGCCCCGGGTGAAAAACAAAAGCACCGGTATTCTGGTCGAAAATGGAACTGCCCAGGATGTCGCCGGGCAGCATGTCGCTGGTAAACTGAACCCGCCTGAACTTCAGGCCCATGCACCGAGAGAGCACCTTGGCCAGCGTGGTTTTGCCGATGCCGGGGATGTCCTCGATGAGCAGATGCCCGCCGGCAAACATGCAGGTCAGGGCCATGCGGATCTGTTCTTCTTTGCCCAGCACGACCTGCCCAACCTGGCCAACGATGGTTTCAAATTGCGGTTGCATGTCCATATTTGTGTCACCTGCAAAGGTTGAAGGATCAGGCACTGAGACGCTGACGTCAGTCAATGAGAAAATCGCTTTGTGGTCAAAATAAGTGCCAAACGGTAAAATCCAACCCTTATATCGGCCTTTTCGACAAGTCCTGAAGCACACGTGTACCCGTCCGCCTGGCCAGTGGAAATTTATCATACCGTTGTCTGGCTGCCTGGCGGGTATCTGGTCATTTCTGGGGTCGTGTTGGGGCATCTTCGAGGTCGCCTCTTGATGGGCGATCCCGTTTTTTAAATCGTAGCCTTTTTGGTTTAACGGCAATCCGGCCAGGCATCACTGAGGAAAGGCTCTGCAGGTTGGCCTTGGCAGCGATTGGCTCAAAAATGACGAGTCGATGCTATTTGGCTAAACGTGGATCGAAGTGATATATTACTGGGCGCCCGATTTCAATCTTGGCAAAGTCAGGATGGGTCGGGTTGATCAGGTAGTTGAACTCTTCGGGGACCACAACGCTGGGCACCTTCAGTACAAGCGAGCGCAGTTGCTTGACCCAACGGTCACCGATGGCCTTGGTCTCAGGTGAAATGGGGCGGTGTTGCCAGTTCCGGGGATATTGATCCGGCGGCAGACTTTCCACCAGATCTGCATCGATGTATAGGGGGATACGTGCAAAAGCTTCCAGCAGCTTGGGGGAAGGCAGGTTGACGACCATTTCAATGGAAGCCAGCGCCAGACTACCGGCCGTGTAGACCACAGCCAGACCGTTGCTGTTCCAGCGCCCACCGAAAAGCCTGGCACCATCGCCGCTAAAGGCTTTGTTTGTAAAGAACCAATCAGTCTATTCGATCATCCCTTTCAGCATGCGTATCTCTTCGGCCCAGCGGCTGTCATCCGGTGTCTCCAGAATCATGGGGATACCGTCTAAACGGCGATCGTTCATGATCATCCGGAAGGCTTCCAGCCCCAGCGTGCCCTGACCTAAGCTTTCATGGCGGTCCACACGGCTGCCCATGGTCTTCTTGCCGTCGTTGAGGTGAAGGCCTTTTAAAAAAGAAAAGCCCACCACGACGCCAAAGTGTGCCAGGGTCTTTTCGTACCCCTTTGGCGTGACCAGGTCATACCCCGCTGAAAAGGTGTGGCAGGTGTCCAGGCAGACCCCCACCCTGGATTGATCGTCAACACCGGCAATAATGGCGGCCAGGTGTTCGAACCGATGCCCCATGTTGGTGCCCTGGCCGGCGGTGTTCTCGATAACTGCTGTCACGCCGCGTGTCTGGGCCAAGGCCAGGTTGATGGATTCGGCAATCCGGGCCAGGCAGGCCTCTTCGGCGATCTTTTTCAGGTGGCTGCCCGGATGAAAGTTCAGGTATTTCAGCCCCAGCTGCTCGCAGCGGCTCATTTCATCGATAAAGGCCGTCCTTGATTTTTCAAGCCCAGCCGGCTCGGGGTGGCCCAGGTTTATCAGATAGCTGTCGTGGGGCAGGATCTGATCCGGGGAGTATCCGGCAGCCTCGCAGTTCTCCTTGAACCGATGGATCGATTCATCCGTCAAGGACTTGGCCTTCCACTGTCGCTGGTTTTTGGTAAACAGGGCAAAGGCGGTGGCATCGATCTTTTTTGCGTTCAGCGGTGCATTTTCCACCCCGCCGGCCGCACTCACATGGGCACCAATATATTTCATGACTTCTCTTTCTCAGATGGTCCTGACCAAGCCTGTCGGCTGCTGCGCCCCGGCACCGTCTCTGACGGTTTGATGTTACAGGTGTGGGTCCGGCTGTCGTATACGATCAGCGCCTGTCCCTTGTCCAACTGGCGGCGAACCCTGGATACGCTTTCCGCCAGCGAGCCCCGCGTGTAACCCGAATCGGTGCCGTCGCGGGTCACGAACTCCTCGATGAGACCGGAGAGCGCCTCCGGGCTCAATTGTCGGTAAGGAATAACCAGCATCTCTTCACGGTCAGGCATCGGGTCGCTGTCCTTTGGGGCGAAACACCGGTTGTATCATCTTAGCCGCATACTGATCCGCAGTGCCTTGAACAGCCGCTATCAGCCGGGCCACCTTATGCGGATCCTTTCTCCCCGGCGACATCTCCACACCTGAGCTGACGTCAATCGCCGCTGGCAGAGCCGCACAGATGGCCTCGGTGACATTGTCCGGGGACAAGCCCCCAGCAAGCACCAGCGTTTGACGATGCCCGAAGTCTCTGGCCGCCCCCCAGTCCCAGGCCATGGCATTACCGCCGGGAAGCGGGCCCTTGGCGCACTCCACCAGATAGCCATCGACCTCGAAACCCGGTGCATCGTCGAAACCCGGCCGGTTATCGACGAACAGAACTTTTAGCACGCCTATGCCTTCGGCCTTCAAACGCGCCGCCAGACGTGCCGATTCCCGGCCGTGAAGTTGCACCATGGAAAGGCCGCAGCGTTCGACCCGCGCCATGATGAATGAAAAACCGGCGTCTACGAAAACACCCACGGCAGTCGTCGTTTCCGGCACTGCCTCCACCACGGCTCTGGCCTGGTCCACGGTGACATGGCGGGGGCTTTTTGGAAAAAAGACCATACCGATGGCATCTGCACCCCGATCCACACATTGGGCGGCCTCATGGGGATGGGTCAACCCGCAGATCTTTACCTGGGGATAAAGGCGGTTCTTATTTGGATTATCGCTCATCAGCACCGTTGCCCGGGGACGCCACCCCGGCGTCCACCCGCATCAACTCACGGATGAACCGGACCGGGTCTTTGGAACGGACAATGCTTTCACCCACCAGAAAATTGAAGATCCCGGCGTTCAGGTTCCGTTGAATGTCCGCCGGCCTTGAAATGCCGGAGGCGGCCACGGGCACCTGGTCGGGCGCCAGGCGGGCAACCAGATCCATGGCGATGGCGATGTCCGTTTCAAAGGTGTTCAGGTTACGATTGTTTATGCCCACCAGGCGGGCACCGCAGGCGGCGACGGTGCGGGCATCGTCCGGGGTGTGGATTTCCACCAGGGCCTCCATACCGAGTTCGCGACACAGTGCGTAAAGCCGGTTCAATTTTTTTTCGGTGAGGATTCTGGCGATCAGCAGAATGGCATCCGCGCCGGCCGCCGCCGCTTCGTACACCTGGTAGCGGCTGATGACAAACTCTTTTCTCAGCACCGGCAGGGCACAGGCGGAACGCACCGCCGTCAGGTCGTCGAGGCTGCCCTTGAAAAAGATGGGGTCGGTGAGCACCGAGACGGCCGCTGCCCCCCCTTTTTCATAGCGCAAAGCCGTCCGAAAGGCATCCAGATCAGGAGCGATGTCGCCTTTGGACGGTGACGCTCGCTTGATTTCAGCGATGATGTTTACCCCGGCGGCACCCGGCTGGGAGAGCGTGTCAAAAAAGGGCCGGAAATCCGATCGCTGCCGGGCCAGCTCAGCCAACCGGCCTTCGGGAACACCTTTTCTGGCCTGCGAAATCTCGCGCTCCTTCTGTTGAACAATCTGAGTAAGAAAATCGGTCGTCATAAATAACACCCTTATCCGTTGTCACGGGTGTATGCAACCAATGCCTCCAGTTTGCCCAAGGCGGCGCCGCTGTCGATGGCCTGTTCGGCCAGGGCGATGCCCGTCGTCAGATCCGCGGCCTTCTGGCAGGCCACCAGCGCGGCGGCTGTATTGAGAAGCACCACGTCCCGCTTGGGGCCTTTTTCTCCCGTCAGAATGGTGCGGGTAATGGCCGCATTTTCCTCTGGGTCACCACCGGTCATCTGGTGCGGCTCGGCCAGCCGGCCGAAATACTGCTCCGGGTAGATGTCATAGGTACGAATCATGTCGTTCGCCAACTGGGAGACGCGCGTGGGGGCGCACACGGAAATTTCGTCCAGCCCGTCGTGCCCGTGAACCACGAATGCACTCCTGGCACCCAAAAGGCGAAGCGCCTCGGCAAACATTTCGGTAAGCTGGGGAGCGAACACGCCCAGCAGTTGGCAGTTGGCGCCGGCTGGATTGGTCAGCGGCCCCAGCATGTTGAAGATGCTTCGCAGGCCCACCTCCGTGCGCGCCTTGGCAGCAAACCGCATGGCGCTGTGGTAGAGCGGAGCAAAGAGAAAGCCGATGCCGATCTCCTGGACCGCCTCTTCGACCACTTCCGGGTCTGTATCCAGCTTGATTCCCAGGGTTTCCAGCACATCGGCGCTGCCGCACGCGGACGAAACACTGCGGTTGCCGTGCTTGGCCACGGTCACCCCGCAACCGGCCACAACAAATGCCGTGGTGGTGGAGATGTTGAATGTTTTGAGCCCGTCCCCGCCAGTGCCGCAGGTGTCCACGACCGGCATGGTAGCGGCCTGGATGCGGTGGGCCTTTTTGCGCATGGCCCGGGCCGCACCGGCCAGTTCCTCAACGGTTTCCCCCTTGGTGGCCAGGGCGGCCATCATGGCGCCCACCTGGGCGTCGGTGGTCTTGCCGTCAAAAATTTCAGACATCATCTCCGCCATCTGGGCTTGGTTCAAATCGGTTCGGCTGATGATGGTTGCCAGGTGATCCTTGAACATGGCTTAATTTCTCCCTCTGCTCAGTCCTTTAACATCTCGATCCTGAAATTCGTGTTTTTATGTCAGGGAACAAGACAAATAGTAAATAAATTAAATTTATTTAAGCCCTTAACGCCTATATCATGTTGATAAAATTGCGCAGCAGCCGCTTTCCCAGCGGGGTCATGATAGATTCGGGATGAAACTGGATCCCCTCGGTGACATGGGACCGGTGCCGAATACCCATGATCTCGCCATCCTCCGCGGTGGCGGTCACCGACAGACAGTCGGGCAAACTGTCCTTCTCCACCGACAGGCTGTGGTAACGCATGGCCTGAAATTGCTGTTTGATGCCGGCAAAGATTCCCTTGCCATCACCGGTGATAGCCGACGTTTTGCCGTGCATCAGCCGCTTGGCGCCAATCACCCGGCCGCCAAAGACATGGGCGATGGACTGGTGGCCCAGGCAAACGCCGAGGATCGGTATCTTTCCGGAAAACCGCCTGATCGTATCCACGGAAACACCGGCGGACTCCGGACGGCCCGGCCCCGGTGAAATCACGATCGCTTGCGGAGCCATCGCCGCGATTTCATTCACGCTGACGGCGTCGTTTCTTCTCACCTCCACCCCCTCGCCGATCTGTTTGAGATACTGAACCAGATTATAGGTGAAGGAGTCGTAATTGTCGATCATCAGAATCATGGTGTTGTCTCCACACCCTGGCAGGTCAGTTCGAGGGCCCGTTGAATGGCCATGGCCTTGTTGACGGTCTCCAGCCGCTCGCTTTCCGGATCCGAGTCAGCCACAATACCCGCTCCAGCCCGTACGGTAAGCGTCCCGTTTTCAATACAAGCGGTCCGGATCGTAATGGCCAGGTCCATGTTGCCGCTGAAAGAGACGTATCCGACGGCTCCGCCGTATGGTCCGCGTGGACTTTGTTCCAATTCGTCGATAATCTCCATGGCCCGCACCTTGGGTGCACCGGAAAGGGTGCCGGCAGGAAAGGAGGCCCGCAGCAAGTCCCATGCATCGTATCCATCCTCAATATCACAGTTGATGTTGGAAACCAGGTGCATGACGTGGGAGTAACGCTCCACCACCATCAGATCCGTCACCTGGACCGTGCCGGTCCGGGCGATCCGGCCCAGGTCGTTTCGCCCCAAATCCACAAGCATCAAATGCTCGGCCCGCTCCTTCTCGTCGGCCAGCAGTTCCGAGGCCAGGGCCCGGTCCGCCTGTTCGCTGGATCCCCGGGGTCGGGTGCCGGCGATGGGTCGCAGGGTGGCCACACCGTTTTCCAGGCGCACCATGGTTTCCGGTGAAGATCCCACCAGGACCATCTCATCGAAATGAAAAAAGTAGAGGTAAGGAGATGGGTTCACATAACGCTGCGCCCGATAGATGGCAATGATGTCCCCGGGCGCGCTGCATTGAAAGGGCTGCGAGATAACGGCCTGGATCACGTCGCCTTGCTGAATGTGGTCTTTTACGCTGGCCACCCGCTCTCTGAAAGTTTGTGCCGCCAGCAGCGGGACCATGGCCGGGCTGTCGCCGACGCCCTCCGGCGCAGCATCGTCAACACGCGTGGCCATGCGCCGTTCAATAGCGTCCAGCCGCGTCATGGCATCATCGTA
>Ga0272441_10016772_pt1 | contig 10085 bp, 4 predicted proteins | sample SSMProp6N_FD_193582 | JGI IMG/M metagenome (GOLD analysis project Ga0272441, IMG submission 193582) | Marine sediment archaeal communities from Little Sippewissett salt marsh, Falmouth, MA, United States - SSM-Prop-6N | ecosystem: Environmental > Aquatic > Marine > Wetlands > Sediment ... | reverse complement strand
GAGCGTGATGACACAATAGACGAACTACGATATTCAATCTTCAGAGAATGCCTTAGTTATATGATGGAAGATCCTAAGGTTATTACTCGATGTACGAATTACATAATGGTTGCTCGTTATCTTGAACGTTGTGCAGATCATGCATGTAAAATGGCAGAAAAAATCTATTACATGGTAAAAGGAGAACGTGTTGAAATAGATCATTCTTCTGAGACCTCTAAGTCATCTTTAAAAGATAGATATAGTTGATATTAAAACCTAAAGTTTAAAACTGAATCTTAATTTAGGGTTTAAATCTCTTTTTTAAAAAAACCCTGTTTTCTCCTGTTGAGTATTTAAAGGGATGCAGGGGACGAGATTTGAACTCATGCTTACTATTACGGTAAATGTTACGGCCGGGGCGTTTTTCAATTTTTATCGTACCTACCTCATTTCAAATCCAGTATTAGTCTTTTATTGAGGTTTAGAAATAATTTGGTGAAACGTTTGCAACAAAGTATTATTTTGAATAAATATAATATATAATTTTGACAGAAAATATGTAAATTATAAAAATACTATTTTCCATCTTGGCATTTTTGCGCGATAAGTATATATAACAATATAAACAATTATTATTAAGAGATGGATGGTGGAGATGAGAAATACTAATATAATGCTAATTGTAGGACTATTTTTAGTTAGCATTTTCAATGTTTTATTACCTGTTGAGATAAGTATTGCATCTACAAATATAATATACGTCGATGACTCAGGAGGAGCAGATTATACAAATATACAGGAAGCTGTTAATGCCGCTAATGACAGTGATACGATATACGTATATGGCGGAACATACAATGAAAAGATAGTTATCAATAAATCGGTATCTTTAACAGGAGGTGGAAGCGAAATTACGACGATAAATGGAGAAGGCGATCATACACTTAAAGTCACTTCAGACAATGTAACCATCTCTGGATTTAAAATTAAAAATACAGATAGTAGCAGCTATGCTTGTATTCAATTATATTATGTTATAAATTGTCAAATAAACGATATCATAGCTCAATATGGGGGAAATACTATCTATCTAGTAGGGTCATATACTAATACAATTGAAGATAATACAATTGAAAGCGGTAATATAGGTATCTTTTTTTCAAATTCTGATGGTAACACCATAACAAATAATTACATACAAAACAACAATGCTTATGGTATTTCTTTATATTCTAACTCCGATAGTAATATAATTTATAAAAATGATTTTTCAAATAATCTATTAAGTAATGCTAGAGATCTGAGTTCTAATGTCTGGAGCCATAATTCTCAAGGAAATTTCTGGGATGACTACAACGATTATGATAGCGATCACAACGAAATAGGAGACAATCCATATATCATAGACGATGATAGCCAGGATGACTATCCTCTTGGAGATTTTCTAAGCTCAGATCAAGAACCAATTGCATATATTGATTCAATTAGTCCAAACCCAGCAACACAAGGACAAACCGTAAATTTTAATGGCCATGGGATAGACGATGGTACAATAATCGAAAGGGAATGGAGATCAAATAAAGATGATATTTTAAGTAGCTCTGAAGATTTCTCCTCGTCAAGTCTATCAGTTGGAACACATACCATTAAATTCAGGGTGAAAGATGATGACGATAAATGGTCAGAATATGCTGAAAGAACACTGACAATAAATCTACCAGAAAGCCAAGAAAATCAAAAACCTACTGCCACAATAATCAAACCAAATAAAAGTACTATAACAACGGTGATATTTGGAGAATCAATCTACTTCCACGGTCTTGGAACAGATAATGATGGAACTATTGTTGAATACAGCTGGCGCTCGAGTAAAGATGGTGTTTTTAATGAAAATTCAACATTTACCAAATCTGATTTATCAGTTGGAAAGCATGCAATATATTTCAAAGTAAAAGATAACCAAGGAGAATGGTCAATTGAAGATACCGCAATTCTTGTTATAAATACTAGCTCATCACCTTCAAATGAACCACCAATTCCAGATACAGGAGGACCATACATGGGATGTGTCAACGCATCAATATCATTTGATGCTTCTAACAGCTCAGACCCTGATGGGAATGACATTGTTTCATATGAATGGAATTTCGGTGATGGGACAAATGAGAATGGAGTGTCTGTTGACCACACATACAGTTCTATTGGCAATTATACTGTAATTCTAACCGTAACAGACAGTCAAGACAAAACAACTACAATTTCCACATATACCAACATATTTCAAAAACCAGATCAAAACGACAATAATGAAGAAAACGACAGTACACCTGGTTTTGAAATATTCATGGTCATCATTGCAATGTCACTTATACTGTTCTGGAAACGGCGTAAATAAATCAGAACCAGTATTTATTACAAAGGGAAATTGCTCAATACAAGAGAAATATCTGTTAAACAATTCTTATTTTATCCCCGTAAATCCCCTCATTACATATCGTATCTCAACCATTCAAAAACTATTTTAAAATGAAATTAAAGTCACGTTAATTCGGTAAATAAATTTTTACAGATCGTTTTTGTGCAATTGAAATTATCCTAATTAGGAGATACTGTTTTTAGTCTTCACCAAAATTGTGTAATTTTGAAGGTATTTTGGCTACCTTCCGAAGTACAGAGTCAATAGAAAAGCATATAAATCATTAACTACAAGCTATATATAATGATAGAAATAAAAATGGGGGTATATTAAGGGAAGAGCAATTATTATGATAATTATAACTTTAGACGATATGTCAAGGGCAATAGCAAATAGAATGGGAATAAATGGAGAGAAAGCTAAGAGGGTTGCAGGTTTTGTAATGGATCTATTTGGATATGATGACCGTATTATAGATAACATCCTGGAGCCAGAGGATAGGCAACTGTTTTATATCTTAGAGGCAGAAGGAATGCTCACAACTGGGAGGGAAGAAACAACATTGTACGATGGAAGAGCATGGCTGACACACTATTGGCAACTTAAAAAAAACACAATTTTAAGATACGCAAAATGTGACATCAAAAGAGATAGAAATATACTTTTCATTAAAAAACAGATCAAAGAGGTTTCAGTGAGAAACATTTATAGCACGCTTTCAGATGAAGTCTGGAACGTGAGAAAAACAAATAGAAAAAAACCCACTCTGTAATTCCTTAAGGATGTTTAACTAAATGATTTACTGAAAGTACAACACCATATTCTTACCATAATACTATCTAAAGACCTCGATTTACTAACCTAGCAGATCATCTGGATTAATACAGTTTTCACTAATCAGGAGGAAACATTGCCTTAATGAACTTTTTCGAATATTCTACTGAGGCGCAATCAACGATCAATCAGCGTTCAACACACACGTAAGATGCTACACCAACAATAACGTTTTTATTTGCTACACCAAAAAATTTGTTAGCAGTACCACTATGAGCCCCATTCACACTATGCATACCTTCCAATCCAGCCGAAAGACAAAATCCAGTAATATACTCCCAGTTAATGTCGCCAAAAACAAAGTTTCCAAGAGCAGTAACATCTGTATTTATCATTTTCTCATTTTTGTTAGACTGCATGTTTGCAGTAGTTACAGTTCCTTGAGCTAAGACAAAACACATGCTGTTTTCAAATACGTCAATTCTTCCCCAATTTTCAACGTATACCCACACTTGATGTATCCATGTTTGTCCTGACTTATCATAAGCCTGTGCTCTTACCATCACGTTAACACCAGCAGGTTGAGGATCACAATCATCTAAAAGTGAATGTGCAATAGACTTTGGTCCCACATTACACTCCCATTCATATGGCGGCGTATTATCAACATATGGAAGAATACCAGGTCGTTCTCCAAACGGTTCAATATCAAACTCGACCCTATCAATCTCCGCGTTATCAAAAGCATCTGCCCTAACCCAAAATGGTACATTCACTTTTTGTTCATCTGTCGGCTCGGTGATCTCTACATATGGATGTTCCGCATCAATTTTTATATTCAGTTTGTTTTCTGGTCTATTTTTATTTTCTACATTATTGGATTTGTCCACAGACCAAAAGTTTACTTCCCATTGTCCCATCCAGTTGGATTCCTGTGAAGTAGCAAGATGTATACCACTTGCTTCATTATATTCCTGAGTTGATCCATAATTCAATGTATAATATGTTTTATCTACACCGCTACCTGTATCCTCTGGGAAATCTTCTGCATGAAGCCAAATCGTTACGCTTTCTTCTATGTACCACTCATGCTCACCCTTAACACTATCTATAAAATCAATACTTGTCCTAGGTGGTTCATCGTCCTTCCCAACATATCGTACAGTCCAACAATCAAGATTTGGTGTATATGATGGATTTGTGCGGGTTAGATGAGCCCGAAGACGGATTCCATTGCTACCCAAACTTGATATATCTGCTCCAGGATTTACATTATGCATTAGTAACTGGTTTCCAGCATTATTTAATATATCAAATGTCACGCTGCCTTCATAGATTGCATCAAAATCATACCAGTGAAGATTATTTTCAAATGTGATTTCTTTTGAGGTAATCTGTGCTTCTAAAATCAGTTGTTTTTCACTTCCAATACTGCAAGTGACTTCAGAACCGTCCCCAATATTTAGATGCCACATATTTCCATACACATCAGCATATTCCTCAAATGGAAACGCATAATCAACACGCGCATCCTCCCAAACTACAAATATTTCATTGTTGTTGACTGCCATATTTGCCCAATCTGCCTCTGCAGAGGGACTTGCCGATAATTGAATGTCCCGATATTCGTCATTATATACAGTTCCATCTTCAGATGATAGAAATCTTCCCCATATATTACCACCACCGTTAAAGGAAATAAGGAACGAAGTTGATAAATACGGGGCTACATCGGTTCGTATAAAAGAACCTTGTTTGATAATTGTTGACGCTTTGAGATTACCAGACTCATCATATATTTTACCATATACATTACCACGACGGGGTTTAGTCTGGGTGCCTCCATTGTACGTAACCAAAAACCTCTCATTTTCTTCACAGAAACCAACAGCTGGATATAGGTAACATTCTGTTGAACTACCATCAGCTACTTGAACGTTCTTGATTTGATTCAAATTAGTGTCAAATAAACCTCCTACTATGTCGAATTCAAAATCGTCTATTTGTTCCTCCCATACTATCATATATTGATTGTTAACATTATCAAAGGTCACCCATGGTTCATATTGGTTATTCGAGGCTATACATATCTCCTTTTCATTACCAATTTGATTACCATTTATATCATAGAGTTTCCCATAAATATTATAATTATTTAAATCATGTCGCGCATCTTCCCATACAACACAAAATCGATTTGTATTTGAGTCAAATGCAACGCATGGATCAGCCTGGATGTTATCTTCCTCGCAGATAATAATTTGATCACCAACACTACCGCTTGTTGACACCATTTTACCAAGTAATCTACGACTTTGAGGACCCGTAGACGTAGCATAGTGTTCCCATACAACAAAGAACTTGCCACCTCCATATGCAACAGACGGATTTTCATGTCGCCATTGATCACCTTGTCCACTTCTGATTTCAAAATCTACCTTGATAGGATTTCCACTAGTGTCATAAATTGATCCTCTTATGTCATGTTTCCAAAACAATGTATATGGAAGATATAGTTCTTGTCCTTCCTCCCATACTATAATAAACCTATCATTTCCATAGGCAACATCTGGATCCTCTGCATCCTCAGAATAAACATGAGTCGATATTTTTTCATCATTTGCCCATTCTTCGCCCCATTCAGAGAAAACAGCATAAAAATCACTCTCGTCTTGTGCACCAGGATTTCCATAAAAGAGATACATTTCGCTCTGTCCAGTAGGAAGAGAAGGAATATTTACCCAGATTTCAGCTGAATTTGAATCATAAGTTTCTATCCAATAGTCAAGCCATTGCGTTGCAAAATCTTCATGTTTAAATCTTATATCATGATAATATGAGTCCATATCTGAGTCGTATTCAATCGTGAGCTGCACTGCATAACTGGTAAGTGTTTCACCAACATTATTATTAACGATAATAGGTACCATCTTCGTCCAACTTGAGTCACTCCATATAGAATAAGTATTTTTCATACTTGCAATACCACCAGCAGTTTCATAATCATATGACTTGGTGGAATCTATCCATTGTTCATTATCAAAATCATCTTCCCATGTATAATAGTAGTCATCATTCAACGGAAACATGTCTGATAGTCCACCCAAAGTTTTAACAGTACCAGAATTTATCTTATTCATTGCCTGAGTTGCAGACATTGTAACCAATGTAAAAAATAACAGGGCAACTAATAGCTTACCTAATTTTCTATTTTTATCATTTTTTTTCATTATATCTCCTCCAACTATTATGGTGGATTAATCCAATCCTCCACATTATAATACCATTCACCATTCAATAAAAGATTCAAGTCCACATCACCATATATATCAATAACAGGCCAAATATATAAGAGCAAATTATACCAATACCATTCTACACAAATATATATTCCAGCGTTGGATAAAGAAGCTTCTACCCCCCACATATCCTGGTATGTAAAATATAAATTCATACTTTCAATTATTCCTTCATTCGTATTTTCATTGATTTTGAAAAAACCTGGATCATCATAACTATCTCCCTGTCTCCAGTCCCAATTCAAATCAAAATGTGGATTGTCTGTTAATTCAACATGACCATGAAAATCAACGCCTTCGACCTGATCATCCAAGTTAAAATCAAGTCGAAGAGGATCATCCTGCTGAAAATCAATTTCCACATATCCAGCCTTACCAGTTACCCAATCAAAATCAAGACTGGACGACTTACCTTCAAGGTTCAAGTTAAAGTGAAGTCCTTTAATCGTGTCAATAAAACCATTAAAATACAAATTATTAATTTTGGGTTGTTCTCCAGAAATATCAATATCCCAATCAGCCTGGAGGTTATCTGCTGAGACTTCATCAACCAGGAGTTCTAATCTTTTTAAACTTATATCTTCCCCACTATTGCTAACACGAAGAGTGTTTCCAAGCATTTTGTTAGATGTGTCAAAGTTGAAATATCCATCTTCAGCAATCTTAAAGTTAGTTGTAATGTAACCCTCACGGATTTCCAATTTATTGTAGATTTCGAAATCACCAAATCCAAGATTGACTTCGATAGGGTCAAAACCACCAATGTACCCTCTGTTAGCATATGCATATCCTGACAGTTGACCCCAATAAAGTTTTCCTTCAACTGATGCATCAGCAGGTATGTCCGTAATTTTAACAATAGGAGTTTCCTCACCTGGTATATATGCCCCTATTTCCTGCATATTAACGTTACAATCATGATATATTCTACCATAAACATAATTGCTAGGATTCAAAAGATCATCAAGATCAACATGCAAATCTAACACAGCACCTAATTCAACACTTTCCGGAATGCTCCCATCAGGAACATTAATAAAAACACTATCCGGATCACTGTTAGGATTTGCCTTAGGGTAATAAACATTCATCTCCCCAACGCTACTGCTCATATCAAGAGTTATAGAACCCGAGGGTCTTACCGTTAACATAGATCCATTATGCAAATACAATGATGCCTTAGCTTCCAAATCAATACTTGGAATATCACTAACCTCAAAAAATGTAACATCTGCATCTGCAGGATTAGATTTAGGATAGAAAATGGTTAATCCATCAATATTACTGTTCATATTAAGCTCAATACCACCACCAAAAACAACATCCACCATATTGAGACCAGCTAAGACAAAATTAAGATCAACATCCCAGCCAAAATCTATACTAGTAGGTAAACCATCAATTTTCACTTTCTCTTCAAAACCTAAAGCATTTACTTCTATACCTACACTATGTTTATGACTTGCTCTGTAATGAAAACCTCCACCCAACAGATCGCCATCTATTATATCAAGATCAAACATCAACCATCTTCCAGATCTTGCCAGATTACTATCGATCCTATCAAAAGTTAACGTAAGTGAAGGAATATCCTCTCCATTTCCTTCAAGTATATCCGCTGAAAACGTAACTTTTGTTTCCCCACTATAACTCTTTTGATCAAAGTAATAATACACACATCCATCTGCTGGAACAAATTTTGTAATTAAATAAACTGCAGGATCAAATTCAACCGAGAATCCTATATCATATTGAACCGTATCAGAAGCTGCATCATATGCCTGGAAACCATATAATAACTCAATAGGATCTGTTCCACCCGGATCCATTTCATGCTGGAAAACAGTAGGATTAAAAAGACTTCCATCTTTCCAACTCCAACTAAGGCTTTTAGCGAAGGAAAAACGTTTTTCAACAAGCAATGGTATTTTCTGACCCTCTGGAGAACGATATCCAGAACCTATCGAAATGTAATCGTCATCACCATAAGAGGTCAATGGAGCTGCATTTCCATTATTTGGAGTCCTGCCTTCAACACTTTCAACAAAATTATTTAATATTTTTTTAATTATATTTTCAAGCAGAGAAAAACGCTCATATTCATTCCAATTATCTAATTTTTCAATAAACTGTCTCAGGATAAATCCAGGTTGATAATTTTCATTCACCACTTCTCTAAACTCAGATAAACTATGTGACAATGATTGGGATTTACCCGGCGTACTTATAAGTCCATAGTTAACCCTTAAATCAGACCAGACTTCTAACTCCCCATTCTCATCCTGAATTCCGCCATCAGGCATCTGACGAACTCTAAAACGTGATTCGAGAGATCTAGCATCAGTGCCACCTGGGTATCTAATAACTGACCAATAGAAACCAACTATTACTTCTACATCATCCGCTGAGTCACTGTCTATATCAAAATATAGTATCTCTCCATATTCTGGATGTTTAAGGAATTTTTCTGAAAAGTCACCAATAGAAATGTCAACTTGTTTATCAAAAATTTGCCCATTATATTCTAAACGAACCCACCATTCAAGTAAACTATCACCATTAACATTCATCCAAGGAAGATCAATAGTCCTCTGAGTTTGCTCACTTGGTTTATATTGGTTTGCATCCATATTCAAATATTTATTTACAGTTGTTTCTAACGCGTCTACACTTGATCTCATATTGGCAGTATAGACACTGGAAATAATGTCAGAATCTTCAAAACTTGGTATTGAAAACACAGAACCAACGGCTCCAAATATGCTAACACATAGCATACTGACTATTAAAATTGCCCCTACTCTTCTTTTCATATGGTATTCACCTCTTCTACATTACTATATTTTTGTTGCATAAGATATAAATCATTTTTGGTACATTGATTCAAGACTTAAGCCTCCAATATCTTCCCGTACCTGAGAAATCATTCATCTTACATCTTCTAATTAATTAATATTAAAGGCAAATATAATATGTTGCATCAAAAAGTTGTGCAAAGTAGGAATAAAAGTTAACATACAAGGTATTCTGCACAATATCATAATAAACGTGGTTTTGAAAACATTTTAAATAAAAAAAGGAGAATTTGATGATATTGGTAAAAACATCATAAATTGCGAACCTAGATTAATTCTGCAATAATCAAATGAATAAATTGTAAGGTGGTTTGACAGCGTACCGGGAACCAATGACTTTCAAACAGTGAAGTTTACCGCAGAAGACTTCCGAAGAAGTCAACCGAAGCTCTTCACCTAGATCAAGGGTTCAAGCCCTCAGAGAGGGTAGTCGTCCCATGGGCTCTCGCACCATAGTACAGAGAATTACGCAGGTGGGCTTAACTGCCGGGTTCGGAATGAGACCGGGTGTTTCCCCGCCGCTTTGACCGTCAAACCACCATTACCCTGAATTTATGACAATACACAACCTGTTTAACGATTGAGCCAGTAAATGAACGATTAGTAGCTACGGGCTGAACATGTCGCCGAAGCTTCATGCTTACACCCTAGCCCTATCAAACGAATCTTCTATTCGAGTTCTATGATGCCTCGTCTCAGGGTGAGCTTCATGCTTAGATGCTTTCAGCATTTATCCCTTACAGCGTGGCTGCCCAGCAT
>Ga0272441_10016771_pt1 | contig 10087 bp, 7 predicted proteins | sample SSMProp6N_FD_193582 | JGI IMG/M metagenome (GOLD analysis project Ga0272441, IMG submission 193582) | Marine sediment archaeal communities from Little Sippewissett salt marsh, Falmouth, MA, United States - SSM-Prop-6N | ecosystem: Environmental > Aquatic > Marine > Wetlands > Sediment ... | reverse complement strand
TCCAGAATCGGCATTCCGGTTCCGGCCGGCTTCACCATTACCACCGAGGTCTGCACCTACTATTACGATCACGGACAGAGCTATCCTGCCGAGCTGGAAAAGCAGGTACTGGACAGCCTGAAGAAAATCGAGCGGGCGATGGGCGCCAAGTTCAACAACCCGAAAAATCCCCTGCTCGTCTCCGTCCGCTCGGTCGCACGGGTCTCGATGCCCGGCATGATGGAAACGGTGCTCAACCTGGGCCTCAACGATGAGATCGCACAGGGCCTGATCGCAAAATCGGGCAACGAACGGTTCGTCTACGATGCCTACCGCCGTTTTATTCAGGCCTACGGCGATGTGGTGATGGGCGTTCGTCCCGAAGAGCGCGAGCACGACCCCTTCGAAGTGGCCATCGAAAAGGTCAAAGAACGGCGCGGCATCGAGCTGGACACCGACCTGAACGCCGAGGAACTCAAAGACCTGGTGGGCATCTTCAAAGGAATCATCAAGGAGCGTACGGGGCAGGTCTTCCCGGAAGACCCCATTGAGCAGCTCTGGGGAGGTATCGGCGCCGTCTTCAGCTCCTGGAACGGCCGGCGCGCGGTTGTCTACCGCGAGATTAACGACATCCCGCACGATTGGGGCACGGCCGTAAACGTGCAATCCATGGTCTATGGCAACATGGGCGACGACTGCGCCACCGGCGTGGCCTTCACCCGCAACCCGTCTACCGGTGAGCGAAAATTCTACGGAGAATATCTCATCAACGCCCAGGGCGAGGATGTGGTGGCCGGCGTCCGCACGCCCCAGCCGGTCGAAAAGATGAAAAAAGACCTGCCCCCGGCCTACAAAACCCTGGAAGGCATCTACAAGAAACTCGAAAAGCACTACCGCGACATGCAAGACATCGAGTTCACCGTCCAGGAGGGCCGGCTCTGGATGCTCCAGACCCGGACGGGCAAGCGGACCGCCGCAGCGGCGCTCAAGATCGCTGCCGACATGGTCAAAGAGCGTCTCATCAATAAGGAAGAGGCCGTTTCCCGAATCGATCCGGCGCAGCTCGACCAGTTGCTGCACCCCACCTTTGATCCCGTGGCCAAATCCGGGCACGAAGTCCTGGCCAAGGGCCTGCCCGCCTCTCCCGGCGCGGCCACGGGTCAGGTCGTTTTCCTGGCCGACGAGGCCGAGGCGCAGGCAGCCAAGGGAGAGGATGTCATCCTGGTCCGCCAGGAAACCTCTCCGGAAGACATCGGCGGGATGAACGCGGCCAAAGGCATCCTCACCGCCCGTGGTGGTATGACCAGCCATGCGGCCGTAGTGGCCCGCGGAATGGGCAAGTGCTGCGTGGCCGGATGTGGCGCCATTGCCATCGACTATCAAAAGGACCAGTTCACCGCTCAGGGCACGGTGGTCAAAGCCGGTGACTGGGTCTCCATCGACGGCTCTACAGGCGAGGTCATGCTCGGCCAGGTGGCCACGCAGGAGCCCAAGCTCTCCGGCAACTTTACCACCATGATGCGCTGGGCGGACGGCATTCGGAAGCTCGACGTGCGCACCAATGCCGACACCCCTCACGACGCAGAGGTCGCCCGCACGTTTGGGGCGCAAGGCATTGGCCTTTGCCGCACCGAGCACATGTTCTTTGAAGGCGACCGCATCATTGCCGTTCGGGAAATGATCCTGGCAGACGACGAGGCCGGCCGCCGCAAGGCGCTTGACAAGCTTCTGCCTATGCAGCGGGGCGACTTTGAAGGCATCTTCAAGGCGATGAACAGGTTGCCGGTCACCATCCGGCTGTTGGATCCGCCGCTGCACGAGTTCCTCCCGCACGAAGCGGATCAGCAGGCGGAAATGGCGGTGGAGATGGGGGTCTCCGTCCAGAAAATCAAGGAGAATGTGGATGCCCTTCACGAGTTCAACCCGATGCTCGGGCACCGGGTTGCCGGTTGGGCATCACCTATCCCGAAATCTACGAAATGCAGGTGCGGGCCATTTTCGAGGCCGTAGCCAACGTGCGCAAGAACCGCATCAAGGCCATTCCCGAGGTCATGATCCCGCTGGTCGGCACCGTCAAGGAATTCACCATCCTGCGCGAAATGGTGGATCGCGTGGCCGCCGAGGTTATGAAAGAGAAAAAGATCAAGTTCGAATACCTGGTCGGCACCATGATCGAGATCCCGCGCGCTGCGCTTGTGGCCGACCAGATCGCGGAATCCGCCGAATTCTTCAGCTTTGGCACCAATGACCTCACGCAGATGGGCTTTGGCTTCTCCCGCGACGATGCAGGAAAATTCCTGGAAGCCTATGTGGAAAGCGGCATCTTTGAGAAAGACCCGTTTCAGACCCTGGACCAGGAAGGCATCGGCCAGCTCGTCCAGATGGGGACGGAGCGTGGACGCAGCGCACGCGAAACCCTCAAAGTTGGCATCTGCGGTGAGCATGGTGGCGATCCGGAATCCGTCAAGTTCTGCTACCAGGTGGGCATGAACTACGTCTCCTGCTCGCCCTTCCGGGTGCCCATTGCCCGGTTGGCCGCAGCGCAGGCCGTGATTGAAGAAAAGGCGGCCATCGTAAGGGATCAGTAAGCCTGCGCAAGCAGGCTGAGACCGCAACCCCCCGGGCACGTATGCCTGGGGGGTTTTATTGGGCGAATCGTGCGCGCGTTTTGCAGCCATCCGGGACGCTTGATTTTCCCCCAGCGATGGCCTATATTCTTAACCAGTTTCATACCCGAAACGCAGTATTGACCCTTCACGCGTCCGACAAGCTATGTCCAGAGTCATTGCAATAGCCAATCAAAAAGGCGGGGTCGGGAAGACCACGACGGCGGTCAACCTTGCGGCCTGTCTGGCCGCAGCGGAAAAAAAGACCCTGCTGATCGACATGGACCCTCAGTCCAACGCCACCAGCGGCTGCGGCGTGACCGTAGAAGATGCCGACGCCTGCATCTATGAGGTGCTTCTGGAGGAACAGCCGCTTGCCGAGATCATCCAGGAGACCGGGGTGCCCTATCTGAGCCTGGCGCCCTCTCACATCCGCCTGACCGGCGCCGAAGTGGAAATGGTCAGCCTGATCTCCCGTGAGCGTCGGCTCCAGAATGTACTGGGCGCGGTCCGCGACAGCTACGACTACATCGTGGTGGACTGTCCCCCTTCTCTGGGCCTTCTCACCCTCAACGCCCTCACCGCCGTAGATTCCGTACTCATTCCCATCCAGTGCGAGTATTACGCGCTGGAAGGGCTTGGGAAGCTTCTGAACACCTTGAGACTCGTTCAGAGGCATCTCAATCCCAGGCTCAGCATCGAAGGCGCGGTCCTGACGATGTATGACAGCCGTCTGAACCTGTCCAGACAGGTTGCCGAGGAGACAAAGGCCTATTTTGGAGAAAAGGTCTATAAGACGGTCATCGGGCGCAACGTCAAACTCGGCGAGGCTCCGAGTTTTGGCAAACCGATTATCCTGTACGACATTATGTCTACAGGCGCGCAAAACTACATGAGCTTGGCCGGGGAGGTGATTGGCAATGGGTAAACGGAATGTCCTTGGCAAGGGGCTGGGCGCCCTCATCCCGGGAGCGGATGCGGACCTTCAGGGCGCTCAGGAGGAAACGGACGACCGGGGGCAGCGGGTGGTCGAAATCGACATCTCGGCCATTGAGCCCAACCCCCACCAGCCTCGGGTCACGTTCGATCTCGAAGCCGAGAAAGAGCTGGCGCAGTCTATCCGAGAGAAGGGCATCTTGCAGCCCATTGCCGTGCGGCGGTTTGGCGACGGATACCAGATTATCGCCGGGGAGCGTCGCTTCCGCGCCGCCACGCAGGCGGGCCTTCAGACGATACCGGCGATATTGCTTGACATTGGCACCGACCAGGAAATGATCGAGATCTCTCTGATAGAGAACATCCAGCGGGAGGATCTCAACCCCATCGAAGAGGCCAAGGCCTACCGCATGCTGATCGATCAGTGCTATCTGACCCAGGAAGAAGTCGCACAGCGGGTTGGTAAACAGCGCGCCACGGTGGCCAACACCATGCGTCTGCTCAGCTTACCTGCCGAAGTGCGGGAAGCCCTTCAGGCTGGCGAAATCTCCATGGGGCATGCACGGGCGTTGTTGGGCCTGGACGACGAACAACTGCAGGTTGTGCTGTGCAAACAGATTGCGGCGCAAGGCCTGTCTGTGCGACGGGTGGAGGCGATGGTCAAAGCCTACCGGGAGGGGAAGCCCGACAGGCCCAAGCCCCCCCCCAAAAGCCCCCTGAGATTCTCTCCCTGGAGGAAGACCTCCAGCACCGCTTTGGCACCGGCGTCAACATCCAGCGCCGGGGCAACAGGGGCAAGATCGAGATCGAGTTCTACAGCAACGACGACCTGGAGCGCCTCCTGGATATCCTCAGGGGCGACATGCCCTGACAAGCAGAGGCCATATTCTGGATGTCGTGCAAGGATGGCCGACCCGTACAGGTCGGCCTCGTCCTATTTCACGTTTTACCACCCGCTGGGAGACATCGAAGGAATGTTAGGAAAACTTCTAGACAGATTCAAAAAAGGCCTTACCAAGACCCGCCAGGGAATGTTCGGAAGAATCAGGGAAATCATCCGGCGCAAACCCAGTCTGGATGAAGAGACACTGGAAGAGATTGAGGAAATCCTCATCCAGGCCGATGTCGGCGTGGATGCCACAATGCGCATCATCGACAGCCTGCGCGAACGTGTTCGCGATGGAGGCGCCTCGGACGATCCGGAGGGAATGGTCCGCCGGTTGCTTGAGGGTGAAATCCTCAAAATCTTCCAGAATACAGGCGTGGAAGCCTCATCACAACCGTCGCCCCCAGCCCCCGGCGCGCCCTATGTCATTCTTGTGGCCGGCGTCAATGGCACGGGGAAAACCACCACCATAGGGAAACTGGCCAGACGCTATCATGCAGAAGGCAAGCGGGTGTTATTGGCCGCCTGCGATACCTTCCGGGCCGCAGCCATCGAACAGCTCGACATATGGGCCAGGCGGGCAAATGCCGACCTGGTAGGCCATCAGCCCGGCGCCGATGCGGCCTCCGTGGCCTTTGACGCCATCTCGGCAGCAAAGGCCAGACACATCGACGTGGTCATTATCGACACGGCCGGACGCCTGCATACCAAGGTCAACCTGATGGAAGAACTCAAGAAAATTCGCCGTGTCCTGGCCAAATGTCTCGATGGCAGCCCCCATGAAACCCTTCTCGTCCTTGATGCCACCACAGGGCAGAACGCCGTAGCCCAGGCCCGACAATTTCACAAAGACATCGACATTACCGGCCTTGTCCTGGCCAAACTCGACGGCACGGCCAAGGGAGGCGTGGTGATTGCCATCGCCGACGAACTCGGCCTCCCGGTACGCCTCGTGGGCCTGGGCGAGGGGCTGGACGACCTCAATGATTTCGACCCCGAAGCCTTTGTCAGAGCCCTCTTTGAGGGCGATTGAGCGGTCTCACACAAAAGACGACGGGAGACCGGAGACCGGGGACGGGGGGACCGGTCTCCGGTCTCCGGTCTCCCGTCCAGCTTTAAGGATGTCAAATGGCGGTCAAAACGTCTGTCTACATGGATCATCACGCTACCACACCCGTTGACGGCCGGGTATTGGAGGCCATGCTCCCCTATTTCAAAGAGAAATTCGGCAACGCCGCCAGCCGTCACGCCGTCGGGTGGGCAGCGGAGGAAGGCGTGGAAAATGCCCGCGAGCAGGTCTCGCGGCTGATTGGCGCCCAGTCCAAAGACATCGTCTTCACCAGCGGGGCCACCGAGTCAAATAATCTGGCCATCAAAGGTGTCGCCGGGGCGTATCGTAACCAGGGGACGCACATTGTCACGCAGGCCACGGAGCACCATGCCGTGCTCGACCCTGTCAGAACACTGAAACAGCAGGGATTCCAGGTCAGTATCCTGCCGGTAGACCGCTCCGGGCAGGTCCATCCGGAAGCCGTTGCCGATGCCATCACCGACCGCACCATCCTCGTCTCCATCATGGCCGCCAACAACGAAATTGGCACGCTTCAGCCGATTGTCGAAATCGGGCGTATTTGCCAGGAACGCGGGGTGCTCTTCCACACGGACGCCGCGCAGGCTGTCGGAAAAATCCCTGTAGACGCCGCACGTATGGGCATGGATCTCCTCTCGATTTCCGCCCACAAACTTTACGGCCCCAAGGGCATCGGCGCCCTCTATGTGCGCAGCCGCCCTCGCATTCGCCTGATCCCGCAGATGGACGGAGGCGGCCACGAACAGGGCATGCGCTCTGGAACGCTCAACGTTCCGGGCATCGTGGGTCTGGGTGCGGCCTGTGAGATCGCCTGCCGGGAAATGGCCGAAGAGGCCGCGCGCATCCGGAACCTTCGAGATCGCCTTCAGACGAAGATTCTCAACGACCTGGACGATGTCCACCTGAACGGCCACCCGCAGGAACGGCTCGATGGCAATCTCAACCTCAGCTTTGCCCACATCGACGGCGAAAGCCTGTTGATGGGCGTGAGCGAGATCGCCCTCTCTTCGGGGTCGGCCTGCACGTCGGCGACGCTGGAACCGTCTTACGTGATCAGGGCCATCGGTCTGGGAAGTGACCTGGCCCGGGGCAGTATCCGGTTCGGCCTTGGACGATTTACCACCCAAGCGGAGGTCGATTACGTCGCGGACAGGGTTATCGCAGAAGTCACCCGACTCCGGGAAATCTCTCCGCACTACAGATCGTGAGATGGCTGTCCAGGGTCCAGAGTCCAGGGTCCAGAGCAAAAAAACAGAAAACACGACGGTTGCCGTTTGGTTCTTGGCTCTCGACCCTTGACTTTCAGCAATTTTACAGGTAGGGAGTATATCATGCCGATGCAATCCGATTTGCCGCAATCTCGCATCCTTCCGAAAGTCCGGCACGTCGTCGCCGTATCCAGCGGCAAAGGCGGCGTCGGAAAAACCACCGTCAGCGTCAACCTCTCGGTGGCTCTGGCCCGGGGGAAGGCCGCTGTGGGCCTCCTCGACGCCGATGTGCACGGCCCCAACGTGCCCATCATGATGGGCGTAAATGAACAGCCTGCTTCCGTGGCGGAAAAGATCATTCCCCTTGAGGCCCACGGCGTGAAGCTCATATCGCTCGGCCTTCTTGCAGGCGAAGATACGCCCATCATCTGGCGCGGTCCCATCGTCGGCAAGGTCATTCAGCAATTTATGACCGATGTGGCCTGGGGGGCGCTGGATTATCTGGTCGTCGACTTGCCGCCGGGCACCGGCGATGCGCAGTTGACCCTTGCACAGGCCGTTCCACTCAGCGGCGCCGTCATTGTCACCACCCCCCAGGATGTGGCTCTGGAGGACGTCCGGCGCAGCATCGAAATGTTCCGCAGAGTCGACGTTCCCATCCTGGGTGTGTTCGAGAACATGAGCTATTTTGTCTGCCCTTGCTGTGGAGACCGGGCGGCCATCTTCGGTGAGGGCGGAGGAGAGAAAATCGCCGAGACCTTTGGCATCCCCCTGCTGGGCCGCATCCCCCTTCTCACCGGCATCCGCGAAGGAGGAGATACCGGCGCGCCCGTTTCCGCGTCGGACGCGCCGGAGGCCGGTGTCTTTGGGGAAATTGCGGAAAAGATCGCAGAGCAACTGGCCGCATCGGAATCCGCAGGGCCTCAGATCACCATCTCTTCGTAGGCCGTTACTGAAATACTTGACCGCCCAAAATAAAGCAGGGACGCCCGACAAAGGCGTCCCTGCTTGCTGCTTCTGGTCTTTTTGGCCGCTGGTGGCTTCTTAATACATCCCGCCGCCCGGCGGCATGGGCGGCGCAGGCGGTTCCTTCTCCGGAATGTCCGCCACAATCGCCTCGGTCGTCAGCAGCAGTCCTGCGATACTGGACGCATTCTCAAGCGCCGTGCGGGTCACCATCGTCGGATCCAGCACACCGGCCTTGATCATATCTTCATACTGCTCGGTATCGGCGTTGAACCCGAAAGCGCCGTCGCCGGAGACAACCCGCTGCACCACAATGGCGCCTTCCACGCCGGCGTTGTTCGCAATCTGACGCAGGGGGTCTTCCAGCGCGCGCCGGACAATCTCCACGCCGATCTTCTCATCCCCGCGCGCAGCGCTTCGGACCTTATCCAGGGACGGAATGGCGCGGATATAAGATACGCCGCCGCCCGGCACAATGCCTTCCTCCACCGCCGCGCGCGTGGCATGCAGCGCATCCTCCACCCGCGCCTTCTTCTCCTTCATCTCCGTCTCGGTGGCCGCGCCCACGTTGATCACGGCCACGCCGCCGGCCAGTTTGGCCAGCCGCTCCTGCAGCTTCTCACCATCGTAATCGGACGTGGTCTCCTCAATCTGGCGCCGGATCTGGCCGACCCGTCCCTGAATGTCCGCAGATGCCCCCGCGCCTTCCACGATGGTCGTGTTGTCCTTGTCGATCACGATGCGCTTGGCCTGACCCAGATCGCCGGTCGTCGCGTTCTCCAGCTTGAAACCGGCATCTTCAGACAGCACCCGCCCGCCGGTCAGAATCGCAAGGTCTTCCAGCATCGCCGTGCGCCGGTCGCCAAAGCCGGGCGCCTTTACACTGGCCACGCGCAACGTCCCGCGTACCTTATTCACCACCAGCGTGGCCAGCGCCTCGCCCTCGATATCCTCGGCGATAATCAACAGGGGTTTGCCGGTCTGGGCGATCTTCTCCAGCACGGGCAGCAGATCCCGCATGGCCGAAATCTTCTTATCGTGGATCAGGATGTAGGCGTCCTCAAGCACCGCCTCCATATTGTCCGGATCGGTCACAAAATAGGGCGAGAGATAGCCGCGGTCAAACTGCATCCCCTCCACCACCTCCAGCTCGGTCTCGATGCTCTTGGCCTCTTCAACCGTGATCACACCGTCTTTGCCGACCTTCTCCATCGCCTCGGCGATCAGGTCTCCAATCGCCCGATCGTTATTAGCTGAAATCGTGGCCACCTGGGCGATTTCCTTACGCCCGGCCACCGGTTTGCTCTGGTCCTTGATGGACTTCACGATGGCCAATACCGCCTTGTCGATGCCACGCTTGAGTTCCATCGGGTTGGCCCCGGCCGTCACATTCCGCAGACCCTCGCGGAAAATGGACTGTGCCAGCACCGTGGCCGTGGTGGTGCCGTCACCGGCCACGTCGGACGTCTTGGACGCCACCTCTTTGACCATCTGCGCGCCCATATTCTCATAGGCATCCGGCAACTCCACCTCTTTGGCCACGGTCACGCCGTCTTTGGTCACGGTGGGCGAGCCGAACTTCTTGTCCAGCACCACATTTCGTCCCTTTGGACCAAGCGTCACCTTAACCGCATCGGCCAGCTTATCCACGCCTTGTTTCAATGCATCCCTGGCTCCAATGTCAAATTCCAACTGCTTTGCCATATCCTATTCCTCCTTAACCCGGAAAATATAGAACGGTTTCTACGCCTCGATAATCGCCAGGATATCGCTTTCGGACATAATCAGATAGTCTACGTCATCCAGATTCACCTCGGTGCCACCGTATTTTGCGTAAAGCACCTTATCGCCCACCTTCACCGACATCTCGATCTTCTTGCCGGTGTCATCGGTCTTGCCACTGCCAACAGTCACGACTTCACCCCGCTGAGGCTTTTCCTTGGCCGTATCCGGGATGATAATCCCCCCCTTCACCTGCTCTTCCTCTTCCAGGGGCTTAACCAGAACGCGATCACCCAGCGGTCTGACCTTGACCTTTGCTGCCATATCCCTATCCTCCTTACGACATATAATAAGGTGAGTGATACAGAACCAACGACCCCATGCTCGCATACGATTATTAGCACTCTATATTGCTGAGTGCTAAACGGTGAAAAATATAGCAAACCCTACCGGTTTTGGCAAGAAAAATTTGGGGAAATCCAGGATTTTCGCGCAACTCAAAGCCCCCACATCCGCATCAGGGTCTCGTTGAGCACATCGATCCCCTTCTCCGTGAAGACATCCCGGTTGTCATGGAGAAATGCCTTCATTTCATCAACGCTCAGCGCAATCCCAAGCCCGTATTCCATCACATCCACCTCCTCCACAGACAGATGGCCCAGAAGCTCGGGGGAAAGGGCCGTTCCTGCAGATA
>Ga0272441_10016770_pt1 | contig 10087 bp, 8 predicted proteins | sample SSMProp6N_FD_193582 | JGI IMG/M metagenome (GOLD analysis project Ga0272441, IMG submission 193582) | Marine sediment archaeal communities from Little Sippewissett salt marsh, Falmouth, MA, United States - SSM-Prop-6N | ecosystem: Environmental > Aquatic > Marine > Wetlands > Sediment ... | reverse complement strand
CCGACTCGTTCACGCTGACCACCGGGCCCGCCCCTCCGGACCCGACCACCACCAGCAGCTCCACCACGTCCACCACCACCACCACCACCACGACCACCACGACGTCGGCGACGACCACGAGCACCATCCCGCCGGCCGCCACGACCAGCACCACGAGTACCACCAGCACGACCGTGCCCACCGCGGACATCCGCGACAGCGACACCTTCGACCGCAACGTGGCCACGGGATGGGGCGTCTCCGATTCGGGTGGATCCTGGTCGACATCGCCATCGGGATCGTTCTCCGTCGATGGCTCGGTGGGCCGGTTCGCCACGTCGGCAGGGACGTCGCGGCTGGCGTTGCTGACAACCACCGCTGCCATCGACACCGACCTGCGGGTCACGGTGTCGAACGACAGACCAGCGACAGGGAGCGGGCTCTATCTCTCGGTCATCGCGCGCGCGGTTCCGGGCGCGACCGACTACCGCACCGTGGTTCGCGTGCGCCCCGACGGACGTGTCTCGCTCCGGCTCGACCGCGGCACCTCGGCGACGATCGCGAGCGAGGTCATCGTTCCGGGCCTGCAAGTCGAACCCGGCCAGGAACTGCGTGTGCGCATCCAGGCCGTCGGCACGACACCGACCACGGTGCGAGCGAAGCTCTGGCCCGCAGGGTCCGTTGAGCCGACCGCATGGCTCGTCCAGACCACCGACACCACGCCAGCGCTCCAAGCCCCCGGCACCGTCGGCCTGTACGCCTACCTGTCGAGTTCGGCGAGCAACGGACCGATCACCTCGGCGTTCGACGACCTCGTGGTCACCGCGCCCTGAGGATCAGCGCACCGCGACATCGCCGTGTTGCGAGGGCCTCATGCCACTGACGGCGGGTCAGGCGAGCTTCTCGACGAACGCTTCGAGCTGGCGCAGGTTGCGACACTCGTAGACACCATCGGTGTGCGTTCCGTACTCACCGACGATCGAGTCGCCGGTGTTCCAGTAGCTGCGCGGTTCAGGGTTCAGCCAGTAGACGTGACGAGCCTTCTGGGCGATCTCCTTGACGACCCAGGCCTGGCTGGCGTGGTAGTTGTTGCGGGCGTCGCCGAGCAGCAGCACGGTCGACTTGGGGCCGATGTCCTTGCCGTAGCGCTCCCAGAACACCTCGAAGGCGTGGCCGTAGTCGGAGTGCCCGTCGACCCACACGACGTCGGCCTCGGTGTTCACCCGGTGGATCGCCTCGGTGATGTCCTCGGTCGCCCGGAAGTAGTCGGTGACCTCGTCGATGCCGTCGATGAACACGAACGAGCGGACCTTGGAGAACTGGTTCTGGATCGCATAGACCAGCATCAGGGTGAAGCGGGCGAACGCGGCAACCGACCCCGAGATGTCGGCAACGACGACCAGCTCGGGCTTGGCCGGACGCGGGTACTTGAACTTCGGCTCAGCGGGCACGCCGCCGTAGCTGAGCGAGTGGCGCACCGTGTTGCGGAAGTCGAGCGGGCCCTTGCGGCCGTGACGGCGCTTGCGGGCGAGACGGGCGGCGAGCTTGCGGGTGAGCGGGTACAGCGACTTCTTCAGTGCCTGCATCTCGTCGCGGGACGCGTGCATGAACTCGACGTCCTCGGGCAGCGGCTTGCGCAGCGTCTTGGCCATCGCCTCGGCGCCCCGGTCGGCGACCAGCCGACGCCTGATCTCGGCTTCGATCTCGCCCTTGAACTTCTCGATGCGGTCCTCGAACTCCTCTTTCTCGAGGCGCTCCTCCAGCGGCGTCAGATCGCCGTCGGCGTCCTGACGGGCCTGGTCCAACATCTTCTCGAGCATCCCGTCGAGATCGAGGTTCCGCAGCGTGCGGTACAGGTAGTACGTGCCGCCGACCGGGCGGCCTGGCTCCATGCCGGCGAATCGCTGGACGGCCTGCTTGGCCATCGCCCGCGTCACGCCCTGATCGCCGTTCATCAACGCCGACATCAGCATCTGCGCGATCTCTTCGGGCGTCAGGCTGTCGAGCCCGCCGGCACCCCCCGCGCCCTCCTGCTTCTGCTGCTCCTGCAGCTCGCGCCACAGTTCGTCGATGTCGGTGTCGTCGTCGCCGCCCTCGACCAGCTTGTACTCGGGACCGCGGAGGCTGAAGTACACCTCGAACACGGTCTCGAAGCTGCGCCAGTGCGCATGGTTCTTGATCAGCGTGGCGCCGAGCGCGTACTTGAAGGCCTCACGATCCTCGATCGGGATGTGCTGGACGGCCTCCATCGCGTCGAGGTTCTCCGTGAGGCTGACGGGCAGCCCTGCGTTGCGGAGTTCGACGACGAAGCCGTTGAGGAGATCGAGCATCAGACGGTCACTCGTCGACGGACAGTTCCTTCGCCGCCTTGGCGATGTCGGTCTGATACTTGAGCAGCACGTTGAGCGTGTCCTTCGCCGTCTGCTCGTCGATGTTGTCGATGTTGAGCAACAACAGCGTGCGGGCCCAGTCGAGGGTCTCCGAGACGCTCGGTGCCTTCTTCAGGTCGAGCTGGCGGATCGAACGCACGATGCGGGCGACCTGGTCGGCGAGGTGCTCGCTGATGTCGGGCACCTTCGCGAGCACGATCTCCTTCTCGCGTTCGAGCTGTGGGTAGTCGACATGCAGGTACAGGCAGCGGCGCTTGAGGGCCTCGGACAGCTCGCGGGTGTTGTTCGAGGTGAGGAACACGAGCGGGACCTGGGTGGCGGTGATCGTGCCCAACTCGGGGATCGACACCTGGTAGTCGGAGAGGATCTCGAGCAGCAGTGCCTCGGTCTCGACCTCGACGCGATCGACCTCGTCGATCAGCAGCACGACCGGATCGGTCGCAGTGATCGCTTCGAGCAGCGGGCGCGTGAGCAGGAACTCGTCGGAGAAGATGTCGTCCTTGATCTCGGTCCAGTCCTCGGAGTTGTCGCCACGCTCGGTCTGGATGCGCAGGAGCTGCTTCTTGTAGTTCCATTCGTAGAGGGCTTTGCTCTCGTCGAGGCCCTCGTAGCACTGCAGGCGGATCAGCCGGGCGTCGGTGATCTCGGCGATCGACTTCGCCAGCTGTGTCTTGCCGGTACCGGCCGGACCCTCGACCAGCACCGGCTTCGAGAGGCGGTCGGCGAGGTAGGCAACGCCCGCAATGCCGTCGTCGGCGAGGTAGTTGACGTCGCGCAGGGCATCGCGCACCGACTGCACACTCTCGAAGCGGTTGGTGGTGCTACCGGGCGCCCCGGCATCCGTGGTGGTCATGCGTCGCACGCTACCCGTCCCCTTGACCCGTGGGTCAATTGGGATGCTCTACGGTGCGCCCATGCCCGGAACATCGTTCGATCGTGTGGCCGAGATCTACGACGCCACTCGCGGCGGCGAACGCCGCGGCGAGCACTTCGCCGACTCGCTCGCTCCGTGGATCGTCGGCCCCCGTGTAGTGGAGCTGGGGATCGGCACCGGCGTGATCGCCAACGGCCTCCGAGCACGCGGCATCGACGTCGTCGGTTTCGACCTGAGCGAGGCGATGATGCGCGCCGCAGTCGCCCGAATCGGCGACCGCGTGGCGGCGGCCGATGTCGACCGGCTCCCACTGGCCGACGACAGCGTCGACACCGCATTCTTCGTCTGGGTGCTGCAGTTGGTGCAGGACCCCGCCGCGACACTCTCCGAGGCTGCGCGGGTCGTCCGGCCCGGTGGCCGGGTGGTGGCGATCACTTCCGGGCCCGAATACGGCCCTGACGACGAGATCGCCCCGATCGTCGACGGCCTCGCTCCGCTGCGCCGGATGCGGCTCGACCACAACACCGTCGTCGCCGACAGCCATCGCGACCTCGGCCTGATCCACGACGGCTTCACCACATGGGACGAGTTCGAGACCGCACCGTCGACCGAGGCCGACGCGATCGACCAGCGGATCTACTCGTCGCTCTTCGATGTCGACGACGCAACCTGGGCGGCCGTGGTCGAGCCGGTGATCGCCGCGTTGCGGGCCCTCCCCGACCCCGACCGTCCCCGCCTTCGCCGCAACCGCCATCCCCTCCTCGCCTGGACCGTCACGGGTGCCGCGGGGTGATCGGACGCCAGCACTAGCGTTCGCTCGGATGAGTGGGCTGCTGCGGAGCAACGTCGTCGTTGCCAGCGGCACGGCGTTGTCGAGGATCACCGGGCTCCTCCGGTTGATCGTGCTGGGCTACGTGCTCGGGCAGACGGCGCTGTCCGACGCCTACCTGATCGCCAACGAGACCCCGAACATCGTCTACGACCTGCTGCTCGGCGGGTTGCTGTCGGCCACGCTGGTCCCGCTCTTCTCGACGTTCGTCGAGACCGACGACGACGAGGCGACCAACGTCGTACTCACCGTGTCGGTGACGCTGATGGCGGCGCTGACCGCCGTTGCCGTCATCGCCGCCCCACTGATCTTCGGCCTCTACTCGGTCAACATCGCCGACGGCGTCGATGCCGACGTGTATCGGGAGGTCGGCACCACGCTCGCGCGGATCTTCCTGATCCAGATCCTCTTCTACGGCCTCGTCGGCCTGGCCAACGCGTTCCTCAACAGCCGCCGCCGTTTCTTCGCGGCGGCGTGGGCCCCGATCCTGCCGAACGTGATCATCATCGCCTTCCTGCTGTCGCTGCCGAACCCGGGATCGGCCGACTGGCAACTCGAGCAGGTGCTGTCGAACGACCGGCTGCGCTGGACGCTCGGCCTGGGTGCGACGGTCGGTATCGCCTCGATGGCGGCGGTCCTCGTCCCGGCGATGTTCGCCACCGGCTTCCGATTCCGACCGAACTTCGACCTGAAGCACCCCGCGGTCCGCAAACTGCTGTCGCTGTCGTTCTGGACGATCGGCTTCGTCGTCGCCAATCAGGTTGCCCTCCTGGTGGTCCGCAATCTGGCCGAGCCGGGCTCCAGCGATGCGAGCGCGTACATCAATGCGTTCACCTTCTTCGTGCTCCCGCACGGGCTGCTGGCGGTGTCGATCGCGACGACCTTCCAGCCGGAGATGTCACGCTCGGTCGCCCGCCGCGACCGCACCGGGTTCGTCGACCAGGCATCGCTCGGACTTCGGATGACTGCGCTGTTCACGATCCCCGCCGGTGTCGGCATCTTCGTGCTCCGTCAGCCGATCATCGGCGCGCTCCTGCAGCGCGGCGAGTTCAGCGCAGAAGACGCCGATGCTGCCCAACGTGCGCTCGCCGGCCTCGCGCTCGGCCTCGGAGCGTTCTCGATCTACATGTTCGTGTTGCGCGGCTTCTACGCCCACAAGGACACGAAGACGCCGTTCAAGATCAACGTCGTCGAGAACCTGATCAACATCGTCCTGGCGTTCGTGCTCGTCGATCGATACGGCGTGCTCGGCCTCGGCCTCGCGTTCGCTCTCGCCTACGTCATCTCGTCGTTGTGGGGCATGCAGGTGCTCGGCTACAAGGTGCCGGGGTTCTCCATCCGCTCGATCCTCGTCAGCATCGCTCCGATGATCCTCGCCGCCGTGCTGATGGCCGAGGCGGTGTGGCTGATCACCCAGCAGGTCGGTGGGAACAGCGGCGCGGACGCCGTCGTCCGGCTCGTCGTCGGGGCAGTGGCCGGTGTGGCGGTGTACCTCGGCGTGCTGTTCGCGCTCGGCGTGCCCGAACTCGACGCCGTCCGCCGCCGCCTCCGCCGCTCCTGACACCACCGCGCCACCACGGTTTGCGCTGCATTCTGCGTGAGCCGGGTCACCCGAATCCGCACGCAAACGGGGTTCCCCCGCGCCACCACGGTTTGCGCTGCATTCTGCGTGAGCCGGGTCACCCGAATCCGCACGCGAACGCAGACGTCAGGTGGGGAGGACGACGAGGTCGTCGCGGTGGACCACCTCGTGGTTCACGCCGGCGGGGAGTTCGCCGGTGTGGAGCCCGAGGACCGTGCGGACCACCGGCGCATCGACGGCGACCAGACCGCGAGCGAACACCCGTCCCGACGATCCGGCGATGTCGACCGTGTCACCGACGACGAACCCGCCCTCGGCGGCGACGATACCCGCCGGCAACAGACTGCTCGGACGTTCGGTCAACGCCCGCTCGGCGCCCTCGTCCACCCGCAGGACACCGGCGACCTCCGAGGCGAAGGCGATCCACAGCTTGCGCGCCGACAGCGTCCGGTCGTGGGCTTCGAACGTGGTCCCGACGAGCTCCGCCGACGCCGCACCGGCCAGCACGTCTGGCCGGGACGCGCGGGCGATCACGCTGCGGATTCCCGACCACGACGCCATCCGCGCCGCAGTGAGCTTCGATGCCATGCCACCGCTCCCCCGACCGCTGCCACCGGCGTCGGCACGGATGGCCAGCAGCGGATCTCCCGAGCGGACGAGTGGAATCAGCGTGGCGGAGGGATCACGGCGAGGGTCGGCGGTGTACACCCCGTCCATGTCGGTGAGCAGCACGAGCACGTCGGCGCCCACGCTGTTCGCCACGAGTGCGGCCAGCCGATCGTTGTCGCCGTAGCGGAGCTCGTCGTTGGCGATCGCGTCGTTCTCGTTGACGACCGGCACGCAACCGAGTTCCAGCAGACGCTCGATGGTTCGGCGCGCATGCAGGTACTGCACGCGATCGACGAAGTCGTGCGGGTCGAGCAGCACCTGCGCCCCGACGAGGCCGTGACGAGCGAACTCCTGGTTGTAGGCCTCGACGAGGCGGCTCTGCCCGACGGCCGAGAGTGCTTGCACCGTCTGCATGTCGGAGGGCCGTGCAGCGAGGCCGAGCGCCGCCACCCCAGCGGCCACCGCCCCCGACGACACCACGATCACCTCGTGACCGCTACGACGAAGGCCCGCCACTTCGTCGGCCAGCTTGGCGAGCGCCACCAGGTCGACCGCACCGCGGTCGTCGGTGATCGACGCGGTCCCGATCTTCGCCACCACACGCATCGCGAGGCCTCAGAGGTCCGGCGAGTAGGAGAAGCTGAACTCGCCGATCCAGATCACGTCGCCCTCCCGGGCGCCCGCCTTGGCGAGCATCTTCGGCACGCCCAACCGCTCGAGTCGATAGTCGATGTACGACAACGCCTCGGGCGTGGTCACGTCGTTGAGTGCCACGACGCGCTCGACGTCGCGGCCGAGCAGCCGGAACTCGCCGTCGGCGATCCGTTCCACCGCCGCACCGCTCGCTTCGGGCCGCAGCACCACGACGCCCTCTCGCCACTCGGTTGCCTGGCGCACGTCGTGCACCCGCTGGGCCAGCTGCCCGACCACCTCGGGCACGCCCTGGCCGGTCACCGACGACATGATCGGCCCGTCCCAGCCCATCTCGGCCAGCTCGTCGACCTGCACCGCATCGGCCTTCGTCCCCACGACGACGCGAGGGCGCTCCAGCAACTCGGGTTCGTATGCACCCAGTTCGTGCAACAGGATCCGCTCCTGCTCCTGCGGGCTCACGCCGTCCATCGAGGCGAGGTCGAGCAGCAGGCACAGCACCCGGGCCCGCTCGACGTGACGAAGGAACTGGTGGCCCAGCCCGCGCCCCTCGCTCGCTCCTTCGATCAACCCCGGGATGTCGGCGACGACGAAGTCGGTCTCCTCGTCGAGACGCACCACGCCGAGGTTGGGCTCCAGCGTGGTGAACGGATAGTTCGCGATCTTCGGTTTGGCGGCCGAGATCACGCTGATGAACGTCGACTTCCCCGCGTTCGGGAACCCGACGAGTGCGACGTCGGCCATCAAGCGGAGTTCGAGTCGCAGCCAGCGTTCCTCGCCGTGCTCGCCCTGCTCGGCGAAGCTCGGAGCGCGCCGCTTGTTCGACAGGAACTTCGCGTTGCCCCGGCCGCCACGCCCGCCGGCGGCGGCGAGCCAACGGTCGCCGTGGTTCACGAGCTCGGCGAGCACGTCACCGGTGTACATGTCGTACACCAGGGTGCCCATCGGAACCGTGATGTCGAGCGACTCCCCACGGCGTCCGTGGAGGTCCTTGCCCTTGCCGTGCACGCCGTCGGAGGCCCGACGGTGCGGATGGTCACGGAACGCGAGCAGCGACGAGACGTTGTGGTCGGCCACGAGCCACACGTTGCCCCCGTTCCCACCGTCTCCGCCGTTGGGCCCACCCATGACGACGGGCCCCTCCCGGCGGAAGCTGACGCAGCCCGCGCCACCGTCACCACCCCGTACGTTCAGTTGGCACTCGTCGACGAACTGCGACATTTCCCGAAGGCTAACGCCGTCCGGCGAACGGCATCTCGTATCGTCGGAACCATGTCTGATCTTCCGTTCCCGGACGCTGCCGCCGACCGGGCCGACCGGTGGGCAGCGACGATGACCGGGCACGGAACCGACGACATCGTCGTGGCACATGCCGACTCCGATGCCGATGTCGGCCGAGCCCGGGTCCGCACCCGACAGCACCGCGAAGAGGTCGACGATGCGACGCTCGCCACCAACGCCACCCGGGCACACGGGGCTGGCAACCGCGCGATCGTCGAGGAGCCGGATCCGTTCCGCACCTGCTTCGAACGCGACCGTGATCGCATCCTGCACGACTCGTCGTTTCGCCGACTCGCCGGCAAGACGCAGGTGTTCGTGTTCCCCGACGACCACCAGCGCACCCGCATGACCCATGCACTCGAGGTGGCGCAGGTCGCCCGCTCGGTCGCTGACGCACTGAGCCTCAACGTGCCGCTGGTGGAGGCGATGGCGCTCGGCCACGACTGCGGCCACGGTCCCGGCGGCCACGCCAGCGAGGACGCGTTGTCGCCCTATCTCGATGGCGGATTCGATCACGCGCCATGGGGCGCCGACGTGACGCTGCAACCGCTGAACCTCTGCGCCGAGACCCTCGACGGCATCCGCAACCACTCCTGGAGCCTTCCCGCCCCCCGCACGCCGGAGGGCGAGGTCGTGTCGTGGGCCGACCGGATCGCGTACGTCTGTCACGATTTCGAAGATGCCGTCGCCGCCGGGATCGTCACCGCCGACATGCTCCCCGACGTCGTCGCCGAGCGCTGTGGCCGCGACCGTTCGGGCCAGCTCGGCACGTTCGTGCGTGCGATGGTGTCCGCGACCGTCGCCACCGGCCGGATCGGGATGTCACCCGACATCGCCGAGGCGCTCGCCGAGTTCCGCCGTTTCAACTACGAGCACGTCTATCTGCGTCCTGCGAGTCAACAGCAGGCCGCGGCGGTGGTGTCGCTCCTGCGAGCGCTCGTCGAGCACTACGCCGACCGGCCCCATGCGATTCCCAGCCAGACGAGCCGAGCGGCGCTCGGCGATGCAGCCGACCAGGTCGACGCCGGAAGCGCCGACGCCCTTCGTGCTGCGGTCGCCTACGTCGCCGGGATGACCGATCGTTTCGCGTGCCAGGAGGGGCTCGCACAGCTGTCGTGGGATCCGGCCAAGCTGCCTCGGGGAATCGGCGTCAGTGCGTTCCGAGGTACATCGCTCTGATGCCGAGGCCCATGATGAACAGGCTGCCCAACCCGTACATCATGTAGAGCTTGTCCTTCACGAACGGGCTTCCTCGATAGCTGTAGAGGATCCCGACGGCGACGATCGTACTGAACCCGTAGAGGGCGTGGAACGAGTCGAGTTCGATGTCGTACCGGTTGACGATGAGCACACCGACGATCGCAATGGCGAACGTGGAGAGTTCGGCCGCGATGACCGCCCACCACATCGCCGTCACCCGCAACGACGGCAGCCGCTGTGCGGCGAGCGCCCACGCGCCGACCGCCGCGTTGGACAGCACGAGGATCCACGCGAGCGTCTCGTGGAGGTCGTAGAGGGTCACGGTGTTCGGGCTAGATGCCGCAGTCGTCGCCGCCGATGATCGCGGTGACGGTGGCGTCGTCATCGACGCCCGTGAGGTAACCCCGAAGCGTGTCGTTCACGACGAAGTACGGCGGGATGAAGTCGTCTTCGGGGAAGATCTGGGCTGCCGGGTAGGCCGCCCGCACATCGACCACCCGCGACCCGATCGAGACGCCCCGGCTCGTGACCAGCCCGACCGGCTCGGCACCGATCTCGGCCTGGTCGCCATAGGTGTATCCGAAGAAGTGACGGCGACCCTCGACCACCGTGGAGGCGTCACCGAACAGCAGCGTCAGCACGCCCCAGGACACGAGGCGGAGTTCGGTTCCCGGGCAGAGCCCGATGGTGAA
>Ga0272441_10016769_pt1 | contig 10088 bp, 6 predicted proteins | sample SSMProp6N_FD_193582 | JGI IMG/M metagenome (GOLD analysis project Ga0272441, IMG submission 193582) | Marine sediment archaeal communities from Little Sippewissett salt marsh, Falmouth, MA, United States - SSM-Prop-6N | ecosystem: Environmental > Aquatic > Marine > Wetlands > Sediment ... | reverse complement strand
AGAAACGCCACGTGGTGAGGGGGATTCCCCAGGAGATCGTGGACCGGCTCGCACGCGTTGGGGGCACGACCGGGCATGTCGAAATGCTCAAGGGCTACGATTATGACGCCATCTGTACGGCGGTGGATACGGAGATCTACAAGCTCGTGGCGCTTGAGATGCTGGAAGAGGCAGGGGTCTGCGTGTGCGTCAATACCCTGCTGGTCGGGGCGATCACGGATGGCGGACGGATCGAGGGCGTGGTTGCAGAGAGCCATTCCGGCCGGGAGGCCATCTACGCGAAGGCTTTTGTGGATGCCACCGGCTACGGCGATCTGGCCGCGCATGCGGGCGCCAGTTTTTCCGAGCCGAACGATTACGCGGTGGCCAACAGCATTGGCGTTGGCGGCGTGAGTGTGGAGAAGTATTTTGAGTTCCTGGACGCCCACGGGGCCGTTCGGGAGTACAGTGAAGGCCCACGCAGTGGCAAGCCGGGGAAGATCGTGCGGTTGCGGGGGGAGACGAAGAAGCTGCCGCCCGAGTTTGCAGAGGCATCGGGGAAGATCGGGATGGCGACGACGACCACCACGGTCCACGACGATTACCTGATGTTTATCAAGCTGAATTACAAGATGCCCGTCAGCCCTACGAACAGGGATGCGGCGGCAAAGGCCGAGCTGGAGTTGAGGCGGCGTCAGACCAAGGCCATCGAGCTGTTTCGGACATACATCCCCGGCTGTGAAAAGGCGTTTATCGCCAGGACAAGCCCGTCGCTGTGCATCCGGCGCGGCAGGCTGATTGCGTGCGACTATGACATCTCGCTTTCGGACGTACTCGACGGCCGGCATTTTGACGACGATGTGATGGCCTACGGCTTCCACGACAGCGCGCCTCGTCTGCAGATCAAAAATGGCGGCACCTACGGCATCCCTTACCGGGCGCTGCGCCCGACAGGGGTGGACAATCTGCTGGTTGCCGGGATGCTCATTACGTCGAATCACGACGCCCATATGTCCACCCGAAACACGGTGTGCTGCATGGGGCAGGGTCAGGCGGCAGGCACGGCCGCAGCGCTCTGCGCAGACAGAGGCTGCGGCACACGCGCGTTGCCCACTGAAGACCTGAGGACGGCGCTCGAAGTCGGTGGGGTGTACTTTGAGGGTTGCGTGTCTTGAGACGCGCCATTTTACAGATGAGGTCTGCGGCGCAGCGGTGAGACAAACCAGGACGGCCGGAGACGGAATCCCTGAGTCTGCATTGTAGAAGGCAGGCGTTTTTTGCTTGGCCTCTGGGCCTTCTGTGTGCTATTCTTGGTCCTTGGCAGTGTAACAGGTAGGATGGGGATTTTTGGAATTCGACCACGACAGGAGATGACCATGCATCCTCTCGATAAGAAGGTCCTGGGCAGCACCGGCCTGGCGGTGACCCGGCTGGGCCTGGGATGCTCCTCGCTCGGCAGGCTGACGGGAGACACCGCCGACGAGGACGCCGCACGGGTTGTGCACCAGGCGCTGTCTCTGGGCGTGAATCTGTTCGATACGGCGCCGCTTTACGGCGTCGGGACGAGCGAGGAACGCCTCGGCAAGGCGCTGCAGGGGGTAGGGCGAGACCGCTACGTGCTGGCTACCAAGGTCGGCAGGCTGCTCAAACCGACTGAGGACGGGCGGAGACAGGTGGTTTTTGATTTCAGCTACGATGGGGTGATGCGCTCGTTTGAGGACAGCCTCCGACGCCTGGGGGTGGACCGTATCGATGTGCTGCACATCCATGACGCGGATCGGCACTACGACGATGCCATTGTGGGCGCTTACCCGGCCCTGGCAAAGCTGCGCAGCCAGGGCGCAATCCGGGGCGTGAGCGCCGGGATGAATCAGTGGGAGATGCTTGCCCGGTTTGCGCGCGAGGGGGCGTTCGACTGCTTTCTGCTGGCCGGACGCTACAGCCTGCTTGAGCAGGATTCCCTGGACGAATTCCTGCCGCTTTGTATGGAGAAGGACATCGGGATTATGGCTGGCGGCACCTACAACAGCGGCATCCTGGCCAAGGGTGCGGAGTCGGGCACCTACAATTACCGGGAACCGCCGCCGGAGATTGCAGAGAAGGCGCGTGCGCTGGAGGCCGTGGCGGTCCGCCACCGGGTGGACCTCAGGGCGGCGGCATCGCAGTTCGTGCTGGCCCATCCGGCCATCACAAGCATTATTCCGAGTACCCGGAGGCCGGAACGGGTGAAGGAGAATTTTGAGCTGATCTCGGTAAAGATTCCTGCCGATTTCTGGGCCGAACTCAAGGCAGAGGGCCTGGTCCGGGACAAGGCGCCGACACCGAGCGAAGTGGCAGACCGGAAGGAGGGGTGAATGAATACACAGAATATCATGGATTTTGGGGCTGTGGCGGATCGCAAGACCCTCAGCAGACCCGCGTGCAACGGGACATTTCCCGGTTTCTCAAGCCGCTTGAGGACGAGTTCGTCCTGGCGTCTCACCATGAGTTCCGGTACGTGCTGTGGAAGCGGAAGGTGAAATTGCTTCTGTACGTGGGAGGCGCGCTGAACGAATGCATGCAGCATCGAGATACGGGGATCAACCGGCTGGCGGGATCAGATAACCCGCGAACCGCGTTCACGATTGTCGTCCTGGAGGACTGCAGCTCGTCCAAGCGAACGCCGCGTTCCGATCCGGAAGAAATATCGCAGGCCATGCTGGATTATTTTATGTGCAAGATCGCGTTTGTCTCAAATTCAAAGGACGTGGCGTTTGTGCGATAGCGTGCAGATGACAGGACCTCTGAGCAGACCTTTTGAGGGGGGACGAGAGATGCGAATGATCGGCTACGGAATAGGGACTGCTTGCGCTTTTGAATGGCGCATGGCACGATGGTGGCGGCGTCCGGTCTTGTGGGCGCTGGCGCTGGCGGCAGTCGCTCTTGCAGCTTCCAGGGCCAGCGCCGCAGGTCCGGCGGGGCAAGTGCAAATTGGGGCTGAAGCCCGCGTGGCGGACAATGCGCGGTGTCATTACAGCCGGTACGTCAACTGGCGGCCGGCCGACGGCGAGACGGTGGCTCTCAACCCGCCCAGGATAAGCTGGCCCTACTGGCCCGGCTGGCCGGAAGATTGGGCGCCTGCGACGCACACGTTTACCCTGCAGATCTCACGCGAACCGGATTGTTCGGATGCCGTCGTCGAGGTGGCGTGTCCGTTCAACTTCTACAACACGCTTCCGGAACTGACGGGGGCCAAGACGTGGTACTGGCGCGTGGGATACGATGTGGGGACGGATGCGGAGACATGGTCGCCGGTGCGCTCGTTTGTGATTGCGGAGGGCGCGACGGTGTGGGACCGGTCGGGTCTGGCCAAACCGGATCTCGAGAAGATAGGGCACCCACGCATTCTGTTCACCCGCGAGTCCTTGCCAGGCCTCCAGGAACTCGCCAGGACGCATCCGGCCTCACAGGCGGCCCTTGAGGCTATGCAAGAGAACGCGGATGCGATTCTGCAGAAGCCGTGGTGGGATGATTTTCCGAAGACGGATCGTGAGGACGAGCCCGAACAGGCGTTTTACAGGATTGCCGGGGATCTTGCCACGGTCTGCTTTGTCTGGCGTATGACCGGTGACGCGAGGTATGCGGGCGTAAAGGAGCGAGCGGTCACCTGGGCGAGTTATCCCTCCGGAGGCAGGGCCTCACCCGAGGGGCTCGGCGGGGACGGCAGCGAGGACGCAACACAGGGGAACGAATACCTGGCCCTGCTGTTTGACTGGCTGTACGCGGACCTGACGGATGCGCAGCGGAACGTGATGATTCGCTCTCTGGAGTGGCGGGTTGACCACTGGATGAATGCCTTCGCCTGGCGGTCCCGTGGCCGCAGGGGGATGGACGCATCGGCCATCCGGGGGACGTCGCTATCGGGTTGCTGCAGCAGCCATCAATTTGAGGGGAGCATGGACACGGCCGTGTGCGGGCTGGTACTCTACGAGCACAGTCCGGTCGGCCGCGAGTGGTTTGACCTGATTCTGAACTACATGATCGGGATCACATGCGGGCACGGCTTTGATGAGGCGTGGAACGAGGGCGCGGGATACGGGACGTCAAAGTTCAAATGGCTGATGAACGCCACCATGTACTACGATACGGCGCTGCCGGAGGCGCAGCTGGGTCTGAATCCGTTCTACCGGAGAATCGGCGACTGGTTCTGCCGGGTGATCCCCGTGGGCATGGACCATCACGCCTGGGGCAACCAGCGCAATGCGTCCAGGGGCAACCATCTGGCGCACATGCGCAAGCTGGCGTTTCTGACGGGGGAGGGACGATTTCTTCTGAACTGGCAGCAGTATGGCGGAAGGGTCCGGTTCCGCCCGTGGATCGAGTATGTGCTTCCGGCCTACTACCCCGAACCTGAGCCGGAGGCCGAGACCGATCCTGTGGCGCTTTTCGATATTGGCGGTTGGGCTATGGCGGCCAGCGGTCCACCGAGCCTGCGCACGACGTATGCGCAGGGGACGGGCTTTGTCTTCCAGTGCCGCCCTCGCGGCGGCTACAGCCACTCGTTCAACTCCGATAACTCATTCCAGCTTCATGCGTACGGCCAGATGCTCAATCACGGTGGGGGCAGTTCCGCAAACCTGGACGCTTACGCCTATCACACGATGAGCCACAACACGATTCTCATTGACGGCCTGGGCCAGGCACAGCCCACGCGTGGACAGATCTTTCCGACCTACGGTCGGATCGCCGGGTTCTCGCGAGGGCCGGACTACGTGTATGTGGCGGGAGACGCCACCCGGTGTTATCCGGAGAAGCCGGGTAACTACAGGCGCTGGGGGCTGCCTCTCCATGCCGTCTATCGGGAACGAGCGCTGCCGCACCTGAAGCGCTTTATCCGTCACATTCTCTTTGTTCGCAATCGCTACTTTGTCATTCTTGACGATCTGGCCTGCTCCAAACCGGCGACCTTTACGTGGCTGTACCACATCCTCCCGGATGATCCTGTCGTATTCGATGCGGAGACGTTTCGGATGGATTACCGTGTGGGAGAGGTGAACGTGCGGCTGCAGCATGTGGCCCAACCCGGCAAGCTGGCGCTTGATGACCGACAGGGGGAGAATGGTCTGACTAACCCGTTCACCGGGGAGGACTACCGTGAACACCGCAAGGGCGACATCCTGTGCGGCCACAATCTGTGGGTGAGCAACCAGGAGCCGGCCGAGGAATGGACGTTCCTTGCGGTTGTCTACCCGGCCACACCTGGCGAGGCCATGCCCGACATCCGTCGCATTGACAATGCCACCGTTCGTGTGGGGGAGGATACGATTTGTTTTGATCCGGAATCTTCGGCTGCGAGTGAAGCCGATTTTCTGATTGATGTCAGGGCAATGAAATGAATTGCAGCCTTTGGTTACCAGGAATGCGTCCCGTGTCCATGCCCCGGGAACCAGATCTGATCCACCAGGAACGACAGCAGGCACCCCAGGGCGTGACCGACCAGGAAACCGACGAATACCGGCCGGGACTTACGGTAGAGATTGACGCCTCCCAGGCGCAGGATGAGAAACTTGGTGGCCCAGGTGAGGAAGATGGAGAAGATGGAGTGGATGGCGTGCGTCATGGGTACCAGCATGCCAATGGGCGTGAGTGGCCACCAGGTAAACCGGTAGCGCATGGTGGAAACCAGCGCGTAAACCACCGCGCCTGCGCCCAGGAAATAATACCGCTCCGTCTCCCAGTTGGCCTCTCCTTTGAGCGCCAGAACCAGGCCGTTGTAGACACCGGGGGGATAGCGCGTGAAGGGATAGTCGTTGAAGTTGTAGGCGCCAAGGGTATAGCCCAGGTAGAGCGAATACACGATTGCCGATGCAATGCCCAGTACAATGGTCAACCCAACGCCCAGCACTAGCCGGCGTCTGTGCGCGCCGATCTCATCCCCGATTTTGGCCATATGCACCAGGGGCGGCATAAACATGCCCTTGCCCTGGCAACTGATGGCATCCGTCAACCTCAGGGCGGTCTTGGTGGCCGGGTCGAAGACATTTGGACCGCCGAAGGCGAAGTTCACCAGGCCGTGGCCGCTCATGTTCATGCTGTAATAGACCACGCCTGTTTCCGCAATCACGCGGGCCGCGCCAATATAGGAGAAGAAGATGCCTATTGTGAGCACGGCGGCCACCGAGAAGGAAATGCCCAGTGCGGTTAGCCAAAACACAATAAAGACGACGCTGAAGATGAACCCGAAGGCGCATGTCCGGTAGGAGAGCAGTTCATCGCTGTCGTCAACCGGGTATGCGGGCCGGAATGCCTTCACGAAGACGTCGCGCAGGTGTTTGCGGGTTAGCCACAGACCCCACAGGACCAGGGCCAGAAAGGCGCCGGCGGCCTGGTAGCTGACGGTAGGATCGCCCTTTGCGTTTTCACGGCTCAGGTTGATGCCCAGCCGCCTGTAGACGCCCACCTGGAACCAGTAGAAGAGGTAAAAGACCCAGATCGACAACAGCACGTCCAGGTTGGCAAAATAGGCGAAGCCGACGGTGTACCAGTTGATGTTGATGTGGATGTTGGGGAAATTGGAGAAGATGGGCATCCAGCCTCTGTAAAGGCTGATGCGAGGAAAGCCGGGCGAGAAATAGCTGATGATGTTCCAGGAGAGGATGAAGAAGGGGATGGCGGCGCCGATCCACAGCAGGCGGTTTTTGAGAAGAGGCATTTCGCCCTCGCCGCCCTCGGCCAGGTCTCGCGCGGGGTGCAGGATGGGGTAGGCCAGCCGCTCGTGTTGCGCCCACTGTTTGCGCAGCATCACGGCCAGGCAGATAGACCCCAGCACGATGGCCCCGATAAAGACCATCCAACTGGACAGCGGCACCAGCCAGAGGCCCCACGGGATGGGCATCTCCGGGCTGGGCAGGCCCTCGAACAGCCAGCGCATGGCGTCGCCTTCGTTGCTGGGAATCAGCCATTCCGGCAGGTACTGGTGGAAGGAAACCCCCCACTGGTTTTCCGGCGTGGCCAGGTAGTAGGGTATGGCGATGAGGCCCAGGAAAAAGCTGGTCAAGCCGTATGCGGGCACGGCCGCCCCCACCAATCCCAGGGCGACAACCACGAGGGTTTCGGAGGGGGACAGGGCCCAGCGCATCTTCTTCAGGCGCAGCAATCCGTTCACAAGGGCCAGCACGCTGAAGGGGACGAAGAGGGCAAGCGGGAAATGGGTGATGTTCATGCGCGCGGTATGGGCAATGTACTCCACGTAGGTGTTCCACAGGATGACCAGGATGCCCACGGCGAGTCCCACGCTCAGGGAACGCACAGTCACCGCACCTTTTGCCTTTTCATCATGGAGTTGCGTTTGGATCTGTGTGGCAGGAAGCGTGCTCATTAGGAATCTCCAGAGACGGTTTCAGGTATGGCGAAGGATTGAGGTTGTTTCTTGCAAAGGCCGCAAGGGACGACGGGAGACCGGAGACGGTCTTTGTGAAACGGAGCGTCGGAGCATCGGGGTGTCGGAGCGGCTTCTGGATTTCCCACCGTTTCACCGTTTCTCCGACGCTCAAATGGTCTCCGATCATAGAAATCAACACATTGTGGGCGTTGTTCGCAACAGATTTCGTTGGGGTCCGGAGTTTTTTGAGCTTATTTTGATCCTTTTGTGGAGGGCAGCAGCGATGAAGATGACCGGGTTTGAGACCATTCCGATTCAGGGACGTGCGATGGTGCTAAAGATGTTCACCGACGAGGGGCTGGTGGGCTACGGGGAGCCGATGAATTACGAGCACTGGCGCGTGGTGGCTCAGGCGGTGGACGATATGGCCGAATATCTGGTGGGCAAAGATCCGCTGCAGATTGAGGACCACTGGCAGGCGATGTATCGGTCCAGCTACAGCCGGAGCATGCCGGTACTGGTGGGCGCGTTGAGCGGCATCGAAATGGCCATGTGGGATGTGTTCGGGAAGGTGGTCGGCATGCCGGTATGGAAGCTGCTGGGCGGTTCGGTGCGCAGACGCATCCGCGTCTATACGGGTACGGGCGGGAAGACGCCCGCAGAATGCGCGGCGAACGCGCGCAAGGCCGTTGCGGCCGGGTTCAGCGCCGTGAAGATGGGCGCGTCGTCTCAGCCCGTTCGGTTTGTGGATACGCCGAAGGCGATTGATACGATGGTGGCTCGCGTGGCGGCCGTGCGCGAGGCCGTGGGGGATGAGGTGGATATCGCGATTGACCTGCACCGGCGGCTGAGCCCCACGATGGCGGCAATCCTGGCGAAGGAGCTGGAGCCGCTCCGGCCGCTGTTTGCGGAAGAGCCGTGTCACCCGGAGAACAATGCGCCGCTGTTGACCCTGTCTCGGTCCACCACGGTGCCGATTGCGACCGGCGAGCGCCACCTGACGCGCTGGGGGTTTCGGGAGGTGATTGAGCGAGAGGCGTGCGCCATTTTGCAGCCGGATATCCGCCACTGCGGCGGCATTCTGGAGATGAAGAAGATCGCGAATATGGCGGAGGTGCACAATATGGCCATTGCGCCGCACAATGCGGCCGGGCCAATCGGTGTGGCCGCCTCCGTGCATGTGGCCGCCTGTGTGCCGAATTTCCTGATTTGCGAGGGCGGCCACCGGCGAGGGGAGGGGCTGTTCAAGACGCCGCTGGTGCTCAAGGATGGATTCATTGAATTGCCAACGGCGCCGGGGTTGGGCGTGGATATGGAGGACGAGGCCATCGAATCCGAGCGCGATGAGACCTACCGGCTGAGGGGGATGTTCTGGCACGAGGACGACGGTTCTTTTGCAGATTATTGACGTGAATCAGGCAAAAGGCATTTTACCGCAGAGATCGCAGAGAAAAAGATGATGCGGGGCACATGACGTACACCATGCTCGACATGCGAAAGGAGAATACTGGTTGACTTCCCGAGAACGCGTACGCAAGATTCTGAGCTTTGAGGAAGCGGATCGGCCGGCAATCGATCTGGGGGCGACCCGGATGACGGGGATGTCCGCCTGGACGTATCAGGCGCTCAAGCAGGCGCTGGGGATTGAGGGCGGGGTTACGCGGGTCTACGATCTGTTTCAGATGCTGGCCGAGGTAGAGGCGCCGGTGCTGGATGCCCTGGGCTGCGATTTTGCGATGGTGCCGGACGACCAGATGCCCTACGGCCTCATCTGGGACGGATGGAAAGACTTCACGTTCTGGGACGGGCAGACGTTCCAGGTGCCGGCCGGATTCCGGCCGCAGGCGCTGGAGAATGGGGATTTGCTTGTGGGAAACGGGCCGGACTGGACCGAACCGGTGGCCCGGATGCCCAGGGGAGGGCGGTACTTTGACGCCGTCAACGTGGCGAATCTGACGGATACCTTTGAGGTGCCTCACCAGGATGAGAAGGACTGGCGCGTGCCGGGACCGATCCGGGACGAGGCGCTGGAGAGGAAGCTTGCGCAGGTCAAGGCGCTTTACGAATCCACGGATCGGGCGCTTGTGGTTACGCCTCCGTTCGGCCTGCCGTCCGGCTACGGCGGGTTGTATCAGTGGGGGATGAAGATGGCGCTCGATCCCGCCCACTGCAAGGCGTATATGATGGCGCAGTGCGAGGCGTCCGCGCGGCGGGCGCGTCAGTATCTGAAGGTTATGGGAGACTACGTGGACGTGGTGGTGCTGACCGGCGCCGACTACGGCACACAGGACCGGGAGGCATTCCGGCCGGCGCTTTTTGGGGAGTGTATGGCGCCGGGATGGAAGGTGGTTTGCGATGCGGTTCACGAATTCCCCAACGTGAAGGTGTGGGTGCACACCTGCGGCTCCGTTCCGGGGCTGATCCCTTATATGGTAGAGGCCGGTGTGGATTGTCTGAACCCGATACAGTGGGGCGCCGCTGGGATGGACCGGCGGTGGATGAAAGAGACGTTTGGGGACCGGCTCACGTTCTGGGGCGGCAGCGTCAACACGCAGAACACGTTTCCATTTGGCACGCCGGACGAGGTGCGCAGGGAGGCCCAGGAGTGCCTGGAGATCTTTGCGCCGGGCAGCGGATACGTGGTCAATCCCATTCATAATATCCAGGCGGATGTGCCCGTGGAGAATATCCTGGCGCTGTACGAGACGGCCCGGGCGTATCGCTACTGATGCACAGGGCGCCGTGCGTG
>Ga0272441_10016768_pt1 | contig 10088 bp, 12 predicted proteins | sample SSMProp6N_FD_193582 | JGI IMG/M metagenome (GOLD analysis project Ga0272441, IMG submission 193582) | Marine sediment archaeal communities from Little Sippewissett salt marsh, Falmouth, MA, United States - SSM-Prop-6N | ecosystem: Environmental > Aquatic > Marine > Wetlands > Sediment ... | reverse complement strand
GCATATATGGAGTTGCAATGATTGAAGAACTCAACAGACATGGATACTCAATCAGTCCAGGAACATTATATCCCATCTTACATCAAATGAACACCGATAACCTCCTAAAAAAAACACCAATCACAATCAATGGAAAAATACGAAAAATATATACAGCCACACCAAAAGGCAGACAGGTTCTAGAAGAATTAAAAACATTTATAACAGAACTCTACCACGAGGTGATCTCATAACAATACTTGATATCAACCAGGTCACCAAAACAATCGGAGACAAAACAATTCTCAACGGCGTCAATCTACAGGTACAAAAAGGAGAAATAATTGCCCTTGTCGGACCCTCGGGAAGCGGAAAATCTACCCTTCTTCGATGCTTAAACCGCCTTATCGACATCGATCACGGCACAATTACCATCCAAAACACCCCCATCCAAGACATACCACCAGTAGATCTCAGACGCTTGGTAGTCTTTGTCCACCAAGAAAGCAGTATGCTGCCTGGAACCATTTACGATAACATCGCATTTGGACTTAAACTCAAAGGAGAAATAGATCCTACCATCATACACCAATCCCTCCAAGAAGCAGGATTACCAGAAACCATGCTTCATACAAACGCCCAAAAACTTTCAGGAGGAGAAAAAAAACGAGTTGCTCTCGCCCGAGCACTCGCATTACGACCACGCATACTTCTTCTGGATGAACCATCCGCCGGCATTGATCCTAAAAAAGTACAAACCATTGAAAAAACAATCCTTGACTTCTCCCAAAAAAGACATCTCACCGTCCTGTGGGTTACCCATGATGTCGATCAAGCAAAACGGGTCAGCACCAGAATTGCAAATATGAAACAAGGAATAATTCATTCCGCAACAACACCCTCAGAATTTAAATGGGAGGGAGCCTATTGAGCGGCATACCCTACACATGGCAGGAAGGATTACTTATCCTTGCATCCGTGTGTTCTCTGCTTTTCTTAGTCCTTTTTTTATCTGTCATAAAAAAAATTGGGATTGGAAAAGAATTTACGTTTGCCATCTTCAAAGGAGGAATACAACTTCTTCTCATCGCCTTGTTTCTGACGTTTTTATTCCAATTTGATCTTTGGTATCTGCTTATCTGGTTGTTATTGCTCATAATGGTTGTCGTTGGAGGATATACCTCCGCAAAACGAGCCCATCATATGCCTCAAGCCTATAAAGTAACCACGCCAGCTATACTCCTTGGTTCAACAACTGTTTTATTGGTTCTAGCCCTGTCCCAGGCCATGCCACTACAACCACAATTCATCATTCCTTTAGCCGGTATGGCTTTTGGCAATTCAATGACCATCTGTTCATTAGCCCTTGATCGATTACTCAGAGAGATACAACTCAACAAATCTGTAATTGAAACCATGCTTTCATTAGGCGCAAACTCAAAACAAGCAACTGAAGAAGTCAGCAGACTTGCCGTATCAGCAGCATTAATTCCAACGATTGATCGATTAAAAACACTAGGTATCATCTTTATCCCAGGGGCAATGGCAGGGTTACTTATTGCAGGAACAGATCCCTTAGTTGCTGCAGAATATCAAATCATCGTATACCTGATGATTGTAGGAGGCGGTATTATCACCTCACTAGCGGTGGTTTCTTTTTCAAAGAAAAAACTATTCAACCAAGCAGAACAAATCGCTGAATGGATAGATCCTCCAGCATAAATAAGGGTAACAATAGAGTAAAACAGAAGAACCATCTTGGTGGATACCAAATATCCCCAAGTGTCTTCTTAAAACTAGCAGTACTATCAAGCAATATATAGTTTATTCATATAAAAAATAGTTAACAAGTGGTTCTATAGAGAATATATAGAATGGTTATGAAGAATCAATTTTAATCCATTTCTTCCAGACAAACACAGCCAGAACTGCCCCAAATAGCTGCATACCAATAAACACTATTCCATCACTAAAACTGATACCAGCAGCAGATCCAGTAATCATCCGTGCAATGGTTACTTGAGGATTAGCAAACATGGTACTGGAGGTAGCAAGAAGCATACCAGCAACTAAAAAACCTACAATAAAAGAAACACGATCAGAACGCTGCGATACTAATGAAAAAATACATAAAACCAACAGAAACGTTCCTAAAATCTCCGCAAGATATGTACCACCATCACGAGATATCGTTGAGAATTCAAGAAACGAAGTTGAAGCATCAAAAAACATCAAATGAGAAATAACCACACCAAACAAACCGCCAAGGATCTGCGCACTAATATATTTTATCACCTGAACTATCGAGAGTTCATGATCAAACCACATCGCAAGCGTAACAGCAGGATTAAAAAACGATGTACAAATCGGACCAAAGATTTCAATCAACGCCATCAACACAAACCCAACAGCAAGAGCATCAGCAACTACAGCAACAGCAAGATCAGCATTAAAAACCTCAAGAAAAAGAATCATCGGAGCAACAGCTGCAACAACAAGAAACAACGATCCAAGAAACTCACAGACAGGAAAAAACCGTGACTGACACGAAACTTTTTGAGTCATAATCTACCCCCGGGGTGATGAAAACATAGATTCAATCCAATGTTTGATCTCATCTCGAACTTGGGTAAACGAATCAAGAATTTCTTCAATACTTCCATCAACTGCCGCAGGATCAGTAAATCCCTTATGCACAATTTTTTTCCCTGGAAAAAACGGACAATGTTCTTTTGCATGATCACAAACCGTTACCACAAAATCAAATGAGTCGTTCTTATATTCATCAACATGTTTAGATCGATGAGTTGACAAATCAACACCCAACTCTTTCATAACTTCAATGGCATAAGGATTCACATGTGTTGGAAGAATACCTGCACTAAACGCTTTATAATGACTACCATACAACGCGTTTACCAATGCTTCTGCCATCTGAGAACGAGCAGAATTATGGGTACAGAGAAACAGTACTGTTTTTTTCTTAGTCATCTGGTTTAACCTTGACAAAACAAGTTTTGGCCGTTTCTTTTGAACAATCGATTTCTACCCGCTGACCTGTCACCATATAATAAATCTTTTCAGCCATTTTACAGGCATGATCACCACATCGTTCAAGATAACGCGACACCATAGTATAATGCATACAACGAGTAATAACCTTAGGATCCTCCATCATATAACTAAGACATTCACGAAATATAGAATATCTAAGCTCATCAACATTTTGCTCTCGCTCCATAAAACTATTAAACTTTGAAACATCCTCATGCTCAAAGGCATACAAAGCATCATCAATCATAGCACAGACCAAATCAGCCATATGGGGAATGCTGATCAATTTTTTCACATGCGTTGTATTTTGTAATTCAAGCGTGAGATTTGCAATATCTTTGCCATACCGTCCAATCCGTGCAAGATAGGTAATAATCTTAAGAATACAACCAATCTTGCGTAAATCTTTAGCCATTGGCTGATACAACGCAATTAACTGTAACGTTTTTGCCTCAATGGCATCGTCCAAATCAGCGATATCTGACTTTTTTGATAACACCCATTCTGCTTCCTTGACGTCTAATTTCTTAAAAGAATCCACTGATTTTCTCAGCATCTCTTTTGCAAGTTCACCCATTGTAAAAACATCTTTTTGAACAGCCTGTAACTCATTATGAAACTTCTCAACCATATTTCTCACCTAACCAAATCGACCAGTAATATAATTTTCTGTTAATTCTTCTGTGGGTTTTTCAAAAATCTGTTTGGTTTTCCCAAATTCTATCAATTTACCCAGATACATATAAGCAGCAAAATCACTTACTCGTGCAGCCTGCTGCATATTATGAGTAACAATAATAACTGTATAGTCCTTTTTTAACACATTGATAAGATCCTCAATTTTCGCTGTCGCAATAGGATCTAGCGCTGAGCAGGGCTCGTCCATTAAAATAATCTCAGGTTCAATTGCTAGAGAGCGTGCAATACATAAACGCTGTTGTTGCCCACCAGATAACCCCATAGCTGACTCATTTAACCGATCGCTGACCTCATTCCATAACGCGGCATCTTTCAAACTTTTTTCAACAATATAATCAAGCTTTTTCTTATCTTTAATTCCTTGGATCTTTGGACCATATGCAATGTTTTCATAGATACTTTTTGGAAAAGGATTTGGTTTTTGAAACACCATACCAATTTTTTTTCGGATTCCAACCGCATCAGCCGATGAGCTATAGATATTTTTCCCATGAAACGTAACTTCACCAGTGATTTTACATTTATCAATTACATCATTCATACGATTAAAACATCGAATCAAGGTAGACTTTCCACATCCTGACGGACCAATCAGTGCAGTAACTTTATTTTGTTGCATATCCATGGAGATATCAATTAATGCTTGTTTGGTATCATACCAAAGATTGAGGTTTTTTGTAGAGATAATGTCTTTTGTATTAGTCATATCTTTCACCATTTTATCTTTTTAATTAATTCATATTAAAATTCAACACGATATTTTTCACGAATAAGAATAGAACCTGCATTAATCAACAACACAATAGCTATCAATAAAAATGCTGTGGCCCATGCATTTTGTTCAACTTCATAAGCACCTAAATAATAAATCAAGGTAAGTAAATGATAAGGTAACGCTTGAATTGGAGCAAAGAGATTAGGAATATGAGGCGCACCTAAAAAAACGCACGCCACAAACATAATTGGTGCAGTCTCCCCTGCCGCTCGACCCAATCCTAATACTCCACCAGTAATAATACCTGGGAGAGCTGGGGGCAAAACAACCCTTTTAATAGTTTGCCATTTCGAAGCACCAAGTGCATAGCTTCCTTCACGAATACTGCCAGGTACTGCAAGAATTGCCTCCTCTGAAGCTCGAATGATGATTGGCAATGTAAGAAAAGATAAAACCAAAATACCGTTTATCAAACTTATACCAAATAAGGGAACTAACACAGCTAATGCAAATAATCCAAAAACAATCGAAGGTATCCCTTGAAGAATATCAACGGTTATCCGGATAATACGTACAATAATTCCACCTTTAGCGTATTCGGTGAGATAAACCGCTGCTCCAATACCTAAAGGTAAAGAAATAACCGTTACGCCAATGATTAAACAAATGGTTCCTATGAGAGCCTTGACAATGCCTCCTTGTTGACCATGACTGCGAACATCTTCAGTGAGAAATTCCCAATTTATTCCTCCTATTCCATTGACAGTAATATTTCCTATAAAAATAATTAATGGATAAAGAATTAATAAAATAGAAAAGATAAGTACAATATAAGCAGAATATTGTTTTCCCTTACTTGTAAATCCAAAAAACGATCGGATATTAAATGATAAGGATAACAGACCAGTAAGAATTAAAAAAATTGAAATGACTAAAAATTTTAGTAAAGACGCAGTAATTTCATATGGCCGTAAATCATATTTTGGTGGAAAAAGAGGTAAGAAATATGCAAAAAGAAATAAAATAATAATAAAACAAATAGTAGGCAAAAGAAGTTTAATCGTATAATGGTGTTTAAATCTGATTTTTACTGTTTGAATAATAAAAAGAATACCTGTAGCCAATAAAAGAAATCGTAGAACACCATCTCCAATATATGAATTATTCATGGCAGAGACAAATCCACTTAAAATCATAATCAATGAAAAAGCAGTAATCAAGAGAAAAACAATATTTGGAAATGTTATCCATGTACCACTTTTAAGATAGGTATAGAATGATTGTATTTTAGTTATATCAAGTGGTAGTTTCATTCTTTTCTTAACCTCCCTTAAATCGTTTAGCCACCCGCTCTTTTAAAATATTTGAGACAACACTCATCGTCCCAACAATAATAAAGAGAATCACTCCACAAGCAAACAGTGAATAGGTTTGGATACCAGTTGCCTCCCCCATTTCTAAAGCAATAATAGAAGTCAATGTTGCCCCTGATTCAAAGATATCAAATGGAGGAATTGGTATCTGCATAACATTTCCTACTACGAGTGAAACAGCCATTGTTTCGCCAATAGCACGACCCATTCCCATAATTACTGCTGCTGATATACCTGAGATTGCTGTCGGAAAAGTGACCTTCTTAATAGTCTCCCATTTTGTTGCACCTAATGCTAAAGATGCTTCTTTCATATCACGAGGGACCGCTTTTAACGCATCATCTGAAATACTTATAATAATGGGAAGAGCCATTATTCCAAGAATTAACGATCCGGCAAATATTGAGATACCTTTTAACAAATCAAAGGTGGGTACAAGATATGTTACTAACAATGTTGCACCGAGAAATCCATAAACAATTGATGGGATACCTGCTAAAAGCTCGATAATTGGTTTTAAAAATGTACGAACCCGATAGGGTGCAATTTCTGATAAAAAGATGGCGCTTAGTAAACCTAGAGGAATGGCAATAATCATTGCTCCTATGGTTACTAGTGCTGTTCCAAATAATGCTGCCCCTATCTTGTAGACTTCTCGAGGTACACTCCAATCACTTTCAAATATGCTAAAGCCATATTCTTGAAATGCAGGAAACGCCTCGTTAAAAAGAAAATAGATGATGAAAAAAACAATAAAAATAGAGGTTGCTGCTAAAAGAAAGAAGATGTATTTTACTATAGTCTCCTTTATTTTTGAATTTAGCAGCATGTTATTTACCCTTCAGTTGAAAGTTCCTTTTCTCTTTTCTATATTGGGATAAATCCCTCATCTTCAACAACTTGTTGACCGGCTTCGCTTTGGACGTAATCAATAAAATCTTTTACCGCGCCAGTAGGTTGTCCTAAAGTATACATATGCAGACTCCGGGATATCGGATAAGTATTGTCTTTAATAGTATCAACAGTTGCTTCTACACCATCAATCATTATCGCAGGACAAGTATCGGGATTAACATACCCTAAACCGACATATCCGATAGCTGTATCACTATTTGCTACAGCAGTGACAACATTTGCATTTTCTTGATTGACATTATCAACTGCCAAATTGCCTCCATCTTCTTCAAAATCTTCAAGAGCATTTCCATCAACATTTTCGATTAATTCAACAAAAGTTGCTCGTGTCCCTGAAGTTGACGCTCTATCATTCACATAAATCTCACTATCTGGTCCACCAACTTCATTCCAATTTGAAATTTCACCAGTATATATCTGATAGATTTGATCCATAGTTAAATCTGTAACATTTAGATATACTGCCGGACTGACAACAACTGCTATGCCATCATATGCAACGACATTATCAACAAGATCTGAAAGCTCCACACCATCGATGTTTTCAACGTCACTAGCTTTAGCGTTTCTTGATGCGTCACCAATATCGACTTCTCCATTTGCTACCGATTTAATACCAACTGATGATCCTCCGCCAGCAACGGTTACTTGAATATCTGGGTTTGCATCCATGAATTGCTCTGCACACGTTTCAGCAATTGGTAGGACCGTTGAAGATCCTTTGATTGTTATTGTTGTTCCACTTTCTTCGACACATCCGCTAAACCAAGAAACCATTAGCAAGACGGTCATCATTAGGCCTATTATTACCATTTTTTTATTCATTTTTTTAACTCCCCGCATTTTTTGGGTCACCAACCGGAAAAAAATTTATTTTCATATATAGTTTATCTACATAGTCTATATTAATATATATAGTCTACAGAGAAATATAGAGAAATATAGAAATATTTATAAGAAAAACCATCTTCCCCGATACTGATACCAATGGAGATTAGAAAAGTACAAGTAACCGGGGGCTCATCTTACGTCGTCACCCTTCCAAAAGAATGGGTAAAGTCCACCAACATTAAAAAAAATGATTCAGTTGGAATATCAATTCAATCAGACGGTACACTTCTTGTTACACCTAAAATGACCACTGAGCATATCTGCAGAGAAAAAAAAATCAACAGCGACATCATTGAACATAAATCGTTTCTCTTCAGACGATTGATAGCTGCCTATATCTCAGGATTCAACACTATCACTATAACATCAGAAAAACGTATTCAACCAGAGATACGATCAACAGTACGACTTTTCTCACAAACAGCAATCGGACAAGAAATTGTTGAAGAAACCGATAAATACATTACCGTAAAAGATCTTCTTAATCCTTTAGAAATGCCGTTTGATAAAACTATCAAACGTATGCATATTATCGTAAAAAGAATGCATGAAGATTCAATTTACTCAATGAACCATTATTCACCAGAGTTAATCACCGAAATTATATCACGAGATCAAGAAGTCGATCGACTTCACTGGTTGGTTGCTCGTCAATATAATAGCATTATGAAAAACATGAGTCTTGCAGAAAAAATGGAGATCACTATTGAGCTTTCATCTACCTTCTTTTTAATCAGTAGAATAATAGAGAGAATTGGAGACCATGTCGTAAAAATCACTGATAATATAGAAAATCTTCAACAAATAAAAACTCAAGAAGATATCATACAAAAAATCAATAATGCCAGTACAAAAGCACAAGAAATATTCAGCCAAAGCATCAGCTCATTTTACCGCAAAGACATAACAGCATCAAACAAAAATATCGAAACAGTCGAAGCACTGCATTCACTCTGTAAAGAAATCGACGAATTAGCATTTCAACAAAAAGGACTTGCTGCTATCTCTATAGGCAATATCGTTGAAAGCATACGCAGAATTGGAGAATATTCACAAGACATCTCAGAAAATGTCATCAATTATCTTATCAACGAAGAAAAAGAATCAAAACATATGTAAATAACAGAATGCGTAAACATTATTTTTAATATTATTGTAATAATTGCTATCATTTAATGTGTAGTATCCCTCATTTTACCATGGAAAGGATTTTCATGGCATATGATGGGTTGAATGCCGGAGTGGATTTTCATCCGTTTGGGAGCCATTTACATACAAACTATCCAAAATCAAAAAGAATAAAACTCTTATACCACTGATTACAGCAATTATGTCATTGATTTCGATTATTTCATTTTATATTGGTTTTGAAACCGGTCTCCAAGCAGATACAACAGCCGGTGCATCCCAAATGCTTCAATGGAACGCAGGGTTTTATTTAATCATTATTTCAATGATACTATTCTTTGTTGCATTTGCTGTATTAAAGTTTCTTAAACCCGATCCAATCCAAATGACACAAAATTCATTTACTCAACAACAAACACCAATAAATCAAGAAATTCCGCCTCAACAATAATTTTTCTTTTTTTATCGTAATATTTTTTATATCACAATCCAATAGCATGATATCATGAAATATTACGATGAAGAAAAAATGCACACCATTAGAATGAAGCTAGAACAAGATATTTTGAATTGGCCTGAGGTCACAACAAGAAAAATGTATGGATGCCCCTGCTACAAATATAAAAATAAATTATTTGCATTTTTAGTAACTGAAGGAGTTGTTCTCACCAAACCAAGTGAGCAGGATAAATCAGATTTATCACAAGAATTTTCAATCAAACCATTCCAAGCAGGTAAGAGAATGATAAAGGGATGGCCGCAAATACCGATAGATGAATCATCTGATCTACACCGTATAATACCGTTTATTAAAAAGAGTTATAACCAAGCAAAAAATCTGGAGTAATACGAGAAATAAAAAAAAGAGGGGGATATAGTAGGTATTCAATCCAGTAAAATTGTATGTTTATTCTGGGATTATCGAAATTGAAACAACCATTTTTGACCATAGATTTGAGGATGTAATGACCTCGTCATCAACAAATGCAAGTCGTAAAGGACCTGTTTCATGGTCAGGATCGATTTCTGAATAATATAAACCATCTTCTTTATAGGCAAGTAGCATAACTGCTGTTTCACTGGGAAGAATATCAGCTGTTTCATTATAGACATCAACATACCCAAGAGTTTGATTCTTTGTAAAATTAAGTATCCAACCATCTTCAGACATGACACTAACCGTGTAATTATCAGCAAGATTTGGTATTTCATCAAGCAATGTTGTCATACGTATACCCGTATATTCAATGCTATCACTAATGACAATAGAATCAGGAAGTAGCTTTGTTTTAATATATCGTCCAGTCCCTGTGTAAGACTCTAATGATTCCAGT
>Ga0272441_10016767_pt1 | contig 10089 bp, 11 predicted proteins | sample SSMProp6N_FD_193582 | JGI IMG/M metagenome (GOLD analysis project Ga0272441, IMG submission 193582) | Marine sediment archaeal communities from Little Sippewissett salt marsh, Falmouth, MA, United States - SSM-Prop-6N | ecosystem: Environmental > Aquatic > Marine > Wetlands > Sediment ... | reverse complement strand
TATATAAATTACACCGCATGCACATAAGCTAATATTAAAAGATATAAAACACGAGAGATTAAATTTATAATTTACATTGTGATTTTTTCACAAATTAAAATTGAAAGATAACAAGATTCGTCAAAAAGTCAGTAATCTGTTGTTATGAAATCTCATACCATTCATATCCAGAAAATTAAACTAAATAGGATCTTAATATGTTAAACATCAAGTTCCAAAAACAGAAAATCATGCGTTCCGTTCTTTATGCATTGATACCCGCGGCGATCGGTAGCGTTTACTTTTTTGGTCTCAGGAGTCTTGCCATTATTTTGGTTTCCATAATCACCTGTATTTTAACAGAATGGTTATTTCTCCGGAAACAGGGCGCCAAAGTATCGGAAGCGATACTTGTTACTGCTGTTTTGTACGCGTTATCACTCCCCCCTACCATTCCATTCTTCATGGTAATTATTGGAGCCGTATTTGGCGTTAGTTTCGCGAAATTGGCTTTTGGTGGTTTTGGGATGAATGTCTTTAATCCCGCGATGGTCTGTCGCGCGTTTGTTTACATCACATTCCCGATTCAGTTGACGAACGTATGGATACCAGCGGCCAATTTTTCAGATTTTCCCGGTGGGTTCACGATGTGGCGATTCTTTTCGGGATCAGATTACCTCTCAGCCGTAACATCCGCCACTCCCAATATTGCATTCAAAGATGGTGCTGCAACAATCCCGAGCTATTTAAAATTGTTTCTTGGAAATATAAACGGACAGTACGAAAAATTGGGAGAATTAACGCTCATTGGCGGCGGGTCGATGGGCGAGACTTCGGCATTGCTGTTACTGATCGGCGGTCTTTACATTTTCTATAAAAAAGTTGCCAACAGAAAATTAGTGATTAGTTTTTTAGCTACCTACGCCATATTTTCCGGAATCATGCATTTAATTTTTCCGGATCAGGTATCTAATCCTTTGATCTCATTATTGGCTGGCGGAGCCATCCTCGGTGGTTTCTTCATCGTAACCGATCCGGTTTCCAGCCCTCGAACGGATACAGCTCGATGGATATACGGTGCCTTAATTGCAATGCTGACCGTCATTATTAAATCATTTTCACTGTTCGCTGGTGGATTAACATTTGGCGTACTGTTAGGCAACATGTTCGGACCTATCATAGATCATGTAGTCAGAAATATTAAGAAGAGGAGACAAACAGCATGAAAAAAAGCATTGTGACAGTGATCTTCATGATTATTATTACAATCGTGTTTATCTCCGCACTGGCATCGATCAATGAAATAACACGAGAACAGATCACTCAAAACATGAATATCGAACGTTCGAAATCGATTTTATATTCATTCAATATATTTCCGGATAATTTCGATGAATCCATGCTAAAACTGACATCCACGACGAGTGATATTACGTGGCAGCAAGATGAAGTTTTGGAGAAAATTGAATCCAATATTGAGGTCGTGACGATTGCGGTAACAGAAGAACAAAAAAGTTTATTGAAGGAAAGCTTTCTGGCCATCGATGACTCCGTAAAAATATACGTCAAAAAATCCGCTGATGGGACTCACCTTGCGTACGGATTCGGAATGAAAGGAAAAGGATTATGGGGTACAATCACGGCATTTGGAGTCATCTCCTCCGATCTCACGAAAATGATTGGCATCGATTTTACGGAACAAGTTGAAACACCTGGTCTGGGTGCGCGAATCCTTGAAGAAGAATATAAATATTTTTTCAGGAATCTTGATTTGAACGGTTTTTTCAAAGAGGAATCGCAAATGGATCCTGTTATCATGGTTAAGCAAAAGACTGATACCAATGTCGAGAAATCAACAAACAGTGTTCAGGCGATCACAGGAGCAACACAGACTGTCAATGGTGTTCTGAAAATGATAAATACAGATCTCAGATTTTACATCGACATTATTCAATCAAATCCAGCACAATTCAGAACTTGATAATTTTTAAAAACTGCTATTAAAAACGAGGTGAACATAGTGAATAGCAAGACATATGAAGTCATAAAAGATGATTTATGGAAAAACAATCCAGTAACCGTGCAGATATTGGGGATTTGTTCAACCCTTGCGGTTACAAACATTTTTCTCAATACCCTGATCATGGGAGTTGGCTTAACATTCGTCACGGCTTTTTCAGCACTTACGATCTCCTTGCTGAGAAATATCATACCACAGCGCGTACGTATGATGGTACAAACACTCGTTATCGCCAGCTTTGTCGTCATTGTTGATATTGTGTTGAAGGCTTATATCCCCAATATAAGCAAAGCGTTAGGACCCTATGTCGGATTGATCATAACGAATTGCATTATCATGGGACGTCTGGAAGCTTTTTCATCTTCTAACAAGCCCTCGCTGGCCTTTGTGGATGGAGTTATGTCCGGATTGGGGTATACGTACGTGATTCTGGTCATCGCCTTTTTCAGGGAACTGCTCGGATTCGGTACTATATTGGGATATCAGGTCATGAATCCACTCATGAACAGCATTGGAGTTAGCGAAGGGTGGATTCAGTGGTCGTTCATGATCATGGCACCCGGAGGTTTCTTTATGCTGGCACTTTTCATTTGGGTTGCCAATTCGTTGACAGCTACCAAGCTTTCTCATTCTGAAAAATAGGAGAATATATACATGGAAAATTTATCACCATGGGTAATTTTTTTCGCATCAATTTTCACAGGGAACATACTCCTTGTTTATTTTCTGGGTATGTGCTCATTCCTGTCGGTCTCCAAGCAGGTGAAGACTTCGCTCGGATTGGGACTAGCTGTTGTATTCGTATTAACGATTACATCCGCATTGAACTATATTGTATATTATTATGTACTGGAGCCTTTGCAGGTTGAATATTTACGTTATATAGCGTTCATCATCGTCATCGCCTCGGTTGTTCAGCTTTTGGAGATGATCATCGAAAGAATTTCCGAAGTACTTTACATAAATCTCGGCATCTTTTTACCGCTCATCACTGTAAACTGCGCGATTCTGGGTGTCTCATTGTTCATGGTAATCAGAAAATATACGTTCATTCAGAGTGTGCTATTCGGCGCAGGTAGCGGTATTGGCTGGATGCTCGCCATTCTGGCAATGGCTGGAATACGACAACGTCTCAACGAACAGAAAATTCCGCCTGCTCTGCGCGGACCAGGGATCGCACTGATAATCTCCGGTATCATGGCCATGGCGTTCATAGGATTCTCAGGTATAGTACAAATTCAATAACAATATAAACAGGACGAACGAATGATTACTAAAATATTGATAGCAACTATTTCAATGGCAAGTATTAGTGGCCTACTCGCTATTATGCTTGTCATTGCTGAACGATATCTTGCGAACTATGGAGACTGTAAGATCACGATCAATGATGACGAAGAACTCACTGTGAAAGGTGGCTCCACTCTTCTCTCAACATTGAATTCCCAGAAAATCTTTCTACCTTCCGCGTGTGGTGGTAGAGGTACCTGCGCCTACTGTAAATGTAAAGTGGTCGATGGTATTGGTCCGATTTTGCCAACTGAGGAACCGTTATTGAATAAAGATGAAATCGCCGATAACGTGAGACTCGCATGCCAGATAAAGGTCAAACAAGACATGCTGATTCAAATTCCTGAAGAATTGTTCAATATCAAAGAATTTATTACTAAAGTAAAATTGATCCAGGATTTGACTCATGATATCAAACTCCTGCGACTTGATCTGAAGGAACCGAATGAAATAAAATTTAAATCAGGCCAATATGTTCAATTGATTACATCTCCTTACAACGGAGTAAAAGAGTCTGTGTCCAGAGCCTATTCCGTCGCTTCAGCCAATTTTAATAACGATCATGTTGATTTAATGGTGCGTTTGGTACCCGAAGGAATTTGTACCACATGGGTTCATAACTACCTGAAAGAAGGCGATGATGTTAAAATTGTAGGCCCAATGGGAGATTTCTATCTCAGAGATGGCGATGGTGAAATCCTCATGGTCGCCGGAGGATCAGGCATGGCACCTATGGTTTCCCTGCTTGAAAAAATTGCAAAAGAAAATATCACCAGAAAAGTGACTTATTTCTTCGGCGCTGTCACAAAAAAAGATCTGTTCTTCGTCGATGAGATGAGAGAACTTGAAGCAAAAATCGATAATTTCTCGTTTGTCCCTGCCCTCTCAGGACCAGAACCCGAAGATAATTGGGATGGTGAAGTGGGTCTCATCACAGAACCTCTCAATCGCTATCTCGAAAAAACGGATAACTCCAGCTCACAAGCCTATTTGTGCGGAAGCCCGGGCATGATAAACGCATGTATTAAAGTATTCCAAAAACACGGTATTACATCAGACAGAATATTTAACGATCCATTTGCTTAAAATTCTATATATCCATGATTTAGTAATGTTCTTTTCAAGAAATAATATGTTCAATCCCGGATCTATCCGGAAAGCAGCTATGATTCATCCAAGATATGGAGTCAATACATGAAATTAACACCCGAAGAAAAAATCACAGAGAAAAATTTCAAACCGGGGACCATCACCAAAGACGGTTTCCTGGGAAATGATAGCAGACATGTTCATGATATCGTACAACATGATGCCATCACTTTAGATCGTCTCGGTATCACGACGAAAGAAATCGCGGACCGAATGCAGTATTTTATTGATAAGGGAAAAGATGCGCTCGAGGATAAACTGGAATTAGATGAGTATACGATTCAGGTAATTTGGAGTCGAGGTATGCTCCCCTGTCCGTTCGGCGAACCTCGATTACATCATAAAATCTTCATTGTCCTGAGGAATAATGCAATAAACAAATCGATCCGATATACTCAACTGAACGTCCACCTCATAAAGGAACACGGTTTTTTCGAAGGTGAAGGAAGCGTTTTTCGACTCGATCCTGAAGAACTCGTAACGGTTCTAGGCTTAAAATAATTAAATTTTACAGTATAAATATTGAAAAAAAGTTGAAAAATGACTTGACTTTTTTTCGGTTTTAATTTATATTAAGTACTAATTTGTAATCATTACAAATAGTTTTCATACAATAACAGCACAATTAATGTTTGTGTATTTTTTAAAATAATCCGGAATAACCAAATAAAAATGTGAGGTAAATATGTTATCAAAAAAAATGATTGATAAAATTAATGATCAGATTAAGAATGAGCTTTATTCAGGGCATTACTATCTATCGATGGCTGCATATTGTGCATCCATAGACCTGGATGGATTTTCCAACTTTTTTGTTGTTCAGGAACAAGAGGAAAGATCTCATGCGATGAAATTTTTCCACTATTTGGTGGAGCAAGGTGCTGATGTAAAAATTTACGGACTCGATCAGCCAAAAACAGAATTCAAGTCGCTTGAAGAAGTATTTGAACTCGCATATGCCCATGAACAACATGTAACGAAATTGATTACAGAATTAATGGATTTAGCTATAGAGGACAAGGACTATGCAACGCAAAGCTTGTTGCAATGGTATATTGACGAGCAAGTTGAAGAAGAGGCGTCCATGCAATCAATTTTAAAGAAAATCCAGTTGGTTGGAGAAAAAGGTCATGGTATTTTCATGATTGATAGAGAATTAGGCCAGCGATCTCTTACTCCTGGCAACTAATTTTGTCCACTACTTTGCATCGAAATTAACAAACAGGTAATTCAAATTCTTGAATTATTTTATATCAACATATTTACAGGAGAATTCGAATGAGAAAAATGACAGAAAATGCATTGCAAGATGCATTCGCAGGCGAATCAATGGCGCATATGAAATATTTAATCTTCAGTGAAGTCGCAGAGCGGGAAGGATTTCCCAATCTGGCTAGATTATGGCGTGCCATTTCCTATGCGGAGCAAGTTCACGCGACCAATCATGCGCGTAACCTGGGTTATATTAAAGATTCGGTTGATAATCTGCAAACGGGAATAGATGGAGAGACGTTTGAGGTCGAAGAGATGTATCCTGCCTACGATGCCATTGCCACATTGCAGGGAGAGAAGGACGCTGAGAAATCCATATTCTATGCTCGAGAAGCCGAAAAAATCCATGCTCAAATGTATAACGATGCAAAGAAAGAAGCGGAGAAGAATAAAGATATTGAAATATCAGACGTCTACATTTGTCCTGTATGTGGATTTACTCATATCGGAGATCCACCGGACAAGTGTCCTGTTTGTAATGTTCCCAAGAACAAATTCAAGAAATTCTAACCATGTATTTACGCATCCCCTTCATCGATTCTGAACGAGTTGATGAGGGGGAATTTCTTTTTCAACGAATTTGGGTATTAAAATAATTCATTAAAACATTAAAATTTTTAAAGGGAGCAAAACAATGGTAGCAGTAAATGAAATTTACAAATGTAATATTTGTGGTAACATTGTCGAAGTATTAGTCGTTGGTGGTGGTGAACTGGTTTGCTGTGGTGAACCAATGAAAAAATTAACGGAGAATACAGAGGATGCAGCGACTGAGAAACATGTACCTGTAATTGAAAAAACTGATGATTCGGTGACCGTCAAAGTCGGTAGTGTCGCTCATCCCATGGAAGAAAAGCATTATATTCAGTTCATCGAATTATTGGCAGACGGTAAAATTTACAGAAAGATGTTAAATCCTGGTGACAAACCGGAAGCAACATTTGAAATTTCCGCCAAAGAGGTCAGCGCTCGAGAATATTGCAATTTGCACGGTTTATGGAAAGCGTAAGAGCGTTTTAAGTTTCCATCATACCGATACGTTGACATCGAGTAAACCATACCTGAATTTATCTTCAGATTCATCAGGCAAAAACAAGCGGACGAGTTTCAGAGGGTGCATTCATGAGACTAAAATTCTATAGCTGAATTAATTTTTTATCGAGTTGCATGAAACTGTCAGCTATGAAAGTTCTCTGATGCACCTTTTTATTATCAAATTTATCGGATAAATGTCTTAAAATATGAATTTCTAATAGTATCATAAGTTTATCATTGACAAGTAGCAATTATATCCTTATATTTAATCAATATTTGACATACTTACTATTCACATCAACTCCCTGACACATGAATAACGAATTAAGACATTTCACTTCAAAAACTATTAGTTCAGGTATTCATTCTCCCTTAGGGGCATCCATCACGAGACACGGAGTAAATTTTGCTGTTTCGTCTCAATATGCTGAACAGGTATTCTTACTATTATTCAACAATCCCGAAGACAGAGAACCAACAGACGTCATTCAAATGAAGCACAACAGAGATCACGTCTGGCATGTTGAGGTCTCTGGTTTAAAAGCTGGTCAGTTATATGGATACAAAGTCGCCGGGCGATATGATCCAAGGCAGGGTTTCAGATTCAATGAAAACAAGTTACTAATAGATCCATACGCAAAAGCATTATCCGGAAAACATGGCACCGATGAAAGTCTATTATTATCATACGTTCCGGGTTCCGAGAAACGTGATTTAGTAAAAGACAATCAGGATAATTCACATATCGTACCGAAATCAGTTGTAATTGATGACTACTTCGATTGGCAGGGAGACAAACATCCACGCATTTCCATGGATCGTTTAGTTATCTATGAGACTCACGTTAAGGGATTCACAGCGCATCCTAGTTCACACGTCGAGAATCCAGGAACTTACAACGGTTTCATCCAGAAGATTCCATATCTTCTGGATCTTGGAATCAATGCTATCGAGCTCCTTCCAATCCATGATTTTTATATCCGCAAATTTTTATACGAAAAAGGATTAACTGAGTACTGGGGTTACAACACCATCGCCTTTTTCGCGCCCGAATGGAGCTACAGTACCCGCCTATATCCTGGCTGTCAGGTAAATGAATTCAAGACATTGGTACGCGAACTACATAAAGCTGGAATAGAGATCATCCTCGATGTCGTATACAATCACACAGGAGAAGGTAATGACCTCGGCCCCTCTCTTTGTTTCAAAGGCATGGATAATCCGAGCTACTATCTACTTCGGGGAAATCCAAATGAACCGTATCGTTATTATATTAACGATACGGGTACTGGCAACACAATCAACATCGACAATGACATGACGAGGCGTCTGATCATCGATTCTTTGAGATACTGGGCAAAGGAAATGCATGTGGATGGATTTCGATTTGATCTGGCAGCTGTACTCGGCAAACACCGCGGCAAGTTCAGTCGCGACGCCGCATTCTTCAAAGAGATCAAGAATGATCCTGTTCTTTCCCGCATAAAATTAATTGCGGAGCCGTGGAATATTGTGACGTACGAAGTGGGCAATTTCCCGATTGGCTGGTCTGAGTGGAATGACAAGTTCAGGGATACAGTCCGTTTATTCAACAAGGGTGATGCTGGCCAGGTCAGGGATCTCGCATACCGTTTGACTGGATCGTCAGACTTGTTTGGAGATGATGGCAGAGCGCCATATAACAGTATAAATTTCATTACCGCGCATGACGGTTTCACTCTGAATGATCTCTATTCTTATAATAAAAAGAACAATCTTGAGAATCATGAAAATAACAAAGATGGCTCCAACCACAATCATTCATGGAATTGTGGCATCGAGGGGCACACCAATGATCCAGGCATATTAAAGCTCAGAAAAAAACTAATGAAAAACGCGCTCTGCATACTATTCATGTCATCCGGAACTCCGATGATGTTGGGAGGTGACGAATTTTGCAGAACTAAAAATGGCAATAATAATTCTTATGCTCTCGATTCGGAGACCAACTGGATCGATTGGTCGCTGAGAACTAAAAACTCTGAGATATATGAATTCTGTCAAAATTTAATTCAGTTTCGTAAAGAATATCCTGTTTTGCGACGGCGCACGTTCTATACTGGAATGGATAAAGACCTGGACCAGGTTCCGGATATATTATGGTATGATAGTAATCTGAACAATATAAACTGGAAGAACGATTCAATTCGATTACTTGCCTATCAGATAGATGGAAGTGAAATTGAATCCGAATTAGGGGATTATCATCTGTTTTTCATATTGAATGCAGAGGCAAAACAAAATCGTATTCGAATTCCTTCGTATTCACACATGATCTGGCACAGGCTCATTGATACCAATGAAGTGCAGGGTGAGGATTACAAAACAGCAGAAGAAGCGGAACGAGTAGCCGATTATTATGATGTAGCCGAACGAAGTATTGTTATTTTGCTTGGGACAAAAAACTAATAATTATGATGGACGCAAATCGACACCAAAAACAATCAAGTTCCTGGAGAGAAACACTTCATACCATTATTTTTGAAGCTGATACTCCCGGAGGCAAATTATTTGATGTTATTCTGATTGTTAGTATTATTATGAGTATACTCGTTGTAATGCTGGATAGTGTGGCGTGGATCAGAGCCACTTACGGACATGTCCTCAATTATGTAGAGTGGTTTTTCACGATACTTTTTTCAATCGAATATATACTCAGAATTTTATGTGTAACCAGCCCCGCGTCATACATGAAAAGTTTTTTTGGTATTATAGACATTCTGGCAATCCTTCCATCCTATTTAAGTATTATTATCCCGGGCACTCAATATTTTCTGGTGATTCGCGTATTACGAGTTTTACGAATTTTTCGGGTGTTAAAATTTGTTCAATACGTTTCAGAAGCACGTTTGCTAATGCAAGCGCTCAGAGCCAGTCGCAGGAAAATCACCGTATTCATCTTTGTCGTCATGACAATGGTGATAATACTGGGTTCTTTCATGTACGTTATAGAGGGACCTGAACACGGATTCACCAGCATACCGACGGCCATATACTGGGCTATTATCACATTCACAACAGTTGGTTACGGTGATATCACACCGATGACAGCACTCGGTCAAACCCTGTCCGCGGTTGTCATGATATTGGGATATAGTATCATTGTCGTACCCACAGGCCTGGTTACAGTAGAATTATCCCGCACTAATTACACCATTTCGACGCAAGCATGTCCCAATTGTGGAGCTGAAGGGCATGACATAGATGCAAGTTATTGCAAATATTGCGGTACAAAATTATAACTCATTCAAATAAAATGAGGAAAAAGAAATGGAATTCAAGAAACGGATCGTTTTGTGATTCAA
>Ga0272441_10016766_pt1 | contig 10089 bp, 10 predicted proteins | sample SSMProp6N_FD_193582 | JGI IMG/M metagenome (GOLD analysis project Ga0272441, IMG submission 193582) | Marine sediment archaeal communities from Little Sippewissett salt marsh, Falmouth, MA, United States - SSM-Prop-6N | ecosystem: Environmental > Aquatic > Marine > Wetlands > Sediment ... | reverse complement strand
AAAATCTTTGATTATATTTTTGTATTACGCCCCACACTATTCTTCCCTGTCTGGACGGTGTTTTTAGCAAATTACCATGCGAATACAATATTTGAGATGAAAGCAGAAAGCTTTGTGCAATCAAATAGCCCATTATTGAGTGGTATGCTCATTGTAATCTTAATGGGAAGTTCATTTATTTTAAATCAATTAGCTGATATGGAGACTGACAGAGAAAATGAAAAACTGTTTATCATAGCGAGGGGTCATATAAGCAAGCCAGTTGCAATTATTGAAGCTGTACTACTTTTGATTATATCCCTGATAGCGGCATCATTGATAGATTATAAGTTAGGTTTGATTTTTTTAATAGTATACTTTTTAACTGGAATAGCATATAATTTCAAACCATTTTCATGGAAGAATAAACCAGTCCATGGTATTGTGGCAAATTTTTTAGGGGGAGTTAGTGTCGCGATTGCAGGCTGGGTATCAGCGGGTGTAACAACCTGGAAGTTTTTGATTCACGCTTTACCTTATGCATTTGGGCTTGTTGCTGTATATTTACTAACAACACTTGCAGATATTAAAGGGGACGGGGTAGCGAATAAATTAACGTTTGGGGTAAAATATGGATTCAAAAAGTCTGCAGCTTTCGCTATCGGATTTGAAATGTTGGCAATAATGAGTGCAATATGGACGAAGGATTATGTCATTTTAGTGCCAGCAATTTTATCTTTTCCATTTTATATACTTGTGTTCAAATCGCAGGAGTTGAAGCATGCACTGCTTACGGTCAAATTATCCGTATTATTTGCAACCTTGGCTGTTGTTATAGTATATCCGTATTATTTTATTGTGATAATAGTAACATATTATTTTGCTCGTTGGTATTATAAAAACAGGTTTAACCTGGAATATCCACGATTTGCTGCCTGAAAAGACAGTTTTAAAAAAAGTATAAAGCATTATTGGTGTTGATTTAGGTAGAGGAGAATGAATGATAAAGGTAAGAGAAGAGTTATGTGATTTTTGTGGTACGTGTGTGTCTGTGTGTCCCCATGATGCATTAGAGCTTTTCGAATCCAGATTAGTGGTGGATGAGAAGAAATGTACATTATGTATGATGTGTGAAAAGGTATGTCCTGTGAATGCAATCTGGGAGGATCCTAAGTGAAAAAGCGATATGACATCATTGTTATTGGTGGGGGGCCTGCTGGATCAACAGCGGCACGATATGCAGCGCTCGCGGGTAAATCAGTATTAATGCTTGAGAAGGACAGGGATATTGGTATTCCGGTTCGATGTGCGGAAGCTGTCGGTGAAATTGGTTTCAAGCGATTTTTCGAACCAAAGCCGGAATGGATTAGTTGTAGAATAGATGGTGCAAATTTAATTGCGCCCAATGGTGAATCGGTTAGACTCCAGCATGATGTTGGAGGTTATGTGCTTAACCGGAAAGTTTTTGATTTTGATCTTGCTCAGATGGCGGCAGCTGAAGGCGTGGAAATATTGACAAGGGCGTATGCTCATGTACTTTTGTATGATGAACATGGGCATGTTTGTGGAGTTAAATTTACACACTTGGGGCGAGAATATGACGTGAGTGCGGGGATTGTAATTGCAGCAGATGGTGTTGAGTCTCGCATGGGGCGTTTAGCCGGAATGAAAACCAATCTTAGACTGAGAGACATTGAGACGTGTGTGCAAATGACAGTAGCAAACATTGATATTGACAGTCGTTTTTGTGACTTCTATTTTTCATCAAAGTTAGCACCCGGAGGATATTTATGGATGTTTCCGAAACGAGAGGGTTTGGCCAATATCGGTTTAGGCATTTCGGGAGAATACAATGCAGAAAGGCCGGCAATTGACTACCTGAATGATTTCATCAAATCAAAGTATCCCCGAGCGGCAATTTTAACGACAGTAGCTGGTGGAGTCCCGTGTGCACCATATATGGAGAATTTGGTTAAAGACAGCTTTATGATTGTAGGAGACGCAGCGCATCAGGCAAATCCATTAACCGGCGGAGGTATTGTTTTAGGTGTTTGGGCAGGTCAGATATGCGGTCAAGTCGCAGCAAAGGCATTGGATGATAATGATACCTCTAAAGCAAGGCTTCAGGAGTATGAAAAAAGTTGGTACAAAGCAGGCGGAAAGACCCATGTCCGATCGTACCGATTGAAAGAAGCTGTTTACAAATTAACAGATGATGAGTTAAACAAGACAGCTTCAAAAATAAATAAGTTGTCATCAGAGAAAAGGACATTAGTGTCTATTTTCAAAACTGCATTAATGAACAATCCTAAATTGATTCCGGATATTATAAAAGTATTTCTGAGTTAATTAGTATTAAACATATGAAATGAAAAGTGAGGCGTATTTTGAAATCTAAAGTTGGAAAGTTAAGATCAGGACTTTTCAAAACACGTGAAAATTTGATAGGTAAAATAAGTAATGTCTTGAAGACGTCTTCAGAGATTGATGAAGATTTTTATGATGAGCTTGAAGAAATACTTATTGAGGGTGATGTCGGAGTTGAAACTGCAATGAACCTGATTGAAGATGTTAAGAATAAAGTAAATGATTTGGGGATAAGGAAATCGGAGAATATTTTGAAATTTCTCAAATCCGCTGTTAAAAACCTCATTGAGGATTATGAAGAAAATGAAGGTGCGGAAAACAATGATTTTCAAAAGGAAAAAATCAAACCGTTTGTCATAATGGTTGTTGGAGTGAACGGGACGGGGAAGACAACGACCATAGGTAAATTGGCACATCACTATAGAAAAATGGGCAAGAAGGTTTTATTATCAGCCGCTGATACATTTAGAGCAGCAGCTTCGGAACAGCTTGAAATATGGTCAGAGCGAGCTGATGTCGATATCATCAGGAATCAACCCGGTGCCGATCCGGCATCAGTGGCCTATGATTCTCTACAGGCAGCAATTAATAGAGATATTGATGTCCTGATAGTGGATACTGCGGGGAGGTTGCATACAAAAGTAAATTTAATGGAGGAATTAAAAAAAATAAAAAGAGTTTTGAAAAAATTATTTGATAGTGCACCGCATATGACCCTGTTGGTATTAGATGCAACAACTGGTCAAAACGGATTGAATCAGGCAAAACAATTTACAAATGCGATTGGAGTCGATCGAATCGTATTGTCAAAGCTTGATGGGACGGCGAAGGGCGGAGTTGTTCTTTCTATCAAGAAGGAGCTGGGTGTTCCTGTTAAATTTATAGGAATTGGCGAACAGATCGACGATTTGCAGCCATTTAAATCAGAAGAATTCATCGAGGCTCTTTTTCAATGAAAATTTATTTACAATCGCTTGGTTGTCCCAAAAATACGGTCGACTCAGAAATATTGATGGGCGAATTAAGAGGAAATGGAATTTCCTTTATTTCTGATGCGGAGAAGGCCGATTGTATAATCATAAATACGTGTGCATTTTTATTAAGTGCAAGAGAAGAGGCAATTGAAACAATATTAGAAGCGATCAAGTTGAAACAGAAAGGATTATGTCGTCTGATAATTGTAGTGGGTTGTTTGCCTCAGAAATACAAGAGAGAGCTTGAAAAAGAGTTACCGGAAGTCGATCATTTTTTTGAACAGCTTGATTTCATGGAAATCGGTCGTCTATTAAGAGATAGACTCGAGTTACCAGAGAAAAAAGATGCGTCTCGCTTTTTGTTAACTCCAAAGCATTACGCCTATTTGAAAATAGCGGAAGGATGTGATAACCGCTGTTCATATTGCACTATTCCATCAATAAAAGGAAGGTATGCAAGCAGAGAGTCTGATCAGATTTTACGCGAAGCGCAGCAGTTGGTCGATCATGGTGTGCGAGAATTGATTTTGATAGCGCAGGATACTACATCCTATGGCAAGGATTTAAACGGGGTGTCGCTAACAGAATTGATGAGAAAAATTACAACGATTGAGGAACTGGTGTGGTTAAGATTATTGTATGCGCATCCGGCTCATTTTGATCGAGATATCATCCAATTGATTAAAAATAGTGATAAAGTATGTAAATATATTGATTTGCCTATTCAACATGTATCCGATAAGATCTTGAAGTCTATGAATCGTAAAATTAAAAGTCATGAATTGCGGAGATTACTGGATGAAATAAGATCCGAGATTCCGGATATAGTCATCAGAACTTCTGTAATCGTTGGTTATCCGGGAGAAACGGATTCAGAGTATAATGAGCTGGTAAATTTTATTAAAGATATTTCTTTTGAAAGACTCGGAATATTTAAATATTCAAGAGAGGAAGGTACTTTTGCGGCAAATTTGGATAATCATGTTGAAGAGCATATCAAAGATGAACGGTATCAGGAATTAATGAATATTCAGGAGGCGATTTCATTAAAAAACAATCAAGCGCTATTAGGACAGAAAATCGATATAATAATAGATGAATATGATAATTTAGAAAACGCGTATATTGGAAGGACGCAGTGGGACAGTCCTGAGATAGATAATAGAGTATTTATCGAGCAAGAAGTTGAAATTGGATCTTATGTGAAAGCTGAAATTATTGACGCTTTTGAATATGATGTTAAAGCTATTATTTCTCATGGCATATAAAATTAATCCTTTCTACTGAGAGGAGGAGAAATGAGAATAAACATAAATGTTTTTTTTATAATATTATTAATCTGCAGCGTAACGTATGCTCAGATCGAGGTTAATCCCCAAAAGTCACTTGAATCCGTTGAAATTAATATCGATTATGTAAATGTATCTTCAAATAAGCCCGGCATGAGTCGACTTAACATCTATGTCGAAATTAAATATGATGACTTGCAGTTTATCAAAGAAAATGAATTATATTTTGCTAATTATGAGATAGCAATAAAATTATTGGATAGAGATGGTGACCAGATAGATGGCGAAACGTGGCAAGAACGAGTGATTGTAGATACGTATGACAGAACGAATTCTCAAGATGAGAGAAGTTTCAGTAACGGTTCGTTTCATGTGGAGCCAGGAGAATACAAAGTTGTGTTTGGCCTGACGGATTCGAACACAAAACGAACTATTATAAAAAACACTGAAATAGAATTAAAGGATTTTTCTGATAAACCAATTTCGTTGAGTGATATTACATTTACAAACAACATTGAGATAGATTCGCTTGGAGTGAAGACAATTTGCCCGGTCATCGCCAGTTCTGTCAGGGCAAAGGGTGAAGATCTATTTGCATATTTTGAAATATACACTGACAAGGTTGAGGCAAAACCACTCAAATACAGTTACAAAATAATCAGTTCAGATAGAAAAGTGGTGGATAAAAACAGTAATGAGCTCGTATTGGATGCGAAACGGACTCTTGAATACTTCAGGCTTGACAAGAACAAACTTGGTCACGGTGTTTACATAGTAAAAATAGAGGCTAAATATGGATCTCAAAAAGACGTTACAACAAAAAAACTCTTCATTCGCTGGACAGGTATGCCAAGTCAGATAACAGATATCAAGTTAGCAACGGATCAACTTAAATATATAGCCACAAAGAAACAAATAAGTAATATAAAAAAAGCACCCAAATCAGAAAGATTGAATAGATTCGAAGAATTCTGGAAAAAAAAGGATCCGACTCCGGGAACTGAAAGAAATGAGTTGATGGATATATACTACAGTCGTATTCAATATTCAAATGAGAATTTCAGTGGATTCAGAGATGGGTGGAAGTCGGACATGGGAATGATATATATTATCTTTGGTCCTCCGAATGACATAGAACGGCATCCATTTGAAAGATCAGGAAAACCGTATGAAATCTGGTATTATTATACTTACAATAGATATTTTGTTTTCTATGATGAGACCGGGTTTGGTGAATATATATTAGCAAATCCTGATTGGAGAAATTTTCCCAGGGATGGTATCTATTATTAGAGAAGATAGAGGAATAATCTGGAATACATTGAAAATAAAGGGAATTGGGACTCACAATGATCGAGAATGTTATAAAACCGAAAATGTTGCAAAAAGGTGACAGGATAGGAATCATTTCACCAGCCAGTCGCCCTTCAGATCTTGACAAATTGGAACGTGGAATGGAATATTTGCGTGAGATGGGATTCATACCTGTCCCGGGAAAACACATCAGTGAGCAGAGGGGGTATTTAGCAGGAGAGGATAGTTCCCGGCTGGATGATTTGAATGACATGTTTGAGTCAGATGACATCAACGCGATTATTTGCTCCAGAGGTGGCTATGGTGCACCAAGGATTCTTGACCAACTCAATTTTGATACAATTGCCAGGAATCCTAAAATATTTATTGGATATAGTGACATTACAATTTTAGGGCTTGGCATATTCTCGCAGACAAATATGGTTACATTTTCAGGCCCCATGGTAGCTGTTGAGATGGGAACCGGAATCAATCCATTTACAGAAACCAGTTTATGGGATCAGATTTCCGCACAGCGGGATGGTCACATTCTCAGGAATCCTCAGGATCAGGAGCTTCAGGTATTGAAAGACGGATCTGCGGAAGGACGTCTCGTTGTGGGATGTTTGTCAGTGATGATGGGTTTATTTGGTTCAAAGTACATGCCAGATCTGGATGATACGATTCTTGTGATCGAAGATATCGATGAAGATCCTTATCGAATAGATCGATATTTTTCGCAGATGAGATTAGCTGGTGTTTTTGATAAAATAAATGGATTAGTTCTTGGGCAATTCATTGATTGTCACCCGGGCGATGAAACCAAGCCAACGTTACTATTGGAAGACGTGATCTGGGATTATGTCAAAGATCTCAATATTCCGATTATTAAAAATTTTGCATATGGGCATGGCGAAGTAAAGCATACATTACCCGTTGGAGTGAAAGCTCGTGTTAATACTTCTGCGGACCAAATAGAAATATTAGAATCCGTGCTGAGTAATAAGTCTTGACAAACGTCGGGATCCGGTAATTGCAGCAGGATTGGGAGCCGATAATGGGAACGAAAAAATATTATATTTTAGTCATATTTTTTACAATAGTCTCTTTCGGCTCGATTAATGCACAAACGAAGATGACGGATCTTGTCGATGTCCAGTCCCTGGACTCGACGATTATAATAGATATAAAATATGCGACGGCGGATAATTTTCTTGGAGATACATTGTATACGGCGCATATATGTTTGCTGAGGTTTTCGGTCGCTGAAAAGATCGTAATGGTTCAAAAGAGATTAAGGTCTCTTGGATATGGGTTAAAGATCTGGGATGGTTACAGACCATTGTCTGTTCAGAAGAGAATGTGGGAAAAACTGCCTGATCCAGGATATGTAGCGAATCCAAAATATGGTTCGAATCACAACAGGGGGGCTGCGGTCGATGTGACGCTTGTGGATTCAGATGGGAATGAGCTTGAGATGCCGACAAAATTTGATGATTTCACAAAAAGGGCTTCGAGTCACTATCCCCATGCATCGAAGAGGGCACTTAAACACCGAAAATTGTTACAATCGGTTATGAAAGAGTATGGTTTTAGTACAATAAACTCAGAGTGGTGGCATTTTAATTACAAGAATGTTAAGAGTTATCCTGTATTGGATATTCCTTTAAAAGAATTTGTAAATGAAGCGAGGAAATAGATGGCGATTAGTTTTTTTAAGAATTACGTGTCCAGCGATATAGCAATTGATTTAGGGACGGCGAACACCCTGATTTACGTTAAGGGAAAGGGAATTCTCGTAAATGAGCCCTCGGTGGTAGCTTTAAAAAAATCAAATCAGGAAATTGTAGCCTATGGGAAGCAAGCCAAGGAGATGCTCGGTCGGACACCAGGAGAGATATTAACAGTCAGACCGTTATTAGATGGTGTCATTGCTGACTTTGAATTAGCTGAGAGGATGATTCGATATTTTATTCGCAAGGTAAAGGTGAACAGAATTTTTCGACCCAGAATAGTGATTGCCATACCATCTGGTATTACGGATGTTGAAAAAAGAGCTGTAAGAGATACTGCGGAACATGTGGGAGCGCGAGAGGTTTATCTTGTTGCCGAACCAATGGCAGCTGCTATTGGAGTTGGATTGCCAATCAATGAACCTGTTGGTAGTATGATCATCGATATAGGTGGGGGAACGACTGAAATAGCTGTTATCGCGTTATCGGGGATTGTGAATGATACATCGATACGCATTGCAGGCGATGAAATGACTGATTCTATTATTCAGTATTTCAAGCGAAAATATAATCTGCTCATTGGATTGAACACAGCCGAGATGATAAAGTGCACGATTGGTTCAGCAGGTCCCAAAGTGGAGAAGGCTTCGATGACAGTAAAAGGTCGCGATTTAGTTGCGGGTGTACCCAAGACGATAGAGATAACTTCAGAAGAAGTTCAGGAGGCTTTATCTGAGAGTGTTAATGCAATCGTGGAGGCGGTGAAATTATGTCTGGAGCAAACACCCCCTGAATTAGCTGCAGATATTCTTGATAGAGGGATCATTTTAACGGGTGGTGGATCGTTACTGAAAGGTCTGGATGAACGGTTGCGTCAAGAGACAAATCTGCCAATTGTTATTAGTGAGGATCCATTAACATGTGTGGTGAGAGGTGCGGGTAGAATCCTTGATGATTTAAATGGCTTTCAAAAAGTGCTTGCGAAGACAAGAAGAGAATACGTGACATAAGATGAGATACTACTCACAATATCTATATGATTTTAAGGAATTTATTGTTTTATTTATTTGTATTTTTATTTCATTGATATTGATATTTTCAAATGATGATACTAATATAAATGCGATAAAAATAGCAGCAATAAATGCTAAAGGATTTCTTGTAGAAAATTATTTGATTACGCCTGAATTTTCTAATAAAGCAAAAATGAAGAAGCAGATTCAGTTTCTCAGAACACAGAATACCAGCCTTGCTTTAGAAAACAGCAGAATGAGAAACGCAATTGTAGAGAACAAGCGACTTCGAAGTTTGATTTTTTTTATACGCGAAAGTAAATTTGATTTCAAAGTTGGTAAAGTGATAGGTATTGACAGAACAGGATTCATGAATCAGTTGTTATTGGATATTGGTATGAAACAGGGCATTGAACGCGAAATGCCCGTTGTTCTACCTGAGGGGCTCGTCGGGAAAATATATGAAACCGCGGATGATTACGCCGTATGTCAATTATTATTGGATAAAAATTTCAGAGTCAGCGTAAAAGTTGTCAGAAATAGTGTGAAAGGCATTCTTACATGGGAAAATGGTGACACAATGTTGTTGACGCAAGTTCCCAATAGAGCCAGGATAGAAGTCGGTGATTCGGTAATGACCTCGGGTTTCAGCCGTATCTTTCCGGAGGGGATTTTCGTGGGTAAGGTTTTGGAGGCGAATGATTCGAAGAGAAGTATTTTTATGAAAATAACTGTTAAACCAGAACTAAACTTTTCCCGATTAGAGGAAGTACTAATACTAACAAATCAAGATGGAAAGAATCAGTTCCCTGAATGAAATATATTAAATATATCCTGTTATATCTTTTCATATTTTCAATAGAAAATAGTATCATTAAACTTATTTCTATCAATGGCATTGTACCGGATTTGTCGTTGATTTTTTTGATTTTTTTTGGATTTAAAGAGAGTCAGGTAAAATCAACGATTACAGGATTAATCATTGGTCTGTTTGTTGATATATTTAATTTCAATCTGGTTGGTCTCACTTCTCTGGCTAAATCAGTTACGGGATTTCTATCTTCATATTTTCAACAAATAAAAAAGAATGTCACCCCCTCCCGCATTGCCTTATCAGTTTTAGTCTTATCATTGATACATAACATAATTATTCAGATCATTCTGTCAATTGGGACGGATACAGGTATTTTAAAATTAATCGTGTATAAATCAGTTCCGGGGGCTGTATATACAACTATTTTTGCAGTCATCATAAATTTTCTGTTTTTCAGATTGATTTGGTCAAGGCAAAAATAAATATTGAGATATATTTCAAATGAATATTGACTCCATCATGAAAAGAAGGCTTGTATTCATTATTTCCTTCAGTGTTGCATTTACGATACTGAGTGCGAGATTCTTTTACCTTCAAATTTATAAACAGGCACAATATCTTCGTGAA
>Ga0272441_10016765_pt1 | contig 10090 bp, 7 predicted proteins | sample SSMProp6N_FD_193582 | JGI IMG/M metagenome (GOLD analysis project Ga0272441, IMG submission 193582) | Marine sediment archaeal communities from Little Sippewissett salt marsh, Falmouth, MA, United States - SSM-Prop-6N | ecosystem: Environmental > Aquatic > Marine > Wetlands > Sediment ... | reverse complement strand
GGAGCTGTACGGGCGCATTCTGAGCGCGCTGGAGAAACGGGAATTCGACGTATTCTCCTCCCGCGTCTCGCTTCCGAAATACGATAAGCTGCTGCTGCTTGCCTCGACGCTGTGGAGACGCGGATGAGCCATCCGGTCGTCGTGATTGGCGGTGGGTTCTCCGGACTAGCGGCGGCCTGCCGATTGGCCGACAGCGGACATCGTCCGATCGTGCTCGAACGGGCGCCGCGGATGGGCGGGCGTGCGGCGTCGTTCGTGGATCGAGTTTCGGGCGAAACGATCGACGACGGGGTTCATGTTTTGATGCGCTGCTGCGAAGCGAGTCTCGGATTCCTGCAACGGATTCGCGCGTCGGACCAGATCTCGCTGCAGGAACACCTTGCGATTCCCATTCGCTTTCCCGGCGGAGAGACGTTGCTTCGCTCTGCGCCGCTTCCGGGTGTGTTCCATCTTCTGCCCGGCCTCCTGTCGTACCTGCCGCTCGATCGTGTCCAACGACTGCAAGCCGCGCGGGCGGCCCTCCGACTTCGCCTCGCGCGAGCGACGGCCGACGAATCTGCTGCAACATGGCTCGCACGGCACGGACAGCCGATCGCCGTGCTGGAGCGGCTGTGGAATCCGATCAGCGTGGCGACGCTCAACGCGCCGGTCGACGCGGTGGACGCAGTGTCGCTGCAAATGGTTCTGAGCCGGGGGTTCTTCCGTCCGGGCGGGGCCGACATGGGCTTCTTCCGGGAAGCGCTCTCAACGGTGTTCGACCGCGCCAAGACGTACGTCGAGGCGCGTGGCGGCGTGGTCGAAACGGGGAACGGCGTTCGGCGTCTCCTGCTCGACGAGTCTGGAGCGGTGTCCGGCGTGCTGACGTCGACCGACAAGACCGTTCGGGCTGGCGTTGTCATCGGCGCTGTGCCGCCGCAGGAGGCCGCTCGTCTGTTCCCGGCTGCGCGGCCCGCTCCCGAATCCGTTGCAGAAGCGGTCGAACGGTTGTCCTGGTCGCCGATCGTGAACGTTCATCTGTGGTTCGATCGGCCGGTGTTTCGCGACGGGTTTGCCATGGCGATCGCGTCGCCGGTGCAGGCGGCCTTCGACTTCGCGTGGTTGCGTGGTGCCAGCGGGGAGCGAACGTCGGGCCAGCATCTCGTGCTGTCGCAGAGCGCCGCCTTGTCGTGGATCGGCTTGTCTGCGCGAGGGATCGTCGACGAGGTGTTGGGTGCGCTCGGGGATCTCCTTCCCATCGCGCGTGGTGCGCACTGCGTTCGATCGCTTGTCGTGAAGCGTCCGCAGGCGACATTCGTTCCCTCGCCCGGTCACCGGCGTGCGCGGCCCGGCGCGGTCAGCGGGGTTGGCGGGTTCCTGCTTGCCGGAGACTGGACGTCGACGGGCTGGCCGTCGACGATAGAGAGCGCGGTGCGGTCCGGGATTGCGGCAGCGGCCCACGCAGAGCGGCTGCTGGAGTCTGCGGAGACCCGGGATGAAGGAGGCGACGAACGGTGACCCATGCACTGGTGACCGGAGCAAACGGCTTCATTGGAGCGAACATCGTGCGGGATCTGCTACAACGCGGGATCGACGTGCGCGCGTTGTGCCGATCCGGGTCGGATCGGTCAGCGCTCGACGGCCTTTCGATTGACATCGTCGAAGGCGACGTCCGGGATCCGCGGTCCCTCGATGCCGCGATGGCGGGATGCTCGCTCGTGTTTCACGCGGCCGCGCTGTACTCCTTCTGGGTTCGTCCCCGGCGCCTGATCTACGACATCAACGTGGGGGGTACGACGAACGTGCTCGACGCGGCGCTTCGGGCCGGCGTCGAGAAGGTCGTGTACACGAGTTCGGTCGCCGCCGTCGGGCACCGCCCCGATGGCAAACCGGCTGACGAAACAGCGATTGCCGACCCCGCCAGCGTCGTCGGCGACTACAAGCAATCGAAGCTGCAGGCGGAGGCGGTGGCCGTATCGTATGCAGACCGACTTCCGGTCGTGATCGTGAACCCGAGTTTTCCGGTTGGTCCCTGGGACACGAAACCGACCCCGACGGGACGAACCGTCTTGGACGTCATCGAACGACGCATGCCGGCGTACCTCGACACGGCGATGAACGTCGTCGATGCCGAGGACGTCGCGGCGGGCCATTGGCTGGCCGCGCAACGCGGCCGGGTTGGCGAACGGTACATTCTCGGCGGAGAGAACGTCACGATGAAGGATCTCGTGACGATTGTGGCCGAGCTTGCGGGCGTTCCCGTGCCGCGTGTCTGCCTACCCCGTGCACCGATCCTGGCGCTCGCCTACGTGAACGCGCTCTGGCGCATGCTGAGCAGAAGCCGCCGGGCGCCGCGAATGACGCCGGACACCGTGAGAATGTCCGCCACCCCGATGGTGTTCGATGCGTCGAAGGCGGTCGAGGAGCTGGGGTTCCCGAGAACGGCGGCGCGGGACGCGCTTCGCAAGGCGGTCGATTGGTTCGTGCACGGATTTGCGCGTCAAGCCTGACTGGCTTCTTCGCTTCGGTGGATCTCACATAACGGGATCCTTCTTCGCCACTTGCGGGACGTATCAAGCTAGCTATAATCCGGCCACTCAAAGAGGTGGTCACAGTGCCGCACACGATGACGGAGAAGATCCTCGCTGCTCACCTGCGCGAGGGGAATCTGGAACGGGGTCAGGAGGTCGGCATTCGGATCGACCACTGCCTGACGCAAGACTCAACCGGAACCATGGCATGGCTTGAGTTCGAAGCCCTCGGCATCGACAGGGTAAAGGCGGACGTGGTCGTGTCGTACTCCGACCACACCTCGCTTGGATTCAAAGGCGAGTCCACGGATGACCACGTCTTCTTGCAGACGATCGCGTCTCACTATGGTGCGAAGTTCTCCAAGAACGGCAATGGGGTCTGCCACCAGCTGCACTATGAGCGGTTCGGCGTTCCGGGCAAGACGTTGTTGGGCTCCGACTCCCATACGCCGACCGGCGGTGGCCTGGGCATGCTCGCGATCGGCGCCGGTGGGATGGATGTCGCCGTGGCCATGGGCGGCGGCTCGTTCTATCTGACCATTCCCAAGATGATGAAGGTGGTGCTGAAAGGATCGCTCGGCGCGAACGTCGGCGCCAAGGACGTCGCGCTGGAGGTTCTGCGGCGCATCAGCGTGAAGGGTGGCGTCGGCTACTTCCTTGAGTACGCCGGCCCGGGGGTGAAGACGCTCAGCGTTCCGCAGCGGGCCACAATCACGAACATGGGCACGGAGACCGGTGCGACGTCGTCGATCTTCCCGTCCGACGAGGTGACGAGATCCTTCCTGCGGATGCAGGGGCGCGAGGACGCCTGGTCGGAACTCGCTCCCGACGAGGGGGCCGTCTACGACGAGACGATCGAGATCGATCTGGCGGCCGTCGAGCCCCTGGTTGCGATGCCCGGGATGCCGGACAACGTGTTTAACATGAAAGACGTGGTCGGCACGAAGCTTGACCAGGTCTTCATCGGCTCCTGCACCAACGGGTCGTATGAAGACATCAAGGTCGTGGCCGAGATGTTGAAGGGGAAGAAGGTCTCTACCGACATCGATGTTATCGTCTCGCCGGGCTCGCGACAGGCGTGGGAGATGTTGATGGAAGACGGCAGCTTCCTCGAGCTGACGAAGGCCGGTGTCCGCTTGATCGAGCCGGGATGCAACGCATGCATCGGGATCGGCTTCGTGCCGGGGACCGACCATCTCTCTCTTCGCACGGTGAACCGGAATTGGAAAGGTCGAGGCGGAAATAAGGACGGGAAGCTGGCTCTGTGCGGACCGCAGGTCGCCGCAGCGTCGGCGCTGAAGGGTGAGATCGCGGATCCTCGTGATCTCCCGACCGTCACGGTCTCCGTCGACCACCTGACCGTAGATGACTACCTGATTCTCGAGCCGAACGGCCCGTCGGTGAAGATCCGCCGCAGTCCCAACATCGTTGCCTTGGGGTCGCAGACGCCGCTCGAATCGGTCTTGAAGGGCGAAGTGCTACTGAAGCTGGGTGACGGGGTATCGACCGACGCGATCCTTCCTGCGGGACCGTTGACACAGCACCTGCGTTCGAACCTGCCGGAGATCTCGAAGTTCACGTTCTACTACGAGGACGAGACGTTCGCTCAGCGGGCACTTGACGCCGGCGGCGGCTTCCTCGTCGGCGGTGACAACTACGGACAGGGTTCGTCTCGGGAACACGCAGCCTTGGCTCCATGGTTCCTGGGCATCAAGGCCGTGTTCGCGAAGGCGTTCGCAAGAATCCACCATGCGAACCTCGTCAACATGGGCATTGTTCCCCTGACGTGCGACACCGATCGCATCAACCAGGGCGATCGGCTGGAGATCGACGTATCGGACCTCGAGGGGGCTCTCGTTCTCAAGAACCTGACCCAAGGAACGGAGATCCCCGTTGAGCACACGCTGTCCGATCGAGACATCGCGATGCTCCGCGCCGGCGGCCTCCTTGCATATACCGCTAGCCAGGCGGGCTAGCGGTCACTTGAGCGGACTCGATCTGCATCTGGACCGGAGACGCGGAGACCGTGTGTCTCCGCGTCTCCATCGAACTCGACGTGTTTCAATCTGTCGAGTTCGCGCAGGCCAACGAACCTGGCAGTCCTCTGCCTGTCGGGTTCGCGCTGAGTTCACGCGGCTGATACGCGATCTGCCAAACCTCGCACCGATGGCCCACGGGAGAACGGATTGCCAAGCAATCCGTTCTGTGCCGAACCCGTCAAGCGCCGCCTGTCGGGTTCGCCTTGACAACCCGGTCCTCACCGTCTATGATCCCTCACGAAACGGGAATAGCTGTCTATCATAATGGGACACAAGAAGCAGGCCCGCGGGTTGAGTACGCTGGAAAAGTGCGTCCGGATCCTCACGTTGTTCACGGACGAGACGCCGACGCTTCGCGTGTCCGACATCGCAGAGACCCTCGAACTTCCCCGAAGCACGGCATACCGCTACATGGCCGCGCTGCGATCGCACCGGTTCATCGAGGAAAGCCCCGACGGTGGATATCGTTTGGGAAACCGAATCCTCGAACTGTCGGCGACGATCACACGGCGGCCGCTGTCGGAGATTGCCCACCCACAGATGGCGGAGATTGCCGAGCTGACGGGTGAGACGGTCATTCTCTGCGGTCTACGTGGTCACGTCGGCGTCTGCCTCGCGAAGGTCGACGGAACGCATGCGCTACGGGTCTCGCATGAGCTGGGAGACACGTATCCGCTTCACGCCGGCGCCACGGGCAAAGCGATCCTCGCCCATCTGAGTGACGACGAGCAACGGGCAGTCATCGACGATGTCGGGTTGCCTCGGATCACGGACACGACGATCACGCGGGTCTCCGACCTTCGTCAAGAACTCAAGCGGGTCTGCAGAGTCGGCCACTCCGAAAGCAGGGGCGAGTCGATCGAGGGAACGCTCGGCATTGCGGCCCCCATCTTCAACTCGACGGATCACGTTGTCGCTTCGATCGGTGTGTCGATTCCCACGCACCGAGCCGTGAGCGAGAACCGGGACCGGGTGATCGGCCTCTTGGTGGAGGCCGCACACCGAATCACGGAAGGGCTTTGCGCGCAGGAAGCGCATCCAACATAACGGCAGGGCACAAGGAGGAGCACACGATGGGCAACAAGTACGTTCCGACGCCGACGGGCGGCGAGGCGATCACTCGTACGTCTGAAGGGTTGAAGGTTCCGGATCATCCGATTATACCGTTCATCCGCGGTGACTTGATCGGGATCGACATCACGCCCGCGATGCTCGAAGTCGTCGATGCTTCGGTGGAGAAGGCATACGGTGGCAAGCGCAAGATCGAGTGGCTGAAGGTCCTCGCGGGCGATGAAGCTGTCGAGATCAACTTCCCGGACATGACCAACGAGAAGCTCGCCGAGATCCCGGCGGACGAGCGCCAGACCTACTATCTCCCTCAGGAAACCGTCGACGCCATTCAGAAGTACCTTGTGTCCATCAAGGGGCCGCTGACCACGCCCGTCGGCGGCGGCATCCGCAGCTTGAACGTCACGCTGCGTAAACTGCTCGACCTGTACGTCTGCCTACGTCCGGTGCGCTGGTACGGGACGCCCGCGCCGGTCAAGCATCCCGAGGAGCTCGACATCGCCTTCTTCCGCGAGAACACGGAGGACGTGTACGCCGGCATCGAGTGGAAGGCCGGGTCGCCGGAGGCGGACAAGGTCATCCGCTGGCTGAGCGACGAGATGGGGGTCGGCAACCGAATCCGATTCACCGAGATGTGCGGAATCGGCGTCAAGCCGATCTCCGAAGAAGGTTCCAAGCGTCTCATTCGCGCGGCCATCCAGTACGCGATCGCGAACGATCGGCCCACGGTGACGCTGGCGCACAAGGGCAACATCATGAAGTTCACCGAGGGCGCCTTCCGAGACTGGGGCTACGAGGTTGCGCAGGAATTCCCGCAGGTGATCACAGAGGCCGAGGTGTTCGAGAAGCACGACGGGAAGGTTCCGGAAGGCAAGATCCTCCTCAAGGATCGCATCGCCGACCAGTTCTTCCAGCAGATGCTGCTTCGCCCGAGCGAATACGACGTGGTCGCGACGATGAACCTGAACGGCGACTACATGTCCGATGCCGCAGCGGCCCAGGTCGGCGGACTCGGAGTGGCTCCCGGTGCGAACATCAACTACGCTACGGGCATCGGCTGCTTCGAGCCGACGCACGGGACGGCGCCGAAGTACGCGGGGTTGGACAAGGTGAACCCGGGCAGCATCATTCTGTCCGCCGTGGAAATGCTTCGCTACATGGGATGGCGCGAGGCCGCGGAACTCATCATTCACGCGCTCAAGGCCGCCATTCTTGCCGGCAAGGTCACCTACGATCTGGCGCGACAGATGGAGAATGCGGTGGAAGTCTCCTGCTCGCAGTTCGGCCACGAGATCGTGAAGCACATGCAGGGAAGGTAGAGCGACCATGGCACAGAAAGGCATCCGAGAGTACGACGCCAAGCGTTTGCTGGCGAAGGCCGTTCGTGAGGCCACCGACGGCGTCCTTGCGTTCGAGGACCGCCTGGTCCTCGTTGGCCCGGACACGGATCTCGCCGCGCTGCCGGCGAAGCATCCGTGGCTGAAGGAGACGGCACTCGTATGCAAGCCCGACCAGCTGTTCGGAAAGCGCGGCAAGAACAACCTTCTCTTCGTCAACAAGACGTTCGACGAAGTTGCCACGTGGATCGGCGAGCGGATGAGTCGAGAGACGACGATCGAAGGCGCCGGCGGCCGGACGACGGGCACGCTGACGCACTTCCTCATCGAACCGTTCGTGGCGCACGAGGCCGAGTACTACTTGGCCTTCACCGCAGGCCATGAGGCGGACAAGATCCATTTCTCCACCCAGGGCGGCGTCGACATCGAGTCGGTGTGGGACTCCGTCGTGACTCTCGAAGTCCCCGTGCTCGGCGAGCTGAGCAAAGCGCATCTCGCTCAGCAACTCCCCGATCTTCCCGATCGAGATCAAGTGGTCGCCTTCATCGAGACGCTGTACACCGTCTACGTTGACTATCACTTCGCCTACCTCGAGTTCAACCCGATTACGTTCGCGGGTGGGAAGCTCGTGCCGCTTGACTGCGTGGCCAAGCTCGATGACACCGCCGCGTTCCAGTGCGCGGAGAAGTGGGGAAAGATCGAGTTTCCGAAGGCGTTCGGATCGACGGCCACGCCGGAAGAGGCGTACATCGCGGCGTTGGATGAGAAGACGGGCGCGAGCCTCAAGCTCACCGTCCTCAACCCGGACGGCCGCGTGTGGCCGATGGTCGCCGGCGGCGGCGCGAGTGTCATCTACGCTGACACCGTCGTCGATCTCGGGTTTGCCGAAGAACTCGCCTGTTACGGGGAGTACTCGGGGAACCCGTCCACCGAGATGACGTACGAGTACGCCAAGACGCTGCTCGATCTGATGACGAGGGAACCCGACCCGCAGGGGCGGGAGAAGTACCTGCTGATCGGCGGCGGGATTGCGAACTTCACCGACGTGGCGAAAACGTTCACCGGCATCATCCAAGCACTCAAGGCCTACAAGGACAAGCTGCAGGCGAACAAGGTCAAGATCTACGTTCGCCGCGGCGGGCCCAACTACGTCGAGGGGCTGGAGATCATGCGCCGCGTCGGCGAGGAGATCGGCGTGCCGGTCGAGGTCTACGGACCGGAAACGCACATGACGCGCATCGTGTCGATGGCGCTACAGGGAGGCAACTGATGCCAGGCTACGAGCTGTTCAGTCGAGACACGAAGGCCTTCGTGTACGGTGCCCAGACGAACGCAGTGCAGCGAATGCTCGACTTCGACTACCTGTGTCGCAAGGAGACGCCCAGCGTCGTGGCGATGATCACGCCCGAGCGCGGCGGGTTCGAGAAGTTCTTCTGGGGAACGCGTGAGATCACGATTCCGCGCCTGCGCTCGATCGCCGAGGCGGTACAGAAGCACCCCAAGGCTGATGTCATGGTGAACTTCGCGTCGCAGCGATCGGCGTTCGACACAACGATGGAGGCGCTCGGTACGGAGACGATCCGCACGATTGCCGTCATCGCCGAGGGGGTGCCTGAGCGGCATGCGCGCATCCTCAGCCAGACGGCCAAAGCCAAGGGCAAGTGGATCATCGGTCCGGCCACCGTGGGCGGGATACGGGCCGGCGCGTTCAAGATCGGCAACACCGCCGGCACGATGGACAACATCAAGATGGCCAAGCTGTACCGGCCGGGCTCGGTTGGGTTCGTGTCCGTCTCCGGCGGCATGTCCAACGAGGCGTACAACATTATCGCTCGTGCCACCGACGGCGTGTACGAAGGGATTGCCATCGGCGGGGACGCCCATCCCGGCGCCAGCCTGCTCGATCACCTCCTCCGATACGAGGAGAACCCTGACATCAAGATGCTCGTCTGCCTGGGTGAAGTCGGCGGAACCGCGGAGCATGAGATCGCGGCCGCGGTCAAGGCCGGTCGGATCACGAAGCCGCTCGTGATGTGGGCGACGGGGACGTGCGCCAAGGTGTTGCCCGGTCAGGTGCAGTTCGGCCACGCCGGAGCCAAGGCGGGTGCGGAGAACGAGACCGCCGACGCCAAGAACCAGGCGCTTCGCGAGGCCGGCGTGGTGGTGCCGAACTCGTTCGACGACTACGCCGACAAGATCAAGGAGACGTACGACAAGCTTGTCGCCGCCGGGACGATCGTTCCCGTGAAGGATGTTGAGCCGCCGCACGTCCCGATGGACTACAAGCAGGCCAGGGCCGAGGGTCTCGTGCGAAAGCCGACCAACTTCATCTCGACGATCTGCGACGAGTCGGGCGACGTGCACACGTACGCCGGCGTGCCGATCGACGAGATCATCGACCGGAAGCTCGGGATCGGCGGCGTCATCGGCCTTCTGTGGTTCAAGAAGGAGATCCCGCAGTACGCGCGCGACTTCCTCGAGATGGTCGTTCAGATCGTTGCCGACCACGGCGCCGCCGTGTCCGGTGCGCACAACACGATCGTCACCGCGCGGGCGGGCAAGGACTTGATCAGTTCGCTCGTCACCGGAATCCTGACGATCGGCCCGCGCTTCGGCGGCGCCGTCAACGGCGCGGCCGAGCACTTCCTCTACGGACTGCGGAACAACCTCGCCCCGCGCGAGTTCATCGCCACGATGAAGGACAAGAACATCCGGATCCAGGGAATCGGTCACAAGCTGAAGACCTTGGAGAACCCGGACAAGCGCGTGGAGCTGATGAAGAACTTCGCCAAGGCGAACTTCAAGGACACACCGCTCTTGAACTACGCGCTGTCCGTCGAGGCCGTGACGACCCAGAAGAAGTCGAACCTGATCCTGAACGTCGACGGAACGATCGGTGTGTTGCTGGTCGACCTCTTGAAGGAACTCAAGTTCACCGACGACGAAATCGACCAGATGATCAAGATGGGCACCTTCAACGCCCTCTTCATCCTCGGCCGATCCATCGGCTTCATGGGCCACTACTTCGACCAAAACCGGTTGGAACAAGGCATCTACCGACACCCGTTGGATGACATTCTGTACGACGTCCCAGATAGGCCAGAAGTAGTCGGTTAGTGCATTCCTATCAGACAGCATA
>Ga0272441_10016764_pt1 | contig 10090 bp, 5 predicted proteins | sample SSMProp6N_FD_193582 | JGI IMG/M metagenome (GOLD analysis project Ga0272441, IMG submission 193582) | Marine sediment archaeal communities from Little Sippewissett salt marsh, Falmouth, MA, United States - SSM-Prop-6N | ecosystem: Environmental > Aquatic > Marine > Wetlands > Sediment ... | reverse complement strand
CGAGTTGCCCGGGTTGGTGCTCGACTACCGGCGGCTGATGAAGCTGATCGGCACGTACCTCAAGGCGCTCGCCGCGTGCATCCACCCGCGCACCGGCCGCGTGCACACCGTCTTCCATCAGGCGGGCACCTCGACCGGGCGGCTGTCGAGCAGCGATCCAAACCTCCAGAACATCCCCGTTCGCAGCGAGCAGGGGCGGCAGGTCCGCTCGGCGTTCGTCGCCCCCAAAGGCTGCATGCTGCTGTCGGCCGACTACTCGCAGGTCGAGCTGCGCGTCCTCGCCCACCTGTGCGAGGACCCCACGCTGCTCGCCGCGTTCGAGGCCGACCAGGACATCCACCGCATCGTGGCAGCGGAGGTCTTCGACGTGAAGTCCGAGGACGTTACGCCCGACATGCGGGCCCGGGCCAAGACCGTCAACTTCGGCATCATCTACGGGCAGACGGCGTTCGGGCTGTCGGTGACGCTGCGGATTCCGCGCGGCGAAGCGGCCGAGTTCATCCGCCTCTACAAGCAGCGCTTCCCCCGCATCGAGGAGTTCCTCGCCGCGTGCGTCGCCGAGGCCAAGGCGAACGGCCACGTCCAGACGATTCTCGGCCGGCGGCGGGCGATCCCCGAGATCGACGCGCGGAACCCGCAGCGGCGGGCCCTGGCGGAGCGGCTGGCCATCAACTCCGTCGTGCAGGGCTCGGCCGCGGACCTGATCAAGCAGGCGATGATCAACATCGACTCCCGCATCCGGCACGAGGCCCGGCCGGCGAAGATGATCCTGCAGATTCATGACGAACTGGTCTTCGAGGTGCCCGAGCCGGCCGTCAAGGCGGAGCGTGAGATGATCGTCAAGGAGATGTCGGGTGCGGTGAAGCTCCGGGTGCCGCTGAAGGTCGATGTCGGCGTCGGCCGCAGCTGGCTCGACGCCAAATGATTCCCCTTCGCAGGAAGGCAGGGGATTCAGGGGATACGGCTTCTGAGCAGCGATGAACACTAAGGAACGCCGACGCAAGACAGCCGCAGGTGCTTGTCCTTCCTCGCATTTGTGTTCATCAGCGTTCATTCCTGCCTCTTCTCCGTGTCCCATGCATCCCGTGCATCCCCGCTTGTCTTCCTGGCTGCGCTAGGAAAGCATTGCGTTCCCATTAAGAATGCGTTGCCGAGCTCCGGGCCCTTCGCTACCATGCGGCTCGGAGCTCCCGCCCGAATGCATCCAGGATGCCGTCCATGAGCGTTTCCGACTCCCTGGCAAGCCGCGACCCCGAGACTACCGATCTCTCCGCAGATGCGCCACCCGCCCGCGAACAGATCGCGAAGGTGCGATTCTGGCGGAACTCCGGCTGGTTCAATGCCCTGCTTATCCTCGTGGCGATCTATCTCTTCGTCGGCGCCATCAATCTGATGGGCTCGGGACTGAAGACCATGGCCCGAGTGCCGGAAACCGAAGCCTGGCTGCACTACCTGTTCAGCTACGCCCGGCACCCCGTGGCTGGCCTGTGCATTGGCGTGCTCATCACCGCCCTGGTCCAGTCGAGCAGCTTCACCACGTGCTTCGTGGTCGGGCTCGTGGCCTCGCCGGTGACCGGCATGTCCCTCGCCGTGGCCATCCCCATCATCATGGGCGCGAACATCGGCACCTCGGTGACGAACACTCTCGTGTCGCTGGCGCACCTTCGACGACGAAAGGAGTTCCAGCGCTCGCTCGCCGGGGCGCTCGTCCACGACATCTTCAACGTCCTCAACGCCGCTCTCCTGCTCCCGCTGGAGATCGCCTTCGGCCTGATCTCGCGACCGGCCAAATGGTTCGCCGACTGGCTCGAGGGCGCCGCCTTTTTCACTGCCAACCCCAAGCAGTTCAACGTCGTCAAGACGGCCGTCAGTCCCCTCACCGACGGCGCCGACGGACTGCTCAGCGGCGTGCTCGGACTGTCGCCGACCGTCGCCGGCGCGCTTACCGCCATCGCGGCTGTCGCGCTGCTGTTCTGCGCGCTCATCATGCTCGTGCGGATGCTCCAAGGCCTCATGCGCGACCGCCTCGCGGGTCTGTTCCAGCGCACCCTGTTCCGCAACAAATGGATCGCGTTCGTCGTGGGCATCCTCATCACCGCGACCGTCCAGAGTTCCTCCGTCACCACTTCACTCATCGTCCCCATGGTCGGCGCGGGCGTCCTCACGCTGAAACAGATCTACCCCTACACGCTCGGGGCGAACATCGGCACGACGATCACGGCCATCCTGGCCGGCCTGGCAGCGGCCGCCATGGCCGGCGGGCAGGCGGAAACCGTTCAGTTCCTCGCCGCCGCCGGGCTCGCCGTCGCCTTCGGGCACCTCCTGTTCAACATCATCGGCACGTGCATCTTCTGGCCGCTCAGTTGGATCCCGATCTCGCTGGCGAAGGGATACGCCAAGCTGGCGGCGCGGCGCCGGCTGCTGGCCGGCATGTATATTGTGGTGATCTTCTTCTTGGTCCCCCTCGTGGTGATTTTCGCCGTTCGGTGGCTGGGCTGACCGGCCGGACGGCGGTGGAGCAGATTCGATGCTGAAGGAAATCTGGCAGGCGTTGCGCGGGAAGGACTCGCTGTCGGGAATGATTGGCGATGTGGCCCGAATGCTGGAGACGGGCGAATGGATGTTCGAGCGGGCGTCGGACGCGCTGATGCGCAGCGCCGACTGGACCGCCACCGCCGACGAACTGTATGCCCGCGACCGCGAGGTCAACGAGATCGAGCAGCGCATCCGCGAGCGGATCGTCACGCACCTGAGCGTCGGACACACGATGGACATCTCCCCGTGCCTGGTCCTGATGAACGTCGTCAAGGACGCCGAGCGGATCGGCGACTACTGCAAGAACATCTTCGAGATCGGCAAGTTCTACCGCCGTGAGTTCGCCACCCCCGAGTTCGCCGTCCCGCTCGAGGAGGTCCGCCGCGACGTGCTGCCGCTGTTCGCCGAGGCCCGAAAGGCGTTCGTCGAGGCGAAGGCCTCGCGAGCCCGTGACATCCTCGAATCCGCGAGCAAGCTCCGCGGCCGGTGCGACGTACTGATCCGGCAACTGCTTTCCGTGCACGACCGCATCGCCCCGGACGAGGCCGTGGCGTACGTCCTGCTGGCCCGCTTCTACAAGCGCGTCGCCGCCCACCTGGCGAACATCGCCACGAGCGTCGTCTCGCCGGTGCCGCTGCTCGACTACCGCGGCAAGAAGCTCCCCTCGACCGACTGATCCCTCGCGGCTGCCTTCTCGCACGGATTCAGGGGACACAGCCTCTCTGCGGCGATGAACGCAGTTGAACGCAGATACGTCATAGGAGAAGTATCCGCAGCGTTCGTCTTTATCCACGTTCATCCGTGTTTATCCCTGCTGAGACGCCGTATCCCGTGCATCCCCTGCCTCCCTGCGAACTCCCACCATTACGGCAGGAAGTCCTTGGCCTGCTTGAGCTTGCGAGGCAGGTAGGTCTGCGCCACATACTCCAGGCCGTGCTTGGCGAGCGCCTGCTGCTCCACGCGCACGCCCATCTTCAGCATCTTCGCGATCGCGTCCTGCCACGGCTTGTGGTGGCGGATGAACGGATCGTTCCTGAGCGCATCATTCGCCCGCTTGATGTCCACGTCCTTCAGCGGATGCGTCGGCAGCTCGTACTCCTCGATATCCTCCGGCGTCACGCCGAGGAACCGCGCCTGCGGCACGCAGAAAAACTCGTTCAGGTGCGCCGCGTTGCCCGAGCCCACCTTCAGCGTTCGGTAAATGTTGAAGTACCCGTACGGGTCGCCGTCGGTGAACACGTATACCGGCAGCCTCTTCCCATCCGCCAGCCGACGAATGAACCGCCGGCACGCGCGGCTCGGCACGCCCCCCATCGACACCAGCACGCAGTGCTGCTTGTCGAAAAAGTCCTCCTCCACCAGTCGCTCGAACATGCCCTTGGTCTCGACGGCGAGGATGAACTTCGCGGCCGTCCGGAAACCCAGCTCCTCCACCACCGTCGGCACGCTGTACGCCCCGCTGCCGAACCGCGTGCAGTCGATCTCGACGCGCTTGCCCGTTCGCCGGTCCTTGTCCAGCACGATCAGCTCGCCCGCGACCTCGCCGCCGTGCTCGTCCGCGCGGAAGTGCAACTGCTCACGGTTGGTGGTAAGCATCGCCTCCACGTCGTCCATCACCGTGTCGGACTCGTCCTGCCCGGCGAAGGCGGCCTCGCCCCAGTTGTACGCCTGGTAATACGCCTCGCGCTTGGTCGAGTGCCGGTCCGTCTCGACGAGGTCCTTGCTCATCGCCAGCATCTTCAGCGTCTGGGCAAACGTCTTCACCGTGCTGACGGTCAGCGTCCGGACCTTGTTCTTGCCGCGCAGCTCGAAGTGCCCTTTCCGCGGCCGATACCGAACGTTCGACAGCGACCGGATCGGCAGCCTCATCTGCGGCTTCGCCTTGCGGCGGATCTTCGAGTACACGTCGCCCGCTTCGTCGCGGATCTGCTCCACCACGTCCGACTTCTTCGCCCGGGCCATCATGCCTCCCGCATCATCGCTTCGTCCCGCTCCACCGGCACCGCGTCGGCGAGCCCGTACGCGGCTACGCAATCGTCGAGTCGCTCGCACACCTCGTCGCGGGTCGCCTCCCACTTCGCGCCATCCGGTGGGGCCTCCGTCAGCAGCTCCGCCTCCACGTGCCCGGCGAGGATCCGCGCCGTCGTCGCCTTCAGCCCCCACCGCGCGCTCGCCAAGGCCGAAAGCCACGACTTGTCCCATCGCGTTCGCCGCCCGCCTTCGTGCCGGATGCTCAGCCGGCGGCGGGTCCCGGCCCGCCGCGTACGGTGCGTCTCCATCGCCTTGGCGGCCGCGAACAACTGCACGCGTCGCAGAACCTTCACTGCCATCTCAAACAGCGCCGCGCTCGTCACCCGCCGCCGCTCGGCGCGGTCAAGGTAGATCTCGATGGCCATGGCGAGCTGCCCGGCGTCGTAGAGGGTGCCGCGGGTGTGCCGCATGCCCCGGTGCATCGCCGCCGCGAGGCGGAGCACTTCGAAGGGTTCTTCGCGTCCGTCGCGTTTGACCACCCGGATCGTCCGTGACCCGTTCATTGCCATCCTCCAGGCGCATGCCTGAATCTACGCTATTCGTCGGCAGGTCCTTCGTCTTCGCGCGGCCCGAACAGCCCCCGCTGCCCGCGCCCCGGCGCGGGGCGCTCCTCGGCATCCCGCGCCTCGTCGATCAACTCGCCCACGTCCGCGAACTGCCGGTACACACTCGCGAACCGAACGTATGCGATCTTGTCAACCTGCCGCAGGTGCCCCGCCACCGCGTCGCCAATGAACGACGACGGCACCTCCCGGTCGTGCTCGCGGAAGATATCCTCCTCCGTCGCCTCGACGATCCGCCGGATCTGCTCGTTCGTCACCGGCCGCTTGTAGCACGCCTTCTGCAGGCCTTCGATGAGCTTCTGACGCGTGTACGGCTCGCGCGAGCCGTCCTTCTTCAGCACGGCGATGCGAACCTGCTCTTCCGGACGCTCGTAGGTGGTGAACCGCTTGCCGCAAGCGAGGCACTCGCGCCGTCGCCGGACGGCCCGCCCGCCCTCGCTGCTGCGGGAATCCACCACCTTGTCCTTATCTTGGCCGCAGAATGGACACTGCATTTCGCACCCGGCCGTAACCGGCCGCCGACCGTCAAGCCACAAGCGGCCCCGCTTCTGGATGCTACGCGGGCCCGGCCGCGCCGACACGCCATATCTTGCGATGCCGGATTCTAGCGCGTCGATATCTTGCGCGTCAAGCGCGGCCGGGAATATCGAACCTGTCCCGGAGGGGTCCAGAACCGCGAGCGCCGAGGTCCGGAGTGCGGCCCCGAGCGCCTTGGCTTCGTTCGGGCGCGCCGGAACCGGCCGGAACCATCGGCCGGTCTGTTGTTCGTCCTTGCTCGTTCTTGCGCGCCACGGCCGTTCTTGCGCGCCCTTGTTCGTTCTTGGCGGCATTTGCGCAAGTTTGCGCAAGCTTGAACAAGCATTCCGACGTAAGTCTTTCCATTTCATTCAGTTAAGGTTTCCGTCGCGCGCCGCGCGCTGGGTGGCGCGTCAAGGAGAAAAGCCTGAGGCCTGAGCAACAGGCGTAGAGCAAGCGTCAATCCGCTGCCGCTGAACACTGAACGCTGGTTGCCTCGCCGTATTCGGTTCTCAGATCCCCCGCCCCGCCTCTCAACAGGCGGCCGGTATATCGTATCTATATAACACAGGCCGCGGAATGCAAGAACAAAATCTCCCGGCCGGGCAGGAATCCCCGACGGAATACCGGGATGGACCCGATGCGACGATGCCGTAGTTCGGGCGCGAGGCGAACCACGCTCTCGCAGGGATGCACCGGCCCTGCTCTGCGAAGCCGCTTGCTACTCCGCCAGGTACTTCGCTACGAAGCACGAGACGCAGGGCGAAGCAGAGATGCACGGGAGATGGGCGGAAGCAGCGGTCGCGAGCCGCGACCCGGCTTCGCCATCCTCCTTCGCCAAGGCTTCGGAGGATTCAGGCTTCGGAGCATTCAGGCTACGCCGGACAAGTCGGAACATTCAGGCTACACCGTGCCAAGCCGCCAGGGAGCGGGATCCCCGTCAGTGAGCCGCGACCGCAAGGGAGCGGGTGCTCAGGAGCGGGGGCTCAGGGGTGGGTAGCCCCCGAGGGATTTCGGCTGGGCCTCAGCATGGCGGCAAACGATGGCCGCCATGCGGCGGGTGCCACGCGGCATCGCTTTGGGCTTCTGCCGCCCTGGAGGGGCGGGAGTCCGTAGCCAGGGGTGACCGAAGGGCTCGTCGCGCCGTAGCGGCACAGCCACGAAGGCGGCAACCCTTGGATAGCGCCCCCGCGCGTGGAGCCCCGGCGGGGCGACGCACATCCTGTCACGCCCTTTCAGGGCTACCCCGCATCGACACCCGTTTACCCAGGGCGTTGCCCTGGGCTGACGAATCCCAGCCCGTTGGGCTGAACGGCGGCCCTGCCGTAGCGACGACCCGCCGGACAATCGCCCGAAGCAATCGCTCCGCGTTGAGAGCTGTCGCCTTCAATCCACCCGCGCGCGGCAATCCGGTCATGAACGGACCATGGGCCGTCAACTCAGCGCGTGCGAATCAACGGGCCGCTCGCACCAGCGCTTGCAATCGTAGGGCGCGCCGATACCCTGATTTCGCGGCGGCGGGCGGGCGGGCGGACAACCCGCGCCGCGAAGCGACGAAGCCGGTTCGCGTCTTCCCTGTCATAGCAGAGGCGTTCCGATGGAATCATCGCGTCACGAGCCTTGGGACGATCTGATCGTCACGGCCTCGACGGACGACCAGGCGGCCGCGTACGAGCGCCGGCTCGCTCTGCGGCAGGAGTTGGGCCTGCTGACGGGCCCGGCCGGCACGAGCGTGCGCGAGGTGCTCGTCGTCACCGACCCGGGCGGCAAGCGCGTCGGCAGCGGGGGCAGCACGCTGCACTGCCTGGCGCGGGTGCTCGAGGCCCGCGGGGCCGGGGCCGGCGGCGAGGACGCCTGGCTCGCCGCCCTGCGGGACCTCCGCATCCTCATCGTCCACGCCGGCGGCGACTCCAAACGCCTGCCCGCCTACCGCCCGTGCGGTAAGCTGTTCCTCCCCGTCCCGTGCGACAGCGACAGCGCCCTCGGCGCGACGCTGTTCGACCGGCAGATCGGCACGTACCTCGACCTGCCGGCCGCCCCGCCCGGCCGCGGGCAGACGGTCATCGCCTCGGGCGACGTGCTGCTGACGTTCGACGCGGGCGAGGTCCGCTTCGACGCGCCGGGGCTGACCGGGCTGGGGGCGCTCGCCTCGCCCGAGGACGCCGCCCGCCACGGCGTCTATTGCGCCCGCGGCGGGACGGTCGAGGCGTTCCTCCAGAAGCCCTCGCCCGAGGCGCAGCGCGAGCACGACGCCATCGACCGATACGGGCAGTCGATCCTCGACATCGGCGTGATGAGCTTCGACGCGGCGACGGCCGTCGCGATGCTGCAGGCGTTCGGCTATGCCGCCGTGGACGGACGGCTCGAGTCCGGCGGCGAACCCGGGCGGGCGGTCTTCGAACGCGGGCTCGACTTCTACCGCGAGATCGCCTGCGCGCTCGGCGACCGGGCCACGGCCGAGCAGTACGTCCGCTCGGCGCAATCGAGCGGCTCGACATGGCCCGATCCGCTCCTGCGGAGCGTCTTCGACGCGCTGCGGACGGTCCGCTTCAGCGTGCAGGTGCTGCCGCACTGCGAGTTCCTGCACTTCGGCACGACACGGCAGCTCATCACGAGCGGGCTGGCACTGCTGCGGGCGGACCGCGGCGTGTCGCGGCTTCAGGCTTGTCTCAAGATCGGCAACGAGGCGGCCGACGACGCCTCGATCTCCGGCGCGAACGCGTGGGTGGAAGGCTGCCGCGTCCGCGCGCCGCTGGAACTCGCGGGACGCAACGTGCTCATCGGCGCCGACGTCGAGCGATCCACCGCCCTGCCGCCCGGCGCCTGCATGGACCTTCTCGCCGGCGACGGCCGCGACGCCCGCCCGGCGACGTTCCTGCAATTCTACGGCATCGACGACTCGTTCAAGCAGCCGGGGGCGGAGGGCGCGACGCTGTGCGGCCGGCCGGTGACCGAGTGGCTGGCGGCGGTCGGCCTGGCGGCCGAGGATGTCTGGCCGGCGGAGCTGCCGGCCGAGGCCCGCACGCTGTGGGACGCGCGGCTCTTCCCGGCCGTCGCGGGGCCGGCCGCGTGGGCCGACTGGCTCTGGGTGTTCGACCCCGAACGGGCAGACCCCGAGCGCAAGCGGGCGTATCGCGACGGGGACCGCTACAGCCCGGCCGAGATCGCCGCCGCCACCGACCACGACGCGTTCCACGCCCGCCGGGGCGAACTGCGGGCGGGCGAGGTGCGCCGGTCGCTTCGCCGCCTGTTCCGCCCGGACAGCGGCTTCTCGGCGGACGACCTCGCCCACGCGCTCGGCAGCGTCGATGCCCCGGGGCGATCGTCCCTGGTCGCCGAACTGCTCGCCGAAGCCCGCTGGCACGCGGACCCCGCGCAGGCGGCCGACGCCCGCGGGGCATTCGCGTTGTCGCGAATCCTGCACACGCTGGGCTCGGCCGTGGCGTCGGCCGAGCTGGGCGAGCGCCTTGACGACGCAATCCCCAGACTCGCCGAACGCCTGGAACCCGCCGAACGGGCATGGCTGGACGAACTGGACCTGTCGCCCCGACCCGACACCGCCACGGTCGAGTGGTGCGACCGCGCCCGCGCAGTTGCCTTCGAATCCATGAACCGCACGATCATCGCCGGCGCCGTCCCCCGCGTCCCGCCGCCGAAGAGCGCCCTGCGAAGCGACGAGATCGTCTGGGGCCGGGCGCCCGCGCGGCTCGACCTCGGCGGCGGCTGGAGCGACACGCCGCCGTACTCGCTGGAGCACGGCGGATGCGTGCTGAACGCGGCCGTCGATCTCAACGGCCAGCCGCCCATCCACAGCTACGCCCGCGTCATCGCCGAGCCGGTCATCCGCATCGCCTCCATCGACACGGGGGCCCGGGCGGAGATCCGCGAACTGCCGGACCTGCTCGACTATCGCGAGGCGACGAGCACGTTCGCTCTGGCGAAGGCGGCGCTGGCGCTGTCGGGCTTCTCGCCGGAGACGGCCGACTGGTCGGCGAGCGTGACGCTCGCCGACATGCTCAAGCACTTCGGCGGGGGGCTGGAGCTGACGACGCTGGCGGCCATCCCCAAGGGCAGCGGGCTGGGCACGTCGAGCATCATGGGCGCGGTGCTGCTCGCCGTCGTGCAGCGGGTGCTGGGGCGCGAACTGCCGCCCCGCGAGCTGTTCCACGGCGTGCTTCGGCTGGAGCAGGCGCTGACCACCGGCGGCGGCTGGCAGGATCAGGTCGGCGGCGCCGTGGAAGCCGTCAAGATCGCGTCGTCCGCGCCGGGGCTGGTCCCGGATGCGCGAATTCACTACGTGCCGGCCGACGTGCTCGACCCGCATGCCGATGCGCCCGCGGGGCGGGCGGCCCCGACGCTGCTCTACTACACGGGCATCACGCGGCTGGCGAAGAACATCCTCCAGCAGGTGGTCGGGCGGTACCTCGACCGCGACCGGCCGGCGT
>Ga0272441_10016763_pt1 | contig 10090 bp, 5 predicted proteins | sample SSMProp6N_FD_193582 | JGI IMG/M metagenome (GOLD analysis project Ga0272441, IMG submission 193582) | Marine sediment archaeal communities from Little Sippewissett salt marsh, Falmouth, MA, United States - SSM-Prop-6N | ecosystem: Environmental > Aquatic > Marine > Wetlands > Sediment ... | reverse complement strand
GGGGGGCGGGTGCACCGATCGCGCGGCGGGGGCCCCAGGGGGCGCAACGGTGGCGTTAGCAGCCCGTTGAAGAATGTCGTTTTTGCTACGCGGCGATCAGGCCACCGGTTCGCGCGCGGTTTCGCTCGCGGCTTGGGGCCGGACGTAGGGCAGGGCGTTCTCGGCCTACGCGCGCTCCCTGCCGTCCGGGCGGACGGCGGTGGGATCGTGGGGGTTGACGTTACGCGGGTGGGCGTTGCGTAGCAATGGTGACGATGGCCGTGCGGATGGTCGCGGGCAGGGCGGGCCACGCGCGTATAAGGGCTTGCAGATCGGCGTCCCCAGGAGCGCGCTTCCGCGAATCGTATACAACATCCGCTACAACACCCCTATTCGGGCGATCCGTAAGTGTAGTGTTGGCAGTGGTTTGCGTTTTGTGGGTCGACGGTTCGAGTCCGTCCGCCACCATTCGGCAGGGGGGTGCACCATCGCGCACTGAACCGCTTTCCCGGGCTTCTAGAGGGGTTTTTCCAGCCGCGTTCGCTTCGGTGCCTTGGGGTCACTGGGGTTCAGTACAACGCCAGGTACAACACTAGGTACAACACCCGGTACAACACCCGCTACAGCGCTTCGCGCGTCGGTACCTGTCGCCCGTAGCGGTTCGCCGTCCGATGGATCCAAGTCGGGCAGCTTCGCCACCGCGGCGGACGTGTTGATCAACCGCGGGTCGGTGTAGGTGTCCATCGTCAAGCGAATGTCGGTGTGCCGGGCAAGCTCCTGCGCCGTGCGTGGATGCGCGCCGGACGTTGCCAGCCACGTTACGAATGTCTTCCGCAGACAGTGCCGATCAAGGCTCGCCCCGGTGTCGTCCGGTTGCCAGTCGATACCGGCGCTGTCGCAATCACGCTTGAACGTGGCGAGTGTTGGCGTGGTCTTGAACACGGGGTTCTTGGGCTTGGCAAACGGGGGACGCGCCGCGGCCCTGATCGATGGACACCCACAGGGAGGGGCGAAAGCGGTGGAACGGCGGCGGCGTCGAGGAGCGACGTGTCGTTGTCCCCACGCACGTGGGGGTGAACCGTTTCCGGGCCCAAGCGATTGGCAATCCAAGGAGTTGTCCCCACGCACGTGGGGGTGAGCCGCCCAGCCGACCGGCTCGAGGAGTTGATCCCCGTCGAATGGCGGGAGCGCTTTGGCGTGCGCAGCCCCCGGCGCGTCAGCCTGCGGTGTAGATCATCCCACCCGGCACGAACCCTGAGTCACCACCGCCCAGCAGCCAGCCGATGGGTGCCGCCCCGCGAAAAGCGGGTTCAACCGTTCTTCGTTTTGGCAGGATGATGTGATACACTGCCCAGGCTCTGGTGAAACGGCAGTCTTGGCGGGTGCGACGGTTACCAGAGACGCTGGAACGGCATATCCCCAACGCATCCCGGCCAGGCCGGAGCCCCCTGCATCTCATCGAGGCTGCCTGGGCAACACCGCAAATACGGTGAACCCTGATGGCCCCTGCTGCTCAACTCGGACGAGTCACAGGTTGCCCTGAGCCAAGGGGCCGGGAAGGGAGTGGGAAGCATCGGACCAACCTACAGGTCAAAGGGGAGAGACCATGAAGCCGACAAGAGATTCGATCCTACTGACGGTTGCAGTTCTGCTGGCTACGCCCTGGGTGTTGAACGCCCAGACGCCGCTGGGAACATCTTTCACTTATCAGGGGCAGCTCAAACACGGGGGCCAGCCGGTCAATGACACGGCCGACTTCGAGTTCTCGCTGTGGGACGCGGAGACCGGCGGCGTTCAGGTTGGCCCGACGGTGCCGGTCAACAACTGGCTCATCGAGGGTGGCTTGTTCACCGTCTTGTTGGACTTCGGCGAGGGCGTCTTCACCGGGGACGCATGTTGGCTGGAGATTGCGGTGCGCTCGCCGGCGGGCAACGGCGAGTTCACCACACTCAGCCCACGGCAGCCGCTGACGGCCACGGCGTATGCGCTGTACGCGCTCAGTGGCCCTGGGAGTGGGGGTTACTGGGCCGCCGACGGGGACGACATCTACAACACCAACAGCGGCAACGTCGGCATCGGCACACCTACTCCCAGCTATCCGCTCCATATCGAGGGCGATGGCACACGCGTCGTCTACGTTCGGAGCCACGCGGCCAGCGCTCGTGCCCTGCATGCCTCATCCAACGGCACCGCAGTGTACGCTTCTGGCGGGAGCTGCGGCCTGGACGCCTATACTGATTCCCCGACCGGCAACGCAGTCTATGCTTTCAACGAAGCCGAGTCGGGCAACGCCTACGCCATCTACGGCGAGAACGGCAGCCCCACCGGCACCGCCATCTACGGGATTGCGGGCAACGATGACCAGTACAGCACCGGCATCGGCGTCTACGGACGCTCCGACAGTGACGGCGGCACCGGCGTGTACGGCGAGGCCACGCATGCAACGGGTCCGACCTACGGCGTGCGCGGCCAGACCTCCTCCAGCAACGGCTACGGTGTTCATGGGTATGCCTCGGCGACAAGCGGCGCCAACCGCGGCGTGTACGGGAAGACCGACAGCTACGACGGCCATGCCGGCTACTTCGAGAACACGTCTTCGGGCAGCTACGGTGCACTGGCCGGCGATGCCCACGGTGTCCAGGGCCGGGGGAATACCGCCGGCGGCTTCTTCGAGGATGGGGGCGGGTCCACCTACGCGTATGTCGGGCACTCCGACCAGGGTATCCGGGCGTTCGGCGCGGGAGGCGGCGGCTACTTCGAGGACATCAGCGCCTCCGGCCACGCTTACCTTGGCTACGGAAACCTCGGTGTCGACGCCGCTGGCACCGAAGCCGGCGGACACTTCCTGGATGAAGACCATCTAGGCGAGGCCTACGTCGGCTACGGCGGCAGCGGCATCGAGGCAAAAGGCAGCGTGACGGGCGGTTCGTTCGAGAACACCAGCAGCTCCGCTTTCGCCTATGCCGCCAATGGTGACTACGGAATCGCTGCTCTGGGACCGGAAGCCGGAGCGTTCTTCCGAGACCTGACCGGCAACGGATACGCCTATCTCGGCCGCGGAGACAGAGGGATTGAGGCGTTCGGAACAACTGGGGGCGGCTACTTCGAGGATACCAACAACACCGGCTACGCCTACGTCGCTGTGGGACGCCACGGTATCGAGGCGTATGGCGATGCCGCAGCCGCCTATTTCCAGGAAACCGACGGCACCGGCTACGCCTACGTCGGAATCGACGACCACGGTATCGAAGCCGCGGGCAGCGATGCAGGGGCCGTCTTCGTCGACACCGACGGTTCCGGTCAAGCGTACATCGGGTGCGGCGACAGAGGGATCGAGGCGTTCGGCGATTTCGCAGGCGGCTACTTCGCGGACACCGACGCCTCCGGCTACGCGTACGTGGGCTACGGCGACCGCGGCATCGAAGCCTACGGCAGCCTGGGAGGGGGCTACTTCGAGGACACCGACAGCTCCGCTTACGCCTACGTGGGGCGCGGCGAAAAGGGCGTTTCTGGATACGGAGCGACCTCGGGCGGCGTATTCGAGGACACCAACAGTTCCAGCTACGCCAACGTCGGGGCCAGCAATTACAAGATCACCGGGTCCGGACTGGTTTCCTTCGTCCAAAACCACCCCGACGATGCGGACAAGGTGATCGTCTATGCGTGTCCCGAGGGCGACGAGGCCGCGACTTACACCCGCGGCACGGCCCGGCTCGTCGATGGCAGGGCGGTCGTACCGCTGGGCGAGACATTCAAGTGGGTCACCAACCCCGACATCGGGCTTACGGCTCACCTGACGCCGCACGATTACGCCGTACCGCTCGCCGTCGTGTCGCTTACCACAGAGAAGCTGGTGGTGCGGGGCCCACAAGATGGGCCGGATGACGTGGTGTTCGACTACCTCGTCTACGGCCTGCGGATCGGCTTCGAAGAGACCAGCATCGTCCAGGAGAAGGAGCGCGAGGCCTATATCCCATCGATGGCCGACCACCGCGCCTTGTACGAGCGCTGCCCGGAGCTGAGGGACTACAACGCCCTGGAGCGCTTCAGGCGGATGCACGCCGCAGCCGGCCAGACAATGCCGCTGGACCTGAGCGCCGCGCAAGCCCTGCACGACGCGATCGTCGAGTTCGACCCGGCGGTGCATTCGTTCGACGAGCGCCGAGAACTGGAAGCACGCGAGACGATTGAGATGGGCGCAGATCAGCCCAGGGAGCAGCGCCGCCACGGACCAGAGCTCGTCGATCCGAAGGACACCGAACTGGCAGAGCTGCGCGCCCGAGTAAAGGCGCTCGAAGCGGTGGTTGCTCGTTTGTCTGTCCCGCAGAACGGAGGTGAACAGCGAATGGCAAGAACGCCACAATCTTCGCCACGCTGACCGCACCGACAATCGCTACCGTTGCCCCGGCTGTCGCCGCCGACTTCGCTAGCGACTGGCGGACCTTCGATGGAGGCGGGGACATGTTTACCACCGGCGGCGACTTCGAGCTGCGCGGCACGATCGGTCAGCTCGGCACTGGCGAGCTTGTCATGACCGACGGCGGCTGTTGCAACGCCGACTTCGACGACACGGCAGATGTCGGCCTCGGCCATATGGCCATCTTCCAACGTTGTTTCAGCGGCGCGGGTACGCCACCAGAACCGGGCTGCGGTGAATAGCCGCGCGACCCTGGAGCCGGCGGTCACACGCTGGCGAGACCTCGACCTCCGCCGAGGGCTTGCTGCGGGAGATTGACCTGTTCCCGATGCGTCCGGTGAGTCGGCCGCTGGCGCATTCTCCCGCTCACGGTCGCGGCGCGTTTACCGACCGCGCTACTTTCGCCCACGGCGCGGGCGGAGGCGGTCAAGGCTGCGTTTGAAATCCTCGGTCTGTTCCGGGTTGAGTACCTTGATGATGCGCGACTTTACGTCGGCGGCCAGTTTCGCCGACCGCTCCTTGTCGCGCCGCATCTCCCTGTACGAGTTGAGCGCGTTACGCTCGATCTCCCGCAGTGCATCGCGCTGTTCGCCGCTGAGTCTCCGGACGCGCTTCATGGCTTTGAGCACACTGCGCAGATCCTCAGTCCGCTGCGGTTCGGCAGCTTGCCCTTCCGCAACAAACTGTAGACGGTAATCGCTGAGACGCCCCTGCTGGTCCTTGTCCAGAAGTCCGGACACCTGCCCGTAAAACTCGTCCTGCAGTGCGGCGAAGTCCGGCGCTTCCCACTGCATGCCGCCTTCGCCCTCCTCCCAGCGTTGGCGCATCTCCTCCTGCATCGCCTGCCACCGCTCGCGCAAGAGCCCACGATAGCCCTCTCGCTGTTCGTCCGTCATGCCGACAGCGTCCGGAAGCTCGCGGACAGCCTGCCACATCTGACGCCCGTGGTCTCGCCATTGCTGCATCAGGCCGCGCATCTCTCGAAACCTGACGAGTTGATCCTCGTGAAGCACGGTTTCGATGTCATCGAACAGGTCCTGCATCCCCCCCTCACGCTCGTCGAATTGCTGCTGGAGCTTCTTTCGCAACTCAGCCGCGCGGGCCTCATCGCCGGTTGCCATCGCAAGGCCAACTTCCTGCCACTGCTCCTGAGCCTCGCGCGCGCGTGCTTCCTGTGCGGCCACGACGGTCTCAAGCTGCTCCCACTGCTGCTCATCGAAGCCAAGCTCCCGGTCGAATCCCTCCACCATCTGATTGAGCCACTGACGCGGTCCCCAGTGGCCACCAGGCCCGCCCCATCCACCACGCTGCCCAGAGTCCTGCCCGGCGACGGTGGCCGTCAGGATCAGCAGGAGCGCCGCTGTCGCCATGCGTCTTATCATTGCCCAGTTCCTTCGTGCGTCTAAAGTGGTCGCGTTCGCGCTCCATTCTATCGTCCAGCGTTCGATAGAGTGAGCCCTTTCCTGGGCCCGTTTCCCTGCTTGGGGTCCGGCTGGCCCGAGCCCCTGAATCTCAATCGCAGTTCAGGTGACGGCTGCTGTTTGTTAGCAATACGCAGCGCAATGAGCGTTCGGGCCTGGCAGCGTACCACCCAGGCAGGGAGTTACTGCGTAACCAACGCGGCGCGGATTTCGCTGGGCCAGCACACCTCTTTCGAAGTCGCTCCAGCAAGCCTGTGCTATCATGTACCGCGCAGCGGCAGATGATTGAACGCCACGCAATAGGCGACGTGCATTAACGGGTATTTCACGCGCACGCGGTAGCCGCGCAAGCAGCTGCTGTCCCAGCCGAGTTTGTCACAGAGGTGTTGGACCATTTCGACGTGACGTCCGACCTCATTCAGTCTGAAACGGGAAGCGCCCATGCCCAACGGTTGAATACTCTCCATCATATCGAGACGGTCGAGTTCACGCGCCGGATCGCCCGGAGCGGACAGTCCGTGAATGTGAATGTCGTACACGATCAGGGACGGATCGCCCGGCCACACGTCCTCGTGCAACAACACGTTCATCACGAGTGTTTTGGCGGGCAGGTTGATGCCGACAGACCAGTGCGGACGGGTTAGATCGTCTTCCGACTTTCGATAAAGCGGACGTCCGCCGCGCACCATATTGGCAGTGAACACGTCGACGGCGGCATTCGCACCGATCTCGTTGCCGGCCAGGACATAAGTGACCCGGTCGCCGCTCTCGACGTGCTCCAGTTGGGGATAAGGCTCGGAACAGAATCGCTTAAGCAAGGGATTCCACGGCAGTGTTTCGCCGGCTTGTTCCTCGGACAGGACGCATTCGAGCGGCTGCGGGGCGCTCGGGTGAGGAACATGGCTGGCGACGGGGACACGGGCGCTGGGACGCAGCCGATGTAGATTCGTCAGACCTTCCAGCAGCACAATGTCGCAATTCTCCCCATCAGCATTGGGATGGTAGATGACCGTGTCGAGTTGCGTTTCAGCGCGAGCGCCCATCAGATTGGCGATGCTTTTGAAAGCAAGCTGCTTGTTGGTCAGTTCAAAACGCGCCCGGGCGTCGGGCAGCCATTCAGTGATGGCGGCGTCGAAGCCGTCCCAGCCGCCGCGCTCCTCGTTCACGAGCTGATCGAACATCTGCAGGGCGATTTCGGCGCGGCTGTGGATATCGGACGAAACGGAGCGCTTGGCGGCCTGGAGGAAAATGCGCAGGCCTTCGCTGCGTGGCATGCGGCTGACGGCGGCCAAGGGATCATCCGTTCGGAACGCGCTCAGCAGTCGGCTGGCGAGGGTGCGATGGACTTTGAGAACGCGTGCCAACTCGTTTGGCGTGCGCGTTTTAGCGGGAATCTGCTCCGTGACGGCACGCATGGCGTCGCATAGCTCGCGGCCCACGCGTTTGATGTCGCCTGTCACAGGGGTTACGCCAGCGGCGGGTTCGTTGGCCATGCCTGGTGTCTCTGATTTGATACGACTCTGCCTCATTCGATTCAATCGGTTCAGTGGAACGCTGTCAAGTGCAATGGGAGCGATACTGCAACAAACGCAGGAGATATCTAGCGATGCTCTCAGAGCATCGTTGACACGGCCCTCTGGCTACCCTACATTAAGCAAGCCGAGAAGGTTCGGCCTGCATGGGCCATGTGTTCGGCGATCACACGTCGAAAGAAGCCATTCGGCCATGGGGCCCGCGACAGGCGGAAATCGTTCATAACCGTGAGCAAAGAACACATATCAACGAATGGAGGCGAGGGCAGCAATGAAGCTCACAACGACATGCATCCTGACCGCGATCCTGGTGGCGGGAGTAGCCCAGGCGGATTTCACCGGCTACTACGACCACAGCAATTGGACGCTGGAGGTTAACGGGGGCGACGGCTCGACGGTGACGACCAACCGCATGCTGATACTGACCGGCTCCAATAACGATTGCCGAGTATTCACTTGTTACACCATCAAGGTACCCGGTGACGGCAATTTCAGTTTCCACTGGGATTACGCGTGTGAAGACGAGTTCGCCCGCCTGGACACGGCCGGTTACAGCATCGACGGCGTCGTCACCCTGTTGGCCGACACTGACGGGCAGAGCGGCGACGTTAGCGTTCCAGTGCTCGAGGGGCAGACGATTGGCTTCTGGGTAGACACAAGCGACGGGATGGATGAGCCGGGGGTGTTGACGGTGACGCTGTTCAGCGGCCCGGCGGACTCGGGATCTCCGGTCGGGGCGTGCTGCTTCATTCAACCGGGTTGCGTTGACGGTTTGTATGAAGGTGAGTGTTATCGTCGCGGCGGGGTGTATATGGGAGACGGCACGACCTGCGCCGGCGTGCAGTGTGGAGAACCGCGGCAATACCTGAAAGCGGAGCTGGCGGGCGGAAACGTACGCATGACGACGATCTCCAGATGTTCTGCCAACAGCCCGCAGGTTGCATTCAACAGCACCGACAACGAGTTCCTGGTGGTGTGGGAAGAAAGCCGGTTGGCCTCGAAAACTTGCGTGGCGGCGCAGCGATACGACACGGCGGGAACGCCGCTGGGGGCGACTTGCGTGATCAACCTGACGGGAGGCTGGCAGGTCAATCCCAAGGTCGCATACAACGCGGCCGACAACGAGTACTTGATCCAGTGGCGTTGGCAGGGCGACTCTGGTGTCCCGTCCTTTAACTCGATACGCGGCCAGCGCCTGGCGGCGGATCTCACGCTCATCGGCGCCGACTTCCAGATCGGTATTCAGGGCATGGGATTCGAGAGTGCTGTGGTGCACAACTCGACCAACAACGAATACTTCTCAGTGGGGCGCGGCTACACACCCGATCCCGCCGGCGTGTATGCTTCGCGGATCGCGGGCGGGACAGTCCTGGATCCTGCGATTCTGCTCGACGGCTCTATCGGGATTAACTTCAGCTATCCGGCACCCAACGGCGGCACCGCCTGGAACAGCATCGACAACCAGTATCTTGTCACGTATGCCGTGCAGTCCTCGCCGACCTGGTCGTCCTTCAACATTCGCGGAACGCTGGTCGAAGGCAACGGCACGCAGATCGGGACTCCGTTCGAGGTCAACTTCACGCCGAGTTTCCGTTCGTTCTATAGCGCATCCAGCGTGGCATTCGATCCGAGCGCGGGGCGCTACCTGGTCGTATACGGCGATACGCGGCCGCTACCGCTGCGTGGTCAGTTTGTGTGCCGCGACGGGCGGTTGATGGGCTTCCCGTTTGAGTTCAGTGAGGCAATGGTTGGGTGGGACTGCGCGGCGCACGTAGCCTTCGATCCGATCAACGAAGTGTATCTCGTCGCCTGGGGCGAAAACCCGACCGAGACGCCGAGTTCCGTTCATGCCCAACTGCTTGCGGCGGACGGATCGATGCTGGGCGAGAGACTGACGCTGACGACAACGGCATTCCATATGCCGGGGATTCAGGCGGACGTCAACAACGGCGGCTTCCTGGTCGTCTGGCGCGACCAGCGTAACGATCCCACGAGCATTGAGGTTTACGGTCAATACATCAGCGTAATCCCCGATCATCCCGGCGACCTTAACTGTGACAGCAACGTTGATTTCGATGACATCAACCCCTTCGTCCTGGCGCTCTCCGGCCGAGCCGCGTACGAAGCTGTGTATCCCGACTGCAACTGGCTCAACGGGGACTGCGACGAAGACGGCGACGTGGACTTCGACGACATCGACCCGTTCGTGGCGATCCTGACCGGCGGCCGGTATTGGTGAATCGTGACACTTCACCGGTCTGCAAGATTCTCTGACTTTTCTGCGATTTAGCCCTTGCGCTGGGAGCGCGCACGCGCGTATATGGTCGCCATGCGCAACTCGGCGACACGTACGGACGCGTTGGATACTCTGGTGGCCGCCTTGCGGTCCGGCCAGTGTGATGAGGCCGCCGCACACCGGCTGTACACGCTCGGTCCCGACGCTGTCACCCTCGCGCTGCTCGCCGCGGCACGGCGGATCACGGAGCAGGACGCACGACTCGCACTGCTGGAAGCGCGAACCGGCGCGACCGACGTTTCCCCCAGCACACCCTCCGGCATGATTCCGGTCTACACCAAACCCAACGCGCCCGGCGCGCGACGCCGCAAACGTCCGGGCGCCCGCGACGGCCATCCCGGCCACCGTCGCCCGATGCCGACGCGGATCGATGAGCGGAAGGAACATCGGTTGAAGGTCTGCCCGTGCTGCGGCGGACCGCTGCAACGCTGCCAACGCACCCGCA
>Ga0272441_10016762_pt1 | contig 10091 bp, 11 predicted proteins | sample SSMProp6N_FD_193582 | JGI IMG/M metagenome (GOLD analysis project Ga0272441, IMG submission 193582) | Marine sediment archaeal communities from Little Sippewissett salt marsh, Falmouth, MA, United States - SSM-Prop-6N | ecosystem: Environmental > Aquatic > Marine > Wetlands > Sediment ... | reverse complement strand
CCGACGCCTTTTTCGGTTTCGAACCAGATTTGTCCTTTATGATCGAAGATGATGCGTTCAACTATCGGAAGCCCTAAACCGGTGCCGTCGGGCTTTGTGGTGAAGTATGGGTTGAATACCTGCCCGTGAAAGTTAGGATCTATCCCCTTACCCGAATCCTGCACTCGTATTCGACAGTACCGCTTATTCTGCTTTCTGACAAGATCGGTTCTCACCGAAACACTTCCTGTTTCATCAATCGCTTCAAACGCGTTTTTAAAGAGGTTGCCGAATACCTGCCTCATCTGCCCCCTATCGATCGGCAGCACGGTCTCTCTGTCAACATTTTCCAGATGTATCCGGATTTTTGGATAGGAGTCTGCGTATACCGCCAGAACCTCCTGCACAAGCGAAAAAAGATTCTCTTCTTCAATCTGCGGTGCCGGCAGTCTGGAGAATGTTCTAAACTCATCTAAGAGGTTATTGAGATTGTCAACTTCCTCGATAATCGACTCCACGGCCGGTTCCAGTATTTCGCCGAAATTTTCGCTTTTATCGCGGTACCTGCGTAGAATCCGCTGCGCGCTCAATTTTATGGGTGTAAGAGGGTTCTTGATCTCATGGGCCATCCGCCTTGCGATTTCCTGCCAGGCCGATATTTTTTCGGTTTGAAGTAATTTGTAACGCGAGCGTTCAAGCTCACCCATCATCGTGTTAAAAGAATCGACCAGTGTTGCCAGTTCCTGCCCTTTCCTGCTGAGAATCCTGTAAGAAAAATCGCCGTCCGCGACTTTGAGCGTAGCTTCTTCAAGGCTTACAATCGGCCTTATTACCTGGTCGCTCAGAAGGAAACTGATAAGAAGTGAAAGAAGCAGCAACGGCAGCGAAAAGAAACCATAGAAAACGATCAAGGTGATGCGGAATATCGGCAAGAAGCTTTCTATCTGGGCAAACGCGTCACTCGAGCTAGTGAGATTTGCGGCCTTTACGTTGAAATCGCTCGATCTCATCGAAGTAAGGACAACGCTGTACACTTCCGATCCTGCCCGCTGTCTCCGGAGGTGACGCGTGGCGCTGAATTCCTTTGTAGATTCAGACGCCATGATGCCTTCACGCGCTTCCGAAATTCTGGAAAACGATACGCTTCCCCTCACATCGCCAAAAAACGCAATGTCATTTCCGTTGCTGTCAAATACCTGCATGCTGTCAACAAGACTGCTCGTGCCCGTGACCGCCTCCCACGCCGCTTCAGGATCTGTTGATATCTCCCTGTAAAACGGAGAAAGAAGCGGGCTCGCCGCAAATGTCCGTAAACCCTCTATACGCTCTCTGTTGTATTCGAGTACAAGATCTACCCCCCCTTCCACGCCTTCGGCGACAGGTGAGGAGAACCAGCGGCTCATAGCTATTTCTATAAAACTGATTGAGAAGATAGCTTGAGGAAGTGAACTTACCAGAGTGACAAATGAGAAAAAAAGCATGAGCCGGAACTTGAAGGCGGCCCCGGATTTTGCGCGTTTTTTCTCACGGAGAGTTTTAATGACGTTAAGCGCGATTATCGCGGCGAGAAAAAGAGGGAGGATAATAGCCGTCGGTATAACGATGTAGTACGAGACCGGGCTTTCAAGAGATACATCGCTTATGATCTGCCGCGCAAAGACCAGGATAAGTACAATGAGAAGCAGATAAATCAGCAGTATGCTTATAAGCGCTATAGAAACATTGCTCGTAGGCCGCTTCACCGGTTCACCTGCTCAAATACGGTCTGTTTCCAGGAAGAGTTTGTCTGGAGGTCCGATTTCACGAGAGTCATCAACGTCAGCGGCGGTACGAGTTTTATCGGTTGGATTCTCCATCTGCACATCAGGTAGTCGTCATCCAGAAGACTTTCTGAAACAGCCATCCGGTGGCTATTGACCGAAAGGAAAAAATTCAAAAATGAAATAGCATCTGAAAAAATATGCTCCGTTGTTTCATCAACAGTAACGATAAAACTCTCGTCGAACGCATCCCATCGGGCAACAAACACCCTTTCTTCTTCCGCCAATAGCTTGTCGCCAAAGATCTTTCTAAAGCCCTTGGCTTTTCTCAGCATGCGAAACTCGAACCGCACCTCTGAACGGTGGCCATCCATAAGCGATTCAATAATTCGTGATTCAGGATAATCATCAACTGTGAATGAAAAAACAACCGTGGGATTCTGAGCTGCCGCCTCGATAGATCCGAGTAAAAACAGGACAATGATAGACGGCGGAATTTTCATTCCTCTTCAAACCGGTTCTCAAACAAATGCACAATCGCGTCAACCGCGTCTTTTTCGTCTTCACCTTCCGCGACAATTGAAAGCGTTGTATTGTACGCGGCTCCCAACGTAATAATTCCCATTATTGATTTGGCGTTTATTTTGTTTCCGTTCTTTTCCATAAAAATATCGGAGCTATAGCCGTTTGCGACTTTTACTATTAAAGCCGCAGGTCGCGCATGGATACCGGCCCGGTTTTTTATGGTAACTTCTCTCTCGATCATATGACGCCGTGTTTTTCTCCATCTGCCGAAACAGGCTCGGCAGATGGCATTTTGCACGAAACTATGAACACGTGCAACGGATGAACCGCTAGAATTTGTCCTCTTTCTGAAAATAGAGGGCCCTTGCATTTTCGCTTTCAAGCCAGTCTAATACGTTTTGATCAAATTCTTTGGCCGAATGATATCCCATCTTCTTGAGACGTTCCACCATGGCGGCTACTTCTATGAGTATCGCGTTGTTGCGCCCCGGCTTGATAGGCACGTACAGAGAAGGAACGTGCACCCCTAGTATCTCTTCTTTTTCATCCGCGGAGCCAAGCCGGTCATACGCTTTACCGTTGTCCCAATTTTCGAGATGAACAACCAGCTGGACCTGTTTTTTATCGCGAATCGCACCAACTCCAAAAAGGTGTGCGACGTTAATGATGCCGAGCCCCCGAATCTCCATATGGTGGCTGGTAACCGCGTTGAAGGCGGACCCCATGAGAATATTTCCGCTCACGCAGCGAATCTCCACCGCATCATCACAGATAAGCCTGTGTCCGCGTTCTATAAGCTCCAAAGCGGTCTCGCTTTTGCCTACCCCGCTGTCACCCATGATTAATATGCCGATGCCAAAGACCTCAACCAGTGAAGCATGGACAACTTTCTGGGAAGCAAAAACAGATTCCAATGCCCTGATGACTCTGCTTGAAAAATCCGCCGTTGCAAGGGTCGTCTGGAGTAGGGGAACCCCCGCCTCTTCCGCGGTCTGAATAAACTCTTCATGCGGGGTAAGTTCATGAGAGAAAACACAACACGGAATTGGATATGTGAACATTTTTTTAATCGCTTCTATGTTGTTCTCGTAGTGGAGTTTGTCAAGGAAGGCCGTTTCTCCGCGGCCGAATACCTGGATTCGATTGTAGGCAAACTTGTCGAGAAACCCGGCCAAGGCAAGCCCCGGGCGATTGAGATCCGGAACGGTAATTTCCCTTGTCAGCCCCGGTCTGCCGGCGAAGCATTTGAGCTCCAACGCATCATGTTCTATCAGATCCAGATCGAGAAGATCGAGAACGGTAAATGTATCCATACCTCTAAATTTTATCCGTGATCCTGTATTTTTTCTTTCTCTTTGTTAATTTTGACATCCAGTTTGTCAAATAGCTGATCTACTCCCTTAATAAGATTAAAAGCATCCACGCCTATGTGTGCGCTTGTTCCCCATCTGAAGTTTATATTGACCTCTACCTTGTATGCTTTGGAGTCCTGGGACAATGTAAACAACAAGTCAACAATCAGATCCTCCGCGTAGCCAAGCCGTTTCAGCTTCTTGTTCAAGTAGTCCCGAACGTTTTGGCTAACATCTAAATGGACACCTTTCACATCAATATTCATTGCCGCATGTTCCTCCTGTAAGATTTTCTTGTAAGCGCAATTCTGCAACATTTTCGCAGAATGTACTCAACGTCTGTAAGAAGAGTCAATGTCAAGTTCATTCCGGTATTTTGCTACCGTTCGTCTCGCAATGCTTATACCCTGTTTTTTAAGCAGATCAGAGATGTTTTGATCCGAAAGGTGTTTTTCCGAATCATCGGTCTCGATTATCTCCCGTATTATTTCCTTTACACCTTCTTTCGAAAAGCGTGAACCTTGAGATCCCGCTCCGGATATGCTGTTTGAGAAGAAGTGTTTCAGTTCATAGATTCCCCATTCTGTCTGCACGTATTTTGCGGTGGTGATTCTTGAAACCGTCGTCTCGTGAACATCGACCTCGTCGGCAATATCCTTGAGCGTAAGAGGTACAAGGTATTTGGGGCCCTTTATAAAAAAATCGCGTTGAAACTCAACAATCGCCTTGGCGATTTTCAGGAGGGTTTGGTTTCTCTGATGAATACTTCTGATAAACCACCTTGCCTCCTTTACATTCGTGTTTACAAACTGCTTTACGTTTTTTTCCGATTTCCCTTTGCCGTTGTTCATTATTTCCGTAAAGAACGGGTTGATGCCGAGAACCGGGATTTCTTCGTCGTTTAAAATAAGAACAAACTCCCCTTCTTTCTTTACAACCTGGAGATCCGGTATTACGTATGTTGATTTTGATGATGAGTACTGCCGTCCCGGGAAGGGTTCGAGAGTTTTTATAAAATCAAGAATCGAGAGCACTTCTTCTTGAGAAATTTTCATTTTTCTCGCGATGTCGGCATATTTGCTCTTCTCGAGGAGATCTAAGTAGTTGACGAGCAATTCTTCCGTATTTTCAGGTGTTTCAGGGTTTAACGAGGCCTGGACTGTAAGCGATTCTTTGTAATCCGCCGTGCAGGTTCCGACAGGATCGAGGCTGCGAATCAATTCAACCATTGCCGGTACGTAGTTCTTATCCGCTCCCTTGACCAGGATGTTTGGATCTTCAATGTGAAAACCGTTATCGTCCAGGTTTTGAATAAGAAGTTCACCGACTCTAAAGGCTTCCGGGTCTATTGGTTGGAGACGAAGTTGCCAAATAAGGTGATCATGAAGATTTTCAGGTCTGGAGAGCGCGCCCTCCATAAACCTGCGTTTTGAATCGCTGGCTTCTTCATCGAGCCGCCGGGTATATCCCGGATCCGACGAGTTTTCAAAAATATCGTAGTCCTCGTTTTGCCTTTCGGCTGTTTCGAGGGATTCATCCGCTTTCTCTTCGATTATCTCAAGAGCCGGATTCTTTTCCAATTCCTCACGGATTGTTGTTTTCAATTCCTGAATCGGCATCGCCATTAGCTGTATCGATTGATACAGCTGTGGATTCATTTTTAGTCGTTGCTCCTGCAAGATTACAGGCTTTTGATATTGCACCAACACCTCCGGAAGTAGACTCAACGCTCTATTTAATTAATGGACATCAGACTGTCATTTGTCAATCAATAGAGGAAATTACGGCGGGAAGGTTACATTGAAAATTCTTCTCCAAGGTATACCTGGCGGGCAATCTCGTTTGTAAGAAGCTCGTCTTTCGAGCCGCTTACGAGGATCTCTCCAAGATTGATGATGTATGACCTGTTTGTGATTTCAAGCGTATCGCGGACATTGTGGTCGGTTATGAGCACTCCTATTCCTTTCCGGGATAGCTCTCCAACAATTTTTTTTATTTCGTATACGGCTATGGGATCGATTCCGGCAAACGGCTCGTCGAGAAGCAGAAATTTCGGCTTAATAGCCAGCGCCCTGGCAATTTCGGTTCTTCTCCGCTCTCCGCCGGAAAGGGTATACGCTTTTTGACGTCTCAATTCTTTGATTCCCAGGTCATTCAAAAGCGTTTCGAGCTCTTGCTTCTTCTGTCTTCTGTTCAGGTCCCTTCGCGTCTGCAGGATTGACCATATGTTTTTCTCAACCGTAAGCTTTCTGAATACCGACGGCTCCTGGGGCAGGTACGAGATTCCGTTCCGCGCACGTTTGTACATCGGTTTGTGAGTGATATTTGATTCGTTCAGGTAGATTCTTCCGGCGGATGCACGGATAAAGCCGACGATCATATAAAAGACCGTTGTTTTTCCGGCACCGTTTGGTCCAAGGAGGCCGACTATCTCACCTTCCACCATGGAAAAGCTTACGTCTCTAACGGCGACTTTCCTGCCAAAGTTCTTCTTTAAGCCTTCCACTCTGAGGTTCGCCATGCTATTCGGCCTCTTCCGCGGAATCGGCAGCGGCGGGCGGCTGTTCATCAATTTTTTCTTCCGCATCGACCGGCGGCTGTTTATTTGTCTCCCCGGCCAAATCCGGCGGTGATCCGTTATCAGGCGCGCTCTCGCTTTCTTCAGATTCGGTAATCAGTTTTCCAGATACATCGCGGTCAAGGAGAATTTCATCGGTATCGAGATTGATTGTGATACGAGCGGCGCTATATACATCGTTGTTTCTCGTGACATGCGGCATACCCGATAATTCGAGAATCTCATCATCCCGCAGATAACGGGCAAACTCGGACCTGCATGCAAGCTCGCTCTCATCATCAACTTTGAGTATACGAACTCCTATCTGAATGTAGGCTATTTCTTCTTCTCCAAAGTACTCGAAAAAACCGCCCCTCGCCACCACGTCGTTCTTTAAATCCTGCATATCGATAAAGCCGTCAACCCGGATTATCTCTTTCTCCCTGTCGTAGAAAAGGGAGTCGCTCTTGAGAATGATGCCTCGTTCGTTATCCGTCGCGGTAACGGCACCGTTTGCCATTGAATAGCGGAAATCTTTGCCCCAAAGCTCGATCTCATCCGCTACGATGGTTGTGGAATCCGAGGTTATAACGGCGCCGCCGGAAAGTACGGTCAGTTCCCTGCCCTCCGACAGCCTTGACCATTGCCGTTTTGCGGTCCATGTAAACTCGTCCGCGCTGAGATTGTCGACAACGGTTAGGAGTAATAGCGCGGCAGCGAAAACCGCACCGATGCTACTCCTCGGCTTGCTCGTCATCCTCGTCCTCCAGCACGTAGGTACCTGATACAGGGCCGGTGAAGGTGACTATCCGTGTTCTCGCTTCCGCCTCAAAACCGGTTCCGAGTATCTCAGTTCCCGTATCACGCATTATATGTACATCGCTGTCTTCTCTGCCGAGGAGTTTTTTCTCTTCATTGTTCCAATACAGGTAGGCTGTTTCAAAGCTCGCTTCTTCAGAGAGCGAATAGAAGAAGAGGTTTCCCCAGAACTCCGCGTCTTCAGAATCGGTAAAGAAAATTGCCTCATCCGCGCGTCCCTCGGTGATTATTTCGCCTTGGCCGTCATATTCCTGGAACAATATATCGGAAAGTTGGGTTTCCTGCTTCTTATTGTATATATACGCCGTGCCGGCTGATAATCTGAAGACCGGTATTCCGTCTTTGACGGAAGTATGGGTGAAATCATAGAGAATCGAATCTGGAATTTCCTCGGACATGTCTTCTGTGACGTAAAGTGATGAATAATCAAGACTGCAGCCGGCGATAGCGAGGATAATAAATACTGAAAAAACGGCAAGTTTCATGTGGCGAACTGATTATCGTAAATATCTCTATGCAAAGTCAACGAAAAAAAGCGGTTACATGAGGGTGACGTGCGGCTTGTGCGTCTCGAGGTAAAGTATTTCCGATCTTGAAAAATCGGAATCGTAGTAGAGGTCTCTCGTATCCGCCAGTTTAAGAATAACTTCATCAGTTACATATATCGGCGCATTTAGTCTAATAGCGAGCGCAATACCGTCGCTTGGCCTTACTTCCAGTTCATAGGTGGTGAAACGCGAATGGTATCTGATACGGGAAAGCTGCGTGTCTTCCAGACACCTGTATATTTCAACCGCCGAGAGTTTGAGGTGGTGCTTTAGAAATAACTCGGCAAGAAGATCGTGGGTAAGCGGACGCGGGGGTTGCACCCCTTCCATTTCAACGATAATAGCGCTTGCTTCAAATGGACCGACGTGGATAGGAAGAAGTATGTTCTTTTCTTCGTTGTGAAGAAGCACTACCGGTAATCTTGATTTCTGTTCGAGGGCGATGCCCTTAACTTCAAATGACTGCATTGCAACAGACTCAACCTTACTCTTGATTGATGTAACTATTACATTAATACCACATCGCTCTGAAAATACTTGCGGAATGCTTCGAAGATTGGCGTTTTTTCTCGGTATACCGGCTCTTGAACCCGAATCTTGTTTTCTATGGATACACGCTTATATACTGTTTCCGGTGGAACATATGTATAACGGGTTGACCAGGTTTTTTAGAAACCGTGATCAGCTAAAAACTCTCGAATATCTGGTAATCCCGGAAATCGTAAAGAAGAAAGAGGGATATGATAATCCGGTCCTCCGCATCTGGAGCGCCGGCTGTTCTACGGGAGAAGAGCCGTATTCGATTGCCATGCTGTGCAGAGAAATTTTACCCGTAAACTTCACTATCAGGATCACCGGTACCGATATAAACAGCGCATCGCTGGCAACCGCAAAAAAGGGGTTCTATTCGGCGGAAATTACATCGGATGTGCCGGCACGCTTTCTTGAGAGGTATTTCGACGTCAAGCCCGGCGGGTTTCGGTTACGCGGTTCGATTCGGGATACCGTAAGATATGCTCAGCAAAATCTAACAGCCGGATCCGGACTATCGCGCCAGGATATTGTGTTGCTGCGCAACGTAAACATCTACTACGATAAAAGCACACAACAAGAGATCCTAAACGAAGTTAGAAAGAGCATGGATTCTTGTTCCTACCTGTTTATCGGCGAGGCGGAATCCATCTTTGGTCTGCATGCCGGCTTTGAATTCGTCTATACCGACTGGTCGGTTTTATATAGAAAATGCTAAGTCTAAGAACGGCGCACCCGGTGTATTCTGAGTTCAATGCTGTAATTCGGCGTTTCCAACGGGGATAAATCCCTTCCCTTTTATCGATACGATCACGGGCATGTTTGCAGCTTTCCGCCGTTTGCTGTAGGTAAAACTCAGGAGAAATCCGACCGACAGGCCAAGTATACCAAAAAGAGCCTGTATGCCCTCTCCCGGCTCGTTCATCACCCTACCGGTAATCAGATAGGTTGCGGCAAAAAGCAGCAGAGGTACTATCAGTACCAGAAATCCAGCCGCGACGGTTTTGCCCGGCGGGAGATAGATTTCCACGACATCCCCTCTTTCGAGGTCGAGCCCTTTTGGGTTTGCCGCTTCAAATAAATGGGTATCTGCGCTGCAAAAGCTTGAAGAACACGAGGAACAGCCCTCGTTATGTCCGCAGCCGAGTTTTATCACGTTATTTTCAATGCTCCGTACTATTGCCGTTTCCGTCATCCGGCGCCTCCTTGCAGGGCAGCTTAAACCGTTCGATCGATTCCGTCTTGCCCTTATCGTCAAGTTCCATGACAACACCCTGCAGCTCCAGGTTTGTCCAGGCATCCTGAGAACGCTCAGGCACCTGTGTCAGGAACTTTTTAATTTCTACTTCATAGTTTAAGCCGCCAACCGAGTCCTGGCTGCCGCAGCGTCCGACATCACAAATGACGCCCGTTCCCTTTGGCATAACGGTCTCGTCTGAAGTCATAACTTTGGTATGTGTTCCTATTACCGCGCTTACCATGCCGTCGGCATGATAGAACATGGTGTACTTTTCGGCCGTAGTGGCGGCGTGAAAATCCAATACGATGTTTTTTGTCTCATCCCGCAGCCGTCTGACAATTTCAGGCAAATACGAAAATGGATTACTCAGATGCACCCGGTTGAAACCTGACTGGCCAAGGAGGACTACAACGGCGAGAGAACGGTCCTTTTTCCGGTATACACCCCAGCCACGTCCCGGGTTGCCCGGCGGATAGTTGGCCGGGCGGAGTATATATCTCGCGCTTTTGATATGACTGGCCATATCAAGCTTATAGTAGATACACTCTCCGCCGGTGATTACATCGATACCTAATTTGTGCAGATATATCGAGTGGTTTTTACCAAGGCCAAAGCCGCCTGTTGCGCCTTCTCCGTTGGCGATTACAAAATCTATGTTCTTTTCTTTTACGAGTTCCGGAAGAAGCCTTTTTACACAAAAGACACCGGCTTTTCCTACTATCTCGCCAAGAAACGCTACCTTTATTCCCATGGGAGGTACAAGATACAAGTTTTCAGTAT
>Ga0272441_10016761_pt1 | contig 10091 bp, 11 predicted proteins | sample SSMProp6N_FD_193582 | JGI IMG/M metagenome (GOLD analysis project Ga0272441, IMG submission 193582) | Marine sediment archaeal communities from Little Sippewissett salt marsh, Falmouth, MA, United States - SSM-Prop-6N | ecosystem: Environmental > Aquatic > Marine > Wetlands > Sediment ... | reverse complement strand
AATACCTGACGAAGAAGAGGATCTTGAAATAAATATCTCCGATGATGACCTATTTGAAGGGAGACATTATAAAAAACTTCAAAAGCAACTTAAAAAACAAGAAGAGATCTTAAAGCAATATCAATCTCAGGTACAATTAACATCAACTGAGGCTAAGTTAAAGGCACAGTATGCTGATTTTGACAAGGTTGTTAATGAAGCTACTATTTCAAGGCTTCGAGAAGAAGAACCTGAAATTGCAGATGCTATAGCATCAACTTCAAATATGTATAGTAAGGCTGTTTCGGCCTATAAAATGATTAAAAAACTTGGTATTTATGTGGAAGATACATATCAACAAGACAAAGCTATTGTTAGACAAAATAGTTTAAAACCAAAAACTTCAGCTTCAGTGTCTCCTCAACAGGGAGATACGCCCCTAACAAAGGCTAATTCATTTGCAGATGGTTTAACTCCAGAGCTAAAAAAACAGCTTTGGAGAGAAATGAATGATGCCAGTAAGTTATATTAATTTTATTTTTGTTAGCGCAACTTTAATTATTTAATGTAACTTTTTGCGGTTCTTATATTTCTTTATTCTTTTCAGATATAAGAACCGCAATTTATTCCAATTAATTCTTTTAATATGTATGTTATGATATTAACAGCGTAATTTTAAGAGTCGCTCTCTTATCTATTTTTCGTGGCTGTATTAGATCTCGCCAATCTATCGGACCGTATTAAGCCTCGTCCAGCTTAAGTTGTATAATAATTAGTTTTTTATAACTTAAGGAAAGAATATGGCTATAACAACAACTACAACTCTTCCAGCACCCGTAGCTCAAAGCTTTAGTTATAAGCTATTATCGGTGCCAGTTCCAAATATGATTCACAAAATCCCTGCAATGAAAAAAAGTATGCCAAGAAATGGCGGAACAACATTGCGTATGAGACGTTATAATGCTCTTGACACAGCTATGGTTCCATTAGGAAATACAGGTGTTACACCACCTGCACAACAACTAACCGCTGTTGATATCGATGCAAAAGTAAGTTTCTACGGCACTTATATTCAGTTAAATGAACAAGTAACTTTACAGAACCAAGACCCTAGAAAGAATGGGGTCTCTAAATCTTCTCTGATTGACTTGGAAGCCTACGGCATTAGCTAAGGCGACAGGGGCCAAGATTTAGTTTTTTAAAGGATGATTATGCCAACGAGAATTAAGATTTCGACTTACCAACAAGCACTCTTCACGAATCTCAACAGATTCTGTGGAAATTGGTGTATGTTGACCAATTTTATTGGTAAAAGTTTTTCGAAACTTAATCATGTTTTCACAATGTTGTTTTTTAATGGTCAAGTAAGGAAGAATTTGTTCACAAAGATCAAGCAGTCTATCTCCAGTAACTACCCACGAATATATAGATCGCTCAAACTTTTTCTTAGATGTCCATCGTGTTACAGCAGAACTAACACCATTAAATGTGTTAGTAAGCCATTCTATAAGATCAGTTTCAGTGTTGTCTACCTTAAGAAGGCCTCGATGATGCTTAACTATTTTACCGTCGCGATTGCTTTTTGCTTGACCAATATAAAAACAACCTTCTCCGTCAATAATTCCTGCAGTATAAGCCAACTGAGCAATAGTATATTGTTTAGGAATATATTTGTCAGAGCGTTTATAGTATTTTTTTTGTTTCTGCATAGTTTTTCCTTTCATGCCTATTGTACAACAAACAATGGTCATTGTAAACTACTTCGGGCTGAACGACTGAGTGAGAAGACCTCATTAAGGGGATGCGACAGTCTGAACTCTGCTACGAAAGGCGGAGAGGGAGATCCGAAGAGGTTTCCCCGCCATAGAAATATGGTCACAAAAGTAACAGAAATGGTTCTTAATGAAGCAGCTAAACGACTAGGTGTTTCGCTCCGCCAAACAGAAGATCAACTTACAAGAGATATGCTTGCAGCAACTGCAGGATTTATTAATTGTACAGATGGTGTTAATGGCGATAACCCAACAGAAATCACACGTTCAGATGTTGATGAAGTTGTAAGAACATTATTAAGTAATGACGCTTACACAATCATGGATAATATTGAAGGTGACGATAAGTTTGGAACAGCTCCAGTTAGAGATGCATATTTTGCACTTTGTAGCACACAATTAACTGGTGATTTAGATAATGTTTCTGGCTTTATACAAAAGAATCAATATCCAGCACCAATGAATGCATTAAGATCTGAATGGGGCGCAATAGGAAACTTACGTTTCTTAGTGTCTTCAATAGGATCTGTAACAGAGCTTGCATCTAATTACGGCAACGATGTTTATAATATCTTCTGTGTTGGTATGGAAGCCTATGCTTGTATAGAACAAGATGGATACAGTGCAAGCTTTATTTACAGACCTCCTATTTATGATGGCCCTCTTGCATTGAACGCCTCTGTTGGATATAAGTTTGCGGAAGTTCCTAGAATTACAAATGACTTATGGGTTATTAACCTAAGAGCAACATTAGATTAATAAGAAAGGACTAAATATGGCTGACAATACAATAATTCAACAGGGTTATTTTACTTCCGATGGTACAGATGCAATTATATCTTTAAGATCTGATGTTGATTGGATTGAAGTATACAACCTTACAAACATAGAAGGTTCAACTCAATGGGCTGGTTGTACATGGAAATGGTATCGTGGTATGAAAGACGATGATGCATTTACTGAATTTCATGCTGCAGCATCACAAGCTACATCTGTTTCTACATGTTCTACGGGTTATAATGGTGCTACGTATAGAGGAATTACGCTTTTTGATTCATCTGATAAAACTCCTGGTGCTGCGATAGCTGTTACTGCAGGTACAGATGAAGTACAACCTGTTTATAGCACAGCTGATACAGGTAAGTTAGTAGACGGAAGTATCGTAAGATTATCTTTAACAGCACAAGTAGATATAAATGGTATGGATTTTACTGTTGATACAGTAAATACAGATACCAATTTTAGATTAGCCAATGCATTGGATAATATTCCAGGTATAATTGCCGGGGCTAATGGTTATTGGAGATATATTGCACCAAATGCTGATATTTATAATATGTTTCATCCAAAGAAACGTACAATAGTAGCTATAAGCCAGGCAAATCCTGGTATAGTAACAACTTCAGTTGATCATTTATTTGAAACTGGACAAAAAGTAAGACTGAATATTCCAAGTGATTGTGGAATGGAACAATTAAGTGGTCAATTAGTAACTGTTACTAGAATCGATGCCGGTACATTTAGTATTGGAGTAGATACAACTGGATATGATCCATTCTTATTTCCTGAATACGATGATGCGCCATTTACTCATGCAGAAGTAATTCCAATTGGTGAAGCTGCTGAGTATAATCATTTAATCGATGATGCATTAGAAAATTCTGCATTTATAGGCTTAATTCTTGGAACAAGCACTGACGCTGCTATAGCGTTAGGAAGTCCAGGTGGAACATCTGGTGATAAAATATATTGGAGAGCTGGTAAATCATTTAGCGCAAGAACATCATAGATCTTGTAATATAATATTATGTTAATTTGGAGGGACACAATGTCCCTCCTTTTATAGAAAGGAAACAATGGAAGAAAAGAACAAAGAAGTAGGACATAAAAGTACAAAATTAGATAACAATAAAAAACCAAATCTTAAATATCAACGAGATAAAGATAGAGAAAAAGTAAAAGGTATATTTAGATTTTATGAAGTTCCTGGTGGGCAAATGAGCTTTGTTTATAAGGCTTATAAAAACGATACCGTAGAAAAATATACTTTAAATGATGGCCAAGTTTATACTTTACCTTTAGGTGTAGCAAAACATTTAAATAAAAATGGATGTTATCCTGTACATCAATATATGCAAGACGAAACCGGTAAAGTATCAATGAAGATAGGACAAAAAGTAAGAAGATTTAGTTTTCAGAGTTTAGAATTTGTTGATGTTGATGAATTATCAACTGAACCATCACAGATTGTTACCGTAGAAAACGTATAAAAAGTTAAGGAGAGTAGATGGCACGTTGTTATGCTAATCCGGATCCACAGATACAACCAGCAATGCGACTTATTTCTAGTATAACTAATGCAAGAAATGCAGTTGTGACCACTACGTTTGATCATGATTATGTAAGTGGAACAATAGTTAGGTTTTATATTCCAGATGATGTTGGCATGACACAACTTGACAAAAAAACTGGCACTATAACTGTAACGGGAACTGATACTTTTACTGTAGATATAGATACTAGTAAGTTTGATTCATTTTCTATCCCTGGTGTTCCTGAATGGTATCAAAATGTATGTGCATGTGTTGTTCCTATAGGTGAGAGTTCCAACCAACTAACAGCGGCTACACGCGACGTTACTTAATAACTAGGAGATAAATATGCCAGATAATACATTATCGACATTAGAGCAGATAAAAATAAAGATTAGACGTTTAACAAAATCGCCATCAAGTTCACAGATAAGTGATGATTCAATAGAAAATTATATAAATACATTTGTTCTTTATGATTTTCCAGAACATTTAAGATTATTTAATTTAAGTACTACTGTTTCTTTTTATACACAACCGTATATCGATACATATGAAGGCGATGATATAATTACAAACTTTGATAATATTTATACTAATATATATCAAAATGCTTATGTTGCAGGATATAAACTTTCGTTCTTTCAGGATAGAGAGTTATTTTTTACAGCATATCCATCAGTGCAAAATATCCAATCAATTGGAGTTAAAGGAAATGGGGTAAGGGTTAATTATACTGGAACTATACCAGGTGGAACAACTGTAATTAATAGAGTGGCCCCTATTTTAAGGAATAGTGTTTCGTTTATTTCTATCGGAGCCAATAAAGTTGGCTTAGAGATGCACGATGTTCCTAACGATCCTAATGATGGTACAGGCACATTTACAGGAGATATTGGCGCAGCGGGCTCAATAAATTATACAAGCCGTGTCTATGATATTACTTTTAGTTCAGCGCCAGCTAATGCAGAAATGATATATAGTTCTATAGTTCCATATACAGCTTCACGACCAAATTCAATATTATATTACGATGGTAAGTTAGTATTTAGACCAGTACCAGATAAATGTTATAAGGTAGATCTAGAAGTCCAAAAACGTCCTAGTGAACTTTTAACTAATGCTTCAATGCCAGAATTATCTGAGTGGTGGCAATATATAGCTTATGGAGCGGCTAAAAAAATATTTGAAGATCGTATGGATATGGAAAGCGTTCAAATGATTATGCCAGAATTTAAAAAGCAAGAGACACTGATCAATAGAAGAACAATTACTCAACAAACAAAAGAAAGAACAGCTACAATCTATACCGATTTGTATTTAGAAACATCAAAAATTTATAATCAGTAAGGAGTATTATGGCATACGATCAAAATATACCTCAGTCCACAGATCTTTTATCACAATCTCAAGCAGATATACAACAGAACTTTGCTGCTATTCAAACATTTATAGAAGTTAATCATGATACATTTGCATCTGCAACCGAAGGTAAACATAAATTTGTTAGTCTTCCTCAAGGAACAGTAAGTGGAACCTTCCCTCTAGAAACTACCGCAACAGAATTAGGTCTTTATTGTAAAACAGATGGTGCTAATCCAGCTTTATATTTAAGACCGCCAAGCCAAGCAGTTGGTGTTACAACAGACGATATTAATATAATGTATTCTATAAATGCAGCCTCTGGTGAAACTATCTTGCCTTCTGGTATAAAAATGAAATGGGGAACTGGAACTATAAACGCCGGAAGTAATACATCAGGTGCTATTACATATTATTCTGCATTTACAACAGCTCTTTATTCTCTACAGATTTCACCTTATGGTTCACGTGCAACTGGAGCAGCTCAAGATTATGTATTAAATGTATGGGAACAAGGTCTTGCTAATTTTAAAGTTACAAGGACAAATGCATATATAGGGACCGCATCTACCTTTTACTATTTAGCTATAGGAATCTAATTATGGCACAAGATCGCTTCTTAATTGCTCCGGTTAAGAGTGGCCTAAAAACTAACCTTAAACCTTGGTTAATTCCAGAAGACTCATTCGCAAAATTAGAAAATGCATATATGCATAAAGGAAGAATCCGTAAAAGATTTGGTTCTTTATTTACTGGAACAGGATGGTCGAGTGCTTTAACTCAGCCATTATTTTCTAGATTAAGAATCGCTCTTACTGGCGGAGCAGCAGTAGGAATAACTGACGGTGCAGGAGCAGCAAACGGAACAGTTCCTGGATCTGTATTTAAAGTAGGTCAAGTGTTTTCTATAGGTGATGAAATATTTACTGTTAAAGAAACTGGAACTCCAGCTGTTATGTTGACGACAGGTTCAGCAACAACACATACTTTTAATACCACAACAGGAGCCTATGTATTTAATGGCGCTGATGCAACTACACAAATATATTTTTATCCATCAGAACCTGTAATGGGAATAACTAATTTAGAAACAAACTCTATTAATAATAATCCAGCTTTAGCATTTGATACTCAATTTGCTTATCAATATGCAGGTGGCTCATGGCAGGCGGTAGGTCCTACTGCAGGATCACAGTTTAACGGAATAAACTATGATTTTTTTCAGGCATGCAATTGGAATGGTCTTACCTCGGATCTTAATCTTCTTTTTGTTACAAATTTTAACGCATCAATTCCTGCTGCTGCTACTGATGATTCTATGTGGTATTACAATGGAACTGCATTTGTTGGATGGACTCAGTTTCAACCAATATTTATAGTTGGAGCTAATTTTGTAAGATCAGCTCGTATAATTCTTCCTTTTAAGGATAGATTAATACTACTTAATACAATTGAAAATGATGGTGGTGGAGGATTAGGAACTAATACTGCTCATGTAAATAGATGTAGATTTTCTCATAACGGAAGTCCAGTAGCTGCTAACGCTTTTTATGAACCTAATCAAGTTGGTGCTACAGGAGGCGGATGGATAGATGCTCCAACAAAAGAACAAATTGTAAGTGCTGAATTCATTAAAGATAGATTGATGGTCTATTTTGAAAAAAGTACTTGGGAACTTGCTTATACTGGAAACTCATTACAGCCATTTGTATGGCAAAAAATTAATACTGAATTAGGTTCTGAATCAACATTTTCTTCCGTTCCTTTTGATAAAGCTATTTTAACTGTAGGTACAACAGGTATACATTCATGTAATGGTGCAAATGTTATAAGAATAGACGATGATATTGAACAACAAATATTTGAAATAAGAAACGATAATAATGGTCCAGAAAGAGTGGCTGGTATAAGAGATTATTTCGTTGAAACTGTTTATTGGACTTTTCCAAATATAACTTACGATCAATATGCAAATACATATCCAACAAAGATTTTGGTTTATAATTATAAATATAAAACGTGGGCCATAAATGACGATAGTATTACAGCTTTTGGATATTATGAGCAACAAACAGGAACAACATGGGCCAATAATAATATTGCATGGGAAGAAGCCGGATTTATATGGGGAAGTGGCGTCTTACAATCTAAATTTAGACAGATAATAGCTGGTAACCAAGAAGGGTTTATTTTTAAGATAGAACCTGATATGTATACCAACGAAAGAGTGCTACAAATAACAGATATTGCAGCAGGTGCTGGAAATATTGTTGAACTTACTATAATAGATCATAATCTTGGATCGAGTGATTTTATTAGGATAACTCAGTGTCAAGGTGCTACAACTTTAAATGATAATATCTATCAAGTTACTTCTACATCTGCAGATACAGTTGAAATCCAACAAGAAGGATTTACTGGAACATATACAGGTGGTGGTACTGCAGCCAGAGTTTCAAGAATAGATATTTTAACGAAACGATTTAATCCTTATGTTAATTCTGGAAAGAATATATCGATCGATAGTGTGGATTTTGCAATACAAAAAACATTTGCTGGGGCAATTACTATTGATTATATGCCATCTTCTTCTGATATATCTCTTGTTAACGATGGAATAGTAAGTGGTGCACAATTAGGAACTAATATTTTAGAAACAGCGCCTTATGAATTAGTTCCATTAGAAGAAACACAAGATTTATTATGGCATCGAGTTTATTTTAATTCTGAAGGCGATAGTATTCAGCTAAGATTGTATTTTAGTGATACACAAATGCTTGATATAGAAAAATCTGGGTCTGATTTTGAACTAGAAGGGTTTATATTAAACATATCTCCTAAAGGAAGGATTAGTTAATGCCTAAGAACCAGGTTGGTGCGTTTATACCGACGACTAATATTTGGGATCCGACTGAGATATATTCAACTGAAGTTACAAGTCCAGAATTTAAAGAACTTTTAGTTCGTTTGTATCAAAATCTTAATAGTATGGCTATGGCAGTTAATCTAAAAGACACGGGATATTATGATACTTCAGAATTTGTTACTGGCCAGAAATACTTTCCTAAACCAGGATTAACTTCTTTGAGCGCAGAGGTTCCAGCTTTCAGGCAAACCTATAGAAAAGTAATTAATTTTGGAACATTGCCTAATACCGGAACAACTAATGTTGCTCATGGAATAACTGTAGATGCTAATACGATATTTACAAGAATATATGGGACAGCTACAGATCCAACTGGATTAAGTTATTTGCCATTACCATATGCTTCTTCAACCGCTGCAAATAATATAGAATTAAAAGTAGATAATACTAATGTTACAATAATAACTGGTAGTAATAGAGCTGCTTATACAATAACATATGTTGTTGTTGAGTATTTAAAATTCTAAGATAGAGGAGAAATGATGGCCGGTTTTCAAGATGTATTTAAAATGTTAAGTCCAGCATACGCATTTGGTAGTAGTGGTGTAGGGTCTAATTTTTTGTTTGGGCAGCCAGAAAAAGAACAACAGTTTCAAAAATTTACACCTGAACAACAATCTGCTTTAGATCAATTATTACAACAAGGCCTACAATCCTCTGATATTTCAGGAATTGAGGGTATGGCAAGGAAAAGATTTGAAGAAGAAACTATTCCTACATTGGCAGAAAGATTTACATCAATGGGTTCCGGTGGCCAAAGATCTAGCGCCTTTCAATCGGCTTTAGGGCGTGCTGGTTCTGACTTAGAGTCTCAATTGGCAGCCTTAAAGCCTCAAATAGGAATGCAGCAATTAGGAATGGGGTTACAGCCTCGTTATGATATTGGTTATAAACCTGCAAGTCAGGGCGCATTATCCGGATTATTACCAGCACTTGCTCAATTATTACCTTTATTAGCAGGTTTATAGAAAGGAAATAAGATGGCTATACAAATATTACCAGGACAGGATAGATCTGCAGCATTTGGTGAAAAATTAGGAACAGGATTAGGTCAGGGTCTTCAAACTTTATTGCAAAGTAAATTAAATACAATGCTTAAACAAAAGCAAGCTATGGAACAGGCAAAAGGGTTAGAGGCTCTTGGTATACCTCAACAAGAAGCACAGCAAATTGGAATGCTTCCTCAGCAATTACAAGGATTAGTTTTAAAAAACTTTTTATCAGGTGCTGAAAATGTTGGGCTAGAACAGGCCTTAAGTGGGTTATCGGGAGAATCAAAACCACAAGAAGGATTACTACAACAATCTCAACCGCTTCCTGAAGTTACGCAAGAAAGACAACCTACTAGTTTTCAGGAAATACTAAAAAATCCAAGATTAAAACCTGAGCATAGATTAAGAATAGAACAAATGGCTCAACAAGAGCGTTTAGCAGAAAAAAAATTAACTGCTTCTGAAAAAAAACAACAATTAGCAGAACAAAAAGATATTGATAAAGAAACTCTTCCTTATTATAAAGAAGTATTAAAAGCGACCAAGGATTCCAAAGAAAATCAACGACGATTAGGTAGAATGGAAGAGTTGGTTAGAAATGGTAAATTAGATAGCCCTGTATCCAGTTCTCTTTTAGATAGCACTTCTAAGGGTATATTTGGATTCGGTATAAATTTAGATTCTTTAAGAAGTCCTGACTCGCAGGAATTTAAAAAGTTAAGTACCGAGTTTCTTAAAAATGCTAAAT